>Ga0114952_1002264_pt1 | contig 15010 bp, 11 predicted proteins | sample SidtaG_2_FD_87303 | JGI IMG/M metagenome (GOLD analysis project Ga0114952, IMG submission 87303) | Marine algal microbial communities from Sidmouth, United Kingdom - Sidmouth_Asex2 metaG | ecosystem: Host-associated > Algae > Red algae > Unclassified | place: Sidmouth, United Kingdom | collected...
AATCAAGAAGTGGCAATGAGTTTGGTAAACCAGAAGATGCCGTTACTGAGGCCAAGCAAAGATTTCTTGGAAAAGCTGCAGATGAATACATCTACAAGAAAAAATATGAAGGCGATATAAGGTTTGATATCATTTCAATTGAATTCAAGAAAAATAAGCGAGAAGCGCCAGAGATTTTACACCTTGAGGATGCATTTTTTCCCATCGAATGACAACTATACTTGTGGAGTTAACGCATTGATTGCTTCAATTCTTTGAATAGAGGGAATATCTCTCTTAATGTTCTCTTCTACACCCGCTTTCATCGTCATGTAGCTCAAGGAACAAGATTCACAAGCACCGAGTAATCTTACACGAAGGGTCATATCGTCAGTTAGTTCAACAACTTCAATATCGCCACCGTCTGTCTGTAAATAAGGGCGTATGCTCTCTAGCGATTGTTCAACGCGCTCTAAAATTTGCTCTTTGCTCTCAATTGACATAAAGCAAAATTACACGGTTTTCTTCCAAAAAAACGAAGGTAACATTACAGTCTCCAGATCAAATTTTTTATCTTCAAGCTATGAAAGAGGCTTTACTACATTACATCTGGCAATTTGGCAAATACAATCAAGCCAACTTAAAGACTTTTGAGGGTGAAACACTCACCGTAATTAACACTGGTTTTCCAAACCACCATGCCGGACCAGATTTTTCTCAAGCTCGAATTAAAATTGGTGACACAGAATGGGCAGGCAATGTTGAAATACATGTAAAAACTTCTGACTGGTACGCACATGGTCATGAGACCGATCAAAACTATGAATCAGTGATTTTGCATGTAGTTTGGGAGCACGACAAAGATTCGTTTCATCTGCCTACGCTTGAATTGAAAGACTTGGTAAGCAACATACTTCTGCAGCGGTATGGTCAGCTTATGTTATCGCAACAATTTGTGCCCTGTGCTGTACACTTGCCCGAATTAAATGAGTTTAATTGGATGAATTGGAAAGAGCGATTGCTTGCAGAACGGCTGGAAGACAAAGCGGCACGCATTAGTAAAAGTTTAGCAGTCAATCAAAACCATTGGCAGCAAAGCTTTTATGAACAACTCGCTTATAGTTTCGGCTTAAAAACGAATGAACATGCTTTTGAAGAGTTGGCTAAACGAGTGCCGCTTAAGCTAATTGGCAAACACAGATCGAAACCCACACAAATAGAGGCAATGTTGTTTGGTACCGCCAGCCTCTTGCCCGAATACGGTGAGCTCGAATACAGTAAACGATTGCGCTATGAATACGGTTTTCTGCGAGATAAATACAAGCTAAAACCCATGAAAAAACCGATGTGGAACTTTGGCAGAGTTAGGCCGGCATCACTGCCTACATTGCGAATCGCTCAGTTTGCTACACTAATTACTCAGTCAAATGCCTTGTTTAGCAAGGTTATGGAACCACTAACCGTAAAAGAATTATACACCTATTTTGATACAACTCACTCTTCATTTTGGGAAACACACTACACCTTCGACAAACCATCGGCCAAAAAAATAAAACCACTCGGAAAACAAAAAATCAAACAGATCCTCATCAACACAGTGGCACCCTTTCAGTTTTTGTATGGCAAACACCGGGCAAATGAAGTTTTGATTTCCCATTCATTGCAGCTTCTCCGTGAACTATCACCCGAAAAAAATAGGATAACTGAACAATGGTCACAACATGGTATTACCAACAAAACTGCCTTTGACAGCCAGGCCTTAATACATCTTTACAACGACTATTGCATGGAGAAACAGTGCCTAAGCTGTCGCGTCGGCCACTCTATTTTCTCAAAAGAGGCTAACTTTAACACGTGAATCGTTTATTTAAACATATCCGTTCCTTATTTGAAATTCAGTTTTTTGGCATTTGCAGTAAAATCGCTGAACAACTCAATATTCCGGCTCGCTACATCCGTCTTAATTTTATTTATATCAGTCTTATTACATTCGGATCTCCAATCCTGATCTACTTATCAATAGCTTTTTGGTTGAATTTGAAACGCTATATCAACCGAAGAAGAAATACTGTTTGGGATTTGTAATCCAATACCACTTCACTATAACTTGCAAGAGTATATTTGCCGACCGTGAATCAAGAGCAGAAACGACACATCGCTATTTTGGGCTCAACCGGTAGCATTGGCACTCAAGCACTCGAGGTTATCTCAGCAAATGAAGATGTTTTTCAAGTTGAAGTACTCACCGCGAATACAAATGCTGATTTACTCATTCAACAAGCATTAAAATACCAACCAAATGTTGTAGTTATTGCAGATGAAAGCCAACGTGAAACCGTTTCAAATGCGCTTAGAGATACTGATTGTAAGATTTACGGTGGCTCTTCCGCGTTAGCAGATGTTGTACAAATGGATTCAGTGCATTTTGTGTTGACCGCCCTTGTTGGATTTTCAGGATTATTGCCTACACTCGCAGCTATTAGAGCTGGCAAACATATTGCCATTGCAAATAAAGAAACTTTAGTTGTTGCTGGTGAGTTGGTCACAAAACTCGCCCAAGAAAATAAGGTGATGTTATTACCTGTTGATAGTGAGCATTCTGCGATTTTTCAATGTTTGGTTGGAGAAAATATGAACCCAATTGAGAAAATTTATCTCACTTGTAGTGGCGGTCCCTTTCGAGGTAAAAACCGAACAGAGTTAGCTAACGCCACTTGCCAACAAGCATTAAAGCATCCAAATTGGGATATGGGCAGCAAAATAACAATTGATTCTGCCAGCTTAATGAACAAAGGCTTAGAAGTGATTGAAGCAAAATGGTTATTTGGCCTTGAGCCAGAACAAATTGATGTGATTGTTCACCCGCAATCAATATTGCACAGTATAGTGCAGTTTGAAGATGGAAGCATGAAAGCGCAAATGGGTTTGCCCGATATGAAATTGCCCATTCAGTATGCACTCGGCTTTCCTTTACGGCTCGAAAGCGATTTTCCTAGGTTTCAATTTGTAGATTACCCTCAGCTCACCTTTGAAAAGCCTGACAAAAAGACATTTCGAAACTTGGGTTTTGCATATGATGCTATGAGCCGTGGTGGCAATGCACCTTGTGTGTTAAATGCAGCGAATGAAATAGCAGTATCGGGTTTTCTTACACAAAAGGTAGGGTTTTTGCAGATGAGTGACCTAATTGAACGCGCCTTAAATGAAATTGCATTCATTGAGTCACCTCAGTTAACAGATTATTTAGAAACAGATCGGGAGACAAGAGCTTTCGTAAAAGATATGTTGTAGATGGGAGTATTAATAATGGCAGCACAAATGATTGCCGCACTTACAATTTTGGTGACTATACATGAGTTTGGTCACTATATCACCGCAAAATGGTTCAACGTACAAGTTGATAAATTCTTTGTGTTTTTTGATGTGCCCCTCGGTAGAGGAAAAAAGAAAGCCGATGAAACTGCAGAGGAACATCAGAGCAGAGGCTGGGATGGAAAACTCGTGAAAACAAAAAAGGGTGAAACAGAATACGGGCTTGGTTGGCTACCACTTGGTGGCTACGTGAAACTTGGTGGTATGATTGATGAGTCTATGGACAAAGACTGGGAGGAAATTCCGCGTGAAAAACAGTTTCGGTTTAAGCCAGCTTGGCAAAAACTCATCATAATGCTGGCAGGAATTTTCTTGAACGTTGTATTAGGTGTACTCATTTATTTCGGTTTAAACGCAACCAATAAACAAATGCTACCTCTTGATAAGCTAAACGGAGATTACATAATTTCTGACTACGGAAAGGAAATAGGCTTAGAACAAGGTGATGTAATAATCGGTGCAAACGGTAAAGAGTTACTAAGAACCGAAGATGTTCGTAAAGAAGTTTTCTTTGGCGGCACAGTAGAAGCCAAGAGAGATGGCGAAGTGATTTCGGTTGATGTTCCTGAAAACTATTTTGAAAGCGGCACACCGTTTTTTGGTTTAAGAAGTGACTTGTATGTTGGAGAACTGGAAGAAGGTGCAAATGCGCAAAAAGCTGGTTTAGAAGTTGGAGATAAAATCTTGGCGGTGAATGGTGAGCCTTTACAGTGGCTACCAGACTTCTCTTCGAAGCTCATGGATAAGCAAGGCGATGAGGCTGTAATCAGTATTGAACGAAGTGGCGAAACCATGCAATTGCCAGTCTCAGTGAATGAGGATGGAAAAATCGGATTCATCATACAATCTGAAGTTGATGAAAGCTACAAACAACATTTTACGAAAATGAATGTTGGTCAAGCCATTAACTATGGCGTAAAAGACGCATTTGATATGATTTTTCTAAACATCAGAGCCTTTGGCCAAATGGGAAAGGGAAAGATTAAACCGCAAGATTCTGTGGCCGGTCCGTTTCAAATTGCAACCATGTTTGGCGATACTTGGGACTGGACTCGATTTTGGACGCTCACCGCTACCCTTTCTATGATTTTAGCGTTTATGAACCTATTGCCAATCCCCGCCCTTGATGGTGGACATGCCGTTTTCGCTATTATTGAGATGATTACAGGTAAACCCGTGAACGAACGAGTGCTAGAAGTTGCTCAAGTGATTGGCTTTTTCCTCATCATGACCTTAATGGTGCTCATTCTCGGTAACGACATTTGGCGAATTGCTTCAAAAGCGTTTGGCGGCTAACTATGAACTGCAAGACAACATAGAGCAACCAACTTTGTTCTTTGCCCAATCAGGCCGGCGTTTGTACCATTTTTCATATTCTGGTTGTTCATTATATGGCTGTTTCAGCATAGTATATAACTCATCAATGAGTTCATAGCTACCTGTTTCTGCCTGCTCAATGGCTAGTTGTGCCATGTAATTTCTCAACACATATTTAGGGTTGCGGTTTTTCATCTTCTCAGACCTTTCTTTGGGAGCTATACCCGCAATCAAAGCTGAATAAATCTTAAACCAACACTGCCATGATTCATGATCAGTTTCTTTCAGCGAATCAAATCGGTAAGAACTACGTTGTAGAACATAGGAGAACTCATAGTTGTCTTGTGACAGCTCACGAAAAAAAATGGTATAATCAATCTCTGAGCGCTGCATCAACTGTTCAAGCTCCTTAATAACCGTTTCAGCTTGTGTAGATGAATTTTGAAGCCCAAGTTTTTGTGCCATCATTTTACTATAAAGTTGGTTATAGTCAGTGGCGAAGTCACGCAAAATTTCTTCTAATTCTTTAGGTTCTTTCGTGAGAAAGTAAAACGTATTCGCTAACTGCATTAAATTCCATTGGGCAACTTCTGGTTGTGCGCCAAACCGATACCGCCGCTCTTCAGAATCAGTAGTATTAGGTGTCCAATTTGGGTCGTAGTTTTCTAGCCATCCATAAGGCCCATAATCAATGGTTTGCCCAAGAATAGACATATTGTCGGTATTCATTACGCCATGAACAAAGCCAACTCTCTGCCAATGCAAAACCATGTTTAGCGTTCTCCGGCTCACTTCTCGAAAGAGTTCTACAATTGCAGCATTTCCATGGTTTTTTATTGCTGGAAAATAATGTTTGATTGTGTAATCAATGAGGGTTCGGAGTGTTTCTTCATCACCCCTTCCGGCAAAAATTTGAAAATTACCAAAACGAAGAAATGATTCTGAGACTCTGCACACTATTGCGCCGGGTTCATATTCTGAATTACCGTCGTACATCACATCTCGCAGTACCTCATCGCCTGTGCGAAGCAAAGCCAACGATCTTGTTGTTGGTACGCCTAGATAATGCATAGCTTCACTACACAAATGCTCTCGGATACTAGAACGCAATACAGCCAAACCATCAGCAGAACGGGAGTAAGGTGTTTCTCCCGAACCTTTTAGTTGAAGGGTGAATATTTGATTTTGATGCAGTAACTGAAACAAATTAATTGCTCTTCCATCGCCCAACTGGCCGGCCCAATGACCAAACTGGTGACCACCATAACACATGGCATAGGGAATTGTACCAGAATAAACTGACTTGCCTGACATTAAGGCTAGAAACTCTGGAGAGTCAACATCTGCTTTTGTAAACCCCAATTGATCTCGCAATTCATCGGCTACATGAATCAATTCAGGGTTTGTCGGCTTACGTGGGTGCACTTTGGAGTAACAAGCTTGTATCACTTGTCTTCGCTCATTAGTAGTATGCTTATCTCCTGGGAGTTGCTCAACAAATCGGTTCCTGAATTCAAGTGGTTTCATGTTTAAATCACAAACTCTTGCCCAAGGTGAGGAATATAAATGTTGTCGAATCCGCTTTTTTCCAATTCTGATTTAAAGTGTTCTTGAGGTTTTAACTCCCCATGCACCAAGAACAATTTTTTCAGCTTATCACGGTCTTGATTATCTAAAAAATCAATCATTTCTTGATAATCGCCATGGGCGCTAAATGAATCCATAATTTTCACTTCGGCGTTTACCTTCACTTTAGTGCCAAACATTTTGATTTCTTTGGCTTGGTTTCTCAGTTGTCCGCCGATGGTATGTGGCGCTGCATAACCAACCATTAATATTGTGTTTCGTGGGTTTTCAATGTTATTAAATACGTGATGTTTTATTCTGCCACCCGTTATCATGCCAGAGGCAGAAATTATGACTGCCGGTGTTTCATCATGATTTAATCTCTTACTGTCCTCTACCCTTTTTATATAATGAAGGTGGTTAAAGCCAAATGGGTTTGGATCTTCCATCATATACTTCATCATATCCTCATCAAAACAATCTGGATGCATACGGAAAATTTCGGTGGCGTTTATGGCGAGCGGGCTATCAACATATATAGGAATGCGAGGTAATTTTCCTTCATTGGCCAATTGGTCAAAAAGGTACACTATTTCTTGGGTTCTACCAACGCTAAATGCCGGTATAATCAACTTGCCTTTTTTCTCAACACAGGTGTGATTCACAATGTCAAGTAATTGCTCCAACTCTTTATCGCGGGCATCATGCAGACGATCTCCATAAGTAGATTCACAGATGATATAATCACATTGAGTCATTGGTGCAGGGTCTCTTAAAATTGGTCGCTCTGGCCTACCAATATCACCAGTAAAGCCAAGCGTAAACTCAGGTCGGTGTTCATCAGAAGTAATTCTAAGCGTAACACTGGCTGCACCAAGAATGTGGCCTGAATCTCTGAATTGCAACCAAACACCTTCAACACCGGTTACTGGATACCAACCATCGTAGCTTATACTCACAAAGTGCGTGAGGGCTTTTCTCACATCCTTTTCATCGTAAAGTGGCTCAATTGGTTTCTTGCCTTTTTTTGTTCGCCATTTATTCTCATATTTTGCATCACGCACTTGTAAGTAAGCGCTATCCATGAGCATAATTGTGCAAAGATCTCTAGTAGCATGCGTACAAATAATTTTTCCTTCAAAGCCTTCCTTTACTAATTTCGGAATTCTTCCAGCATGATCAATATGAGCATGTGAAAGCACAACTGCATCTAATTCTGCCGGGTTAAACAAAAACTCCCGATTAAAATTGTCCATATCATCATCGTTGCCTTGATATAGACCGCAGTCTAACAATACTTTTTTTCCGTTCGGTAATTCTAACAAGTGGCTGCTGCCTGTAACTGTTTGCGCTGCACCACAAAATTTAAGCCTTACATTTCCCATGCTCCAAAAATACATGGAAGTGAACAGTTGGTAGAAAATACCTGAAAACAGGTATTTATTTTCGTTTTAAGTTTACCTAACATATCAAAACAAAACATGATGAAACGTAGAGATTTTCTAAAACTATCAGCCGGGAGCGCATTAGCAACTACAGCAATGGTCAGTTTTCCATCTGTTGTGAGAGCGGCTCAAACCACCACAGAAACCTTATTTGATAATTCTTCACAGAAATATTCAATGAGCAACCATTATGCCCTTCGGGTAGATACAAATATGTTCGTAGAGTTTGACAAGGTATCAAAGGAATTTAGAACGCTCACAGTCATGCATTCTGGATCGTTTGACACCACCTTTGAAAATGAAATTAATTACGACATAAAAACGGTTGACCTAAAGAATGGCTTTTATCATATTGAATTAAAAACTGGTGAGATAACTAAGGGCTCTGAAAGTGAAATACCATCTGATTTTCCTTTTAAAAAGCCAACATTCATCTACAACCCCACCGAAAATATCTTACAGTTCATGAATCGAGATGGCGTAATGTATGTTGCACTAAAGAAGTTCGTTCCGCCTGCTAACTCTGGTGATGCAGATTGTTATGTAACCACGCTTTTAGTTGGCTATTTGGGTATGGCTGATCAAGGAAAGGAAATGAACCAGTTGCGAAACTTACGTGAACGTGTTCTTGAGCCAAATGTATTGGGACAAAAGAAGATCACAAATTATAAATCATTAAGCCAGTCTATTTCAAACAAGTTAAAAGGTGTAGCCAATAAAGAGGAGATTTTTAATCACGGCGTAAGAAAAGCCATTGAGCCAAGCATAAAATTGGCGGAGGAAGGCAAAGAGCGAGAAGCCGTTGATTTGATTGGCGACTATATGATTCAAGTTGATGAAACATTGAGCTAACCACCTTTGCATAAGGTGTTGGTGGATATGATTGCATTATTCGAGAACCATTGAAAACCTTGACTACCTAGAGCTGCGAACTCTATTTGTAGTCAAAACAAGACTGCAATGGTACCACGTCGATCAAATTGTTCTTCTTGGAATGTGTAAGTTGCTTGCCATAAATATGAACCGGCTAGCAATTGGCCATTAAATTTCCCGTCCCAATGCTGTAGAAAGTTAGTTGTTTCAAACACCTTCTCACCCCATTTATTAAAGATTTGCAAATGAAAGTCTTGTACTTCGCCTACGCAGGCATCATTAGGTAAGCCACCAAATGTGTCATTAACGCCATTGCCGTTCGGGCTGAATGCGGAAGCAAATTCGATATCGGCAACAATCAGTGTAGTAGTTGTCAATACATCGCAACCAAAACTGTCTTGAATTATTACTTCGTAGTCTCCAGGTTCAAATACGACTGAGCCATCAGGCAATGTAAACCCATCAGAAATACAAACCAATTCTTCACCCAAATCTTGAAACGGTGTTGGTGTGATTACTAATTCTACAGGTTCAATGTTAAAACACGGAGTTCCGATTAAATCAAAGCGCACAAATACCGTGGCAGATTCAGTGAGGGTATGGCGGTCAGGCAATAATGTGGTGAGATTTTCATCTGCAAAGAAAGAAAAAACCAAATCAGGATACTGTATTTCAAGATCTGTTTTCAGTTGAATCAAATCAAACACAGCAATCTCATTGGCTTTACACTCGGTAATAGAAATTTCTTCATCTAATGTCGGAATCTCAATAACCTGTAAATTAATCTCAGCTTGATCTCGACAAAGTGTAGATGGATTTTCAACACGTGCAAATACGGTTGTAGTGGTTGAGGTGAATTGCCCAGGGTTTATTATTTCATCAGTTAAGTCTGCATCTCTAAAAAACCGAATATCGGCTGTTGTAGATGTCGTAATATGTTGCACTCTCGATAGCAGATTAAATTCTGCTTCATCTCCAGCCGGCACGCATACCTGAAAAGTATCATTACTGACGATTGGGCGATTATTCACTGTTATACTTATCTCAGAAACAGTGTGGCAAAAGGTAGACTCAAAGGTTGCTTCAGATCGAGCAAAAATGATATCAGACTCACTGTTATAAGAAGATGGATTCGTGATTGGATTGATACCACCTGGCACATCGGCATCCGCTTCTGCGAAGCTTGTGTGATAACTCACACTTACATTCTGCGTATTGCCAATGATAATTGGCGTTAAGGCTTCAAGGTTAAATGTTGATTGGTTGTTTGCATTGTTTGTCGCGCAATCTGTAACTTGTTGATCACGCTGAATTGGCGTACCTAATACTTCAAGCATAATTTCACCAAAGCTGTAGCAACCCGTAGTGGGATCAGTTACCTTTCCGTAAACAGTTGCTGTTGAAGATTCATAGGCTGACGGATCTGATATGGGCAGTGTGCCCAATTCGTCTTCGAAGAATTCAACTTGCATAAAGGCGTCATTGGCAGCTACTTCAAGTGCGAGTTCATTTAAATTGAAAATTGCCGTGGCACTCACCGAACAGGTTGGCACACTAATAGGAACATCATTTGCTTGTGGGTTATCTTCAAAACTGATCTCGAAGCTTAAAACACGGTCACAGCTCTCATTCTTCTCATTTTCAACACGCACAAAGATGATTTGTGGGTTGCTTGTTACTGTGAAGTTTGGTGGGTCTGTAATTTTATTTACATCATCTTGTGCATCAGCTTCAGTTAGATGAAAGGTTACGTTGAAATCTGAAATTGATTGACTACCCAGAATTTCGGATACTTTTTGGCTTAAATTAAAGGATGATTGCCCGTCATTATCACTGTCACAAACTTTTTCATCGGTTAACGAAATGTCGAGTGGATTTGCAATGACTTCTAACTCAAGTTCTGATACCGAATAGCAATTTGTAGTTATATCAACAACCCGAGCAAACACAACGGTATTGGTAGAAGTAAAATTATTGGGGAGGCTGTTTTCGTTGTTTTCGGCATCATCAATCGTAGCATGATAGGTTATAGTTGTGCCGTTTTCTGTAGAAACATTTGCATCAGCGTTAGAAAGTACAAACTGTGCTGAGTCACCATCAGAACATTCTTGCAAGTTTGCATTTTGCGAAACAGGTGGAGGCACTTCAGTCAGATTAAAAACTAAAATAGAATCGCAGTCAGGGTTAGATACTCTAGGAATAATAATGTCGAATGAACCAGTTTCTGTCACAACATCACCATTCGGAAGTTCATAAGAACCATTTTCACAAAATGTATCATCAACAGTATCCGTTGCGAGGGTAAAATCAATGATGTTAAGTTCTGCCGAGATAGAAGTATTTGCGCAACCGCAGGTAACGTTGGTGGCTTCAATAAATACTGTTTCAGTGCCTTCTGTTTCTTCATCGAAGAATGGGATAACAGGTATTGTAATTGATTGCTCAAATGCGGGAATGGTGACTGTAGATGGGAGAGCTTCGTAGTCTATTCCCGGTGTGGCTGTTCCACCTATGTTGAGTTCAATCACGAAGTCTTCATCTTCTGGTGTTTCATCTGTACGCTCAATAATAAAGAAGCCATTTGTACAACTTTCTTCCGCGTCTTGCGTGCCAGCAATAGTTCCTTCAGCATTGAGTTCTATCGGGCTGTTATCTGCAAAGCTATTGGCTTCTAGGAATACTGCAGAGTCGAACGCTGAATCTCCGACATCAGCGATTAACATTTTCATGTAATACCATTCACATTCATCTAAACCTGTTTTTGATGCAGACAGTACAGTTGTGTATCCATTATACTGTGTATTAGGAGATCCCATAGGATTTGGAATATAAAACTCAGAAAAATCTTGAGCCGGGCACGATTGGTTAGGAACAAACTGGTCATTAACATTATCAATTGTTACAGGCAAGGTTGTACCAGGGATGAGGGCAATATTTTCTAAAGGGTCACCACTACCAACTTTTTGAATAAAAAAGGAGAATGCATCATTAAACTGACACACGAAGTTTGGATATTCTTCGGAAGCGAAAACATAGTTAAATGAAATCTCATCTCCCGTGGGCTTAAACTCAAATTCTAAATAAGCGGCATCATTAGAATTATTAATTTCAGGATCGCCCGATTCATTAAATTGAGTGTCAGCAACACCGCTATTTGGACCTTGGGCACTTACTACCCTCCCACTCGACAAGATGATACCTTCTTCAAAGCCAATATCTAAATTACCATCTTGTTGAAATTTGCCGATTTGTAATTTGGTGCCATTCCCCACCGCAGACTTACTGTTAATATTCCTTATCTCTAAACAAGATCCGCTGATGAAAAAATCACGAATGAGGTTTTCAATTTCTTCTTCACTATCCTGAACCGATGCAACGCGGCTGCTAGTTGTATTGGTGACCCTATTTGCATCAGCAAATTGATGGCGTTGTTCCAAAACTTCTTCTTGAATTACTTGACCTACTAAGGGCGGAATCAAAAAGAAGGTAAAAAGAACTAAATAAAAACTTTTACTGAGTTCCAACATTTAATCATTTTTATAAAGTTAGCACATCTGCCGCAGTATGTTGTAAAAACTACCATTTCAGTTGATGGATTGGTGGTATTTTTGCAGTAATGAATCAAACAGTCAACTCATTAGAACCTGAGAGGATTAACCATCGACTTTCCGAGATTTCAGACAAGGTTGGTGAACAAAAACGTATCACATTCGATGAAGGTGTGTTTCTTTTTCAACATGCTGAGCTTGGTTTTCTTGGTGAGCTTGCTAATGCAATACGTGAACGCAAACATGGTAACAACACTTATTTCAATAAAAATTTTCATGTAGAGCCAACCAACCTTTGTGTATTCGATTGCAAGTTTTGTGCTTATTCTAGACTACTTCGCGAGAAAAACGATATGCAAGCATGGGAAATGAGCAGAGAGGACATCATGAAAATGGTGAAAAGCTACGACAAAAGTGATGTGACAGAAGTACACATTGTTGGTGGTGTGCATCCAAAAATGGGGCTACACTACTTCGCCGACCTCATTCGTGATATTAAAGACCTTCGACCACAATTACATGTTAAAGCATTTACTGCGGTAGAGTTAGAATATATGTGTAGAAAGGCGAAGGTTTCTTACAAAGAAGGGCTGCAAATTTTAAAAGATGCCGGGCAAGATTCTTTACCTGGTGGTGGTGCCGAAATATTCCACAAAGACATTCGCGATCAAATTTGTAAAGACAAATGCAGTACTGAACAATGGCTTGAAATTCATGAAGCTGCGCACGAGTTAGATATGCACAGTAACGCAACCATTTTATATGGCCATATTGAATCTTACGAACATCGTATTGATCATATGGAACGGTTGCGCCAGCTACAAGCTAAAACTGGCATGTTCAACACCTTTATACCACTCAAATATAGAAGCGGCAACAACCAAATGACTCATGTTGGAGAAGTTTCGATTATTGAAGACTTGAGAATGTATGCCATTGCCAGAATTTATCTAGACAATTTTCCTCACTTAAAAGCATATTGGCCTATGCTAGGTAGAGATACGGCACAGCTCACTTTAGCATTTGGTGTAAACGATTTAGATGGCACGATAGACGATACCACAAAAATTTATGCAATGGCAGGTGCTGAAGAACAAACGCCAAAAATGAGTACGCAAGACATTGTGAAATTGATCAAAGAAGTAGGCAGAACACCAATTGAACGAGATTCTGTATATAACAAAATCCAAGATTACTCTGCATACGAGTTTGAAAACGAAGAAACTTCGAAAAGCTACGCATGAGCAAAACGTTGAAAATTTCGATGGTATCCTATCTTAACTCTAAACCGTTTTTACGTGGATTGGAGCTGAGTGGCTTGATGGATGATATTGAATTGCACCTAGAAGTGCCAGCGAAGACCACAGAAAAGTTGATGAATAATGAGGTTGATATTGCATTAGTGCCAACCGCAACTCTACCCCAATTAACAGACTTTCACCTGATTACAGATTATTGTATTGGTGCCAACAAAGCTGTTGATTCTGTGTTTCTATTCAGCGATACAACAATTGAACGCATTAACACCATTTATTTAGATTCTCATTCGAAGACTTCAGTGAATTTGATTCAAATTTTATGTCGTGATTATTGGAAAAAACAGATTCATTTTGTACATAATAGTAATGTTTCAAAAGAAATGGTTTTGGGAAATACTGCATGCCTCATGATTGGCGATAAAGCTTTAGAATTGAAAAACAGCTTTCGGTATCAATATGATTTGGCCTCGGCTTGGAACCAGTTTACAGGTTTACCATTTGTATTTGCTGTTTGGGTTGCCAATGCACGCGGTGCGAGCTTTGAAAAAGTACTGAACTATGCCTTCGGTTTAGGAACGAAAAAAATACCTGAACTTGCTTCATTTTTTCAAGCTGAGTTCCCTGAGCAAGATTTGTTGACCTATTTCACACATTCTATCGATTATAAATTTGATAAACAGAAAGCCAAAGCGCTAGATCTTTTTTTACAGTTGTGTAAGAAAAATGTTAATCAATTCGCTTCATGATTGCGAATACCATACAACCACCCTACTATGCGGTTATATTTTCGAGTATAAGAACCAATGTAGATGATGGATATGATGAAACAGCGGAACTCATGGAAAGATTAGCACAAGAAGTTGACGGCTATTTGGGTATAGAAACAGCCAAAAATGAACTTGGCATCACCGTTTCTTACTGGAGAGATCTTGTTGCAATTGCGAACTGGAAACAACAAATCGATCACGTGAGAGCCCAAGAAAAGGGAAAACAAGCATGGTATGCTGAATACAAAGTGAGAATTGCAAAAGTTGAGCGCGATTATGATTTCACAGTCGACACTTAGCTGACAAGCTCATACAATATTTCTGAAACCAGGTTTTCCATTCTTGCAGTTGGGTTATTGCTAAACTCCCCTTTTTTTCGGTTTGCAATGAGCAAGTTGATAGACACCGCTTCATGACCGAGAAGACTCGCAAGGCCGTAAATACCGGCAGTTTCCATTTCGAAGTTTGTGATTTGATGAGGTTGCAAAGAAAGAGATTCTAATTGATCAAAGAAGTTGCGCAGTTTTGGTTGTAATCGTAATTGCCTGCCTTGTGGGCCGTAAAAGCCCGTACACGTAGCTGTAATTCCTGTAAACCGATTTGGTGTTAAAAATTTTTCAATCAATTGCGCAGAACCGGCGAATACATATGGAATTATACCTATGTTGTTGAACAAAGCAGACTTACTTATGGAAGAAAAAAGTTGCTGTTCTTCTTCTGAATAAGTAAACTCGTAATAATTCATTAACCCATCAAGCCCCAGCGCATGTGATGAGATTAACACTGAATCTACGGGAATTGACGCATCTAAACATCCTGATGTGCCAATACGAATGAAATTGAGTTGCTTATGGATTTCTTTTACACGCCTAGATTGCAAGTCG
>Ga0114952_1002268_pt1 | contig 14988 bp, 13 predicted proteins | sample SidtaG_2_FD_87303 | JGI IMG/M metagenome (GOLD analysis project Ga0114952, IMG submission 87303) | Marine algal microbial communities from Sidmouth, United Kingdom - Sidmouth_Asex2 metaG | ecosystem: Host-associated > Algae > Red algae > Unclassified | place: Sidmouth, United Kingdom | collected...
TACAGTGATGTTACCGTTTGTGGTAGTAGTAGTCATCTCTTCTTCCATCATGTCGTCATCATTCATCATGTCGTCTTCGGTAGAAGCAGCTACACCAGCAGCACACATACCATCATAATAACTTAGAGTCATATCTCCATCAGGACAATAGTCTCTTTGAAGATTTGATGAACCACCGTTTGATCTAGTACCTCCTCCACTAGAACCTGAACCTCCAGATCCACATGATACTTGGTATCCATAACCATCAAAACACTGAGCAGATACAGTAATTAGTCCACTACTAGCAGTAAGAGCAAGAACACTTGCCAAAGCAATCAATTTTTTCATAACCAAAATATAAGCAAATAAAAGCTATAAGATGAAGTATAATTATAAAAAAAGGCATTTCAAGACTTTTTGCACCTTTTTCGATAACCATAATACCTCTAGTGTACGAGCGGTTTTTGTGAGTGTGACACACAAACTAATTGACTTACAATAAATGTGAAGTATTAATTTTGTTTTGTTTTGTGTAAATAATTTCACACTATTTACTCGACTGCCTGTAACACTCTCTGAGCTATAGAATCACTATCATCAGTATCTATACTATCTAGGATAGAGATATCTCATCTCACATCGGAGATCTCAGATCATATCAAGGAGTCAGGAGACTGAGTATTGGTTCAAATTCAGTCTGCAGTAGAATCAATTTGCAGACTTGTATAATCATCAATCTCAGCTGGGACATAAATTATTTTTTCTTGGTAGACTACTCTCTCTACTATACGATCATCAAACCAATCGAATAGCATCACTCATCACTGTCGAAAAAAAGTAAGTACAACAATACCAGTCATACACCAAAAACTAAAATACTTGGTGAGATCTGATATATGAATACCTGATAGGTATGATCAAATCAAATATACCAACCAAGCTCACAACACAGATGCAAATACCATCCATGGAGAGTCCACAAAAAAATATCTCTTCATAGCCAAAAATCAAAAGATCACTCATACAATCAAAGAGAGTTCGTATCATTTGATAGCAATCTCTCCGAGATAAAGTCATTTTTGTTGTATCTGATCTCTGGATATATATCCACTCCATCATCGTACCAACAATGCCAACCATAAAGTAGATGGTATATAGTGACTAATCACCATAGTCACAAAAATCCAAAGCAGCCACATACAGCTAAGCGGAAATATATACCTATATATAGCGTCTTTATTATTGTGAACCAAATTCTTGCTTATGACTCAAATATTCTTGACGCCTGCAACTGTTGTATGTATTCAGTATGAATCTAGATTTTCAAATTTTTCTTTGTTTATGATATTGTATCTGGCGAGGTATATCACTCACATATATCATACTCACAACACCAGATCTACCCAAAACAATATCTGAAATACCTGAATATCTCGGACATACCCAAAAAGTGCAAACCGCAGCAATAATGCTACGAATGACATAATCAATAACCGAGATGTTTCTTGAGTTTGCTGTTTCATCGGGAGCTAGAGTACGAATCAGCAACAATAATGCTACAACAAAATCAGAGAAAATCAGGAAATCAATTGTAATACCAAAAAACAAAAATAAGCTATCCTCACGATGTCAGCAAAAAATTGGTTGGAAAAAATATTATCTCAACTAGCAATACAGCTAGAAAAATTTTCTCGAAGCAAAAAATATATAGATCAACTACTATGAGATAGAGACATCTCAGAACTCATAAGATGATCAAGCATAGCACTGATATTTAAAATACTGAGCCTGCCTATATGATTAGTCACCTCGCTCATCATCTCTAGATGGTATGGAGCTGACGCGATGGGTCTATATGGACTGATCATCACTGTAGTCTGAATACTTACCAGTATAGGAATGCTCTGACTCAGCGCTGCTATGCCAAGATTTTTGGGTGAAGCAAGAGCAAGCAAGAATACAGACTGAAAAACAAAGATTGAAAACACACTTGCAAGTAAAGGTTTTGATGATGAGCAGGCTATATACAGAACAAGCTTGAGAATGATTTTGATATCCTGAGTAGTATGATCGTGATTACTATATTTTTGTAGTTGATGGATAGCTCTATGAATTTTTGATGAGCCTAGACTGGTTTTTCCACTACAGATATCTGCACTATTTGTGATACCTCTGATGATCCAAAGCCTGAATACAAGTTTTTTGTTGGCAGCAAAAAAGATTTATCATAGCGAACTCATCAGCAAAGGAATCGTACCGCTAGCAATGCTAGCTATCGTGATTGTTTCCTTTCGGATACGACCCACATACTATATACCTATATGGGCATATCTCCTAAGTGGTGGATTGGGCATGGTTGTGAGTTTTTATACAATACAAAAACATCAGAATATTCGTTTTAAAGGTATATTGCATAATTGGAGAATAATATTTAATATTAGTAGTCCAATGCTGATGACTGGTATGATATGACTTATCATCAGTCATAGTGATATCATAATGGTGTGATCGATGATGGATACAGTAGATGTGTGAATTTATAAAATTATATTATTGCTCGCTGCAATTATCACAATATGATCCAACGTACTGGATGGTGTATTTATGCCTCATATAGCAGAGATGTTTTATAGAAATAAATGGTCAACTATTCAGAAATATATTCGCACATACAATATTGCAAATATCACCATTGGCGTATTGATGATGATAGTCATTACTGTCTTATGAAAAAACATATTATGATACTATGGTGACATATTTATCCAGTGATATTATGCCTTAGTAATCATTGCATGATGTTTGACATGATCGTTGATGATGTGACCCTCTATCAGATATCTCAATGCAACTGGACGTGAAAAAATAAATCTACTCATAGTGAGTATTTGAGGTTTGTGTAACATATTATTAAATTTATTTTTGATCAACAGATATTGAATTTTATGAGCTGCAATCTGATATGGAGTCAGCACGTTAGTCATATACATAAGCACCTCAATCTATATATATAAAAAAGATAGATTTTGGATATGAATAAAAGCAAAAGCTTAAAATCTAACTCTCTCCGCCGCAAGCGGATGGGGGCAATAATCCGAATATACTAAAATATCGGAAACTTAGTGAGTATATAATCCAATAAAACAAATTCTTAAAATTGAACTACGTCACAGCAAGCTAGAGACGTATTGTGAAGCAGGTGCATAGCACTATTGAGGTTCAATTTTCATCTCGTTCCTCGAAGATCAGAATTTGTTTTACCCCAAGAGCACTTCCTACGGGGCGCGTTCGAAGATGTTTTATCTCATCTTCACGAATGGATTGCTATGATTTTTTTACACACGAAGCGAGCTTCTTGGTAATCTTCTTCGAATATTTTAGCGCTAATGTATGCAACTCTTTAATTTAAAGATCTCTCTTACATTTAAATACATTAGTAGTATGCTTACTTACTGCAAATAGCTCACTAGCTCCTAATGTCTCATCTTATTTTATCAATTATCAATTACAAATGACACATACATTACGTACTCATTCTTTGACAACTTGATTTACAAAAAATAGAGATAATGAACTACTAGCTTTGTGTGATTGAAAAAAGGTATTGCATATATGAGCCAGTGATAGTCCTCTGACTCAGGAAAGATATGAGTCCTGAGAGCTATTGTTTTTGCGTATCGAAGAGATTGCAGAAGATCAGCTAGGTATAGATATAGATCAAGATGCAATTGCATACATGCACAATGCATGACACAAAAATATGATTTATTATGATATGAATAATCTGTGAACATTGGAATACAGTCCTGATGTGGTTATATTTAGCGACACTCTCGAACATATCCTCAATCCAGGTATAGCGCTCACAAATATAAAACAAGTCATGTGAGATGATACTACTTTGGTCATCACAGTACCAAATGCGCTTTGTATCAAAAATATTTATTGAGCTTTGTTGGGTAGATTGAATGAACATCCAGAGCACACCCTTTCTTTCAATTTTCAAACACTTACTCAATTGTTAGAATATACCGGATTTCAAGTCATTCAATCAACGTTTTGCAATTACCAGTACTCTACTCACCCAGTTGCACTTATCAGAAAAATTGAATCATTATTTTTTTATATCACGATTTTTCTCCGCAAACCATTTGCGAGGACATTATTTTTTGTGGTAAAAAAAGCCACAATCGATTCATCACAATAAAAACGTAGTGCGATTTATTACATTTTAGAGATATCATAATGCTGATCGACATAAAAAATAGACATGATGTCGCAATAAAATATCTTTTTGCAGTACATTTTTTGACATCGAGTTTTTCATTTGAATATTACAAAGCACTCTACAAAAAACATATCGAACTAATGACATGAGGAATCGAAGACCACAAACGTACTGTAGAGCATTTTGTGCAACAGTATTGTGCATTACTCATAGATATACAAAAAAATTGATATAATCAAGACTTTCCAATACCGATCAATAATAAAGGAGAATTGCTTAATTGAGCTCATAGATACGCAGCATGTCGTGCAACACACACACAACCATATATCACAAAAAACAATAGCGTGCGTGGTATACAACGGACAACAAACTCTGATAAATCGCTATGGGACCAAGACGAGAGGATCACAATACTCCAAGGGATAGCAATGTTGTATCCCACATCAGATATACTTATTATCCGACCAGCGTTGTATGCATCATGGGATGAGATCAAGATGCATATCGACAACAATTATTCGATAGTGTGACAGACAAAAATAGAACTTAATCTAACTCAGTTTAGAGAGTTAATATATGATATCTACGCATATGACGATCTCTATGCAGGCAGTGTGGGCATAAATCAAAAAATCGATCTCCTTACAAGGTATGACACATCATGTATAATAGTCTTGACGCAAAAAGTGATACACAAAGAAGCATTGAGAGAATATTGCTTGCCATATATCTCAAAAAAAATGGATCAAGAAATGCGTCCATATCTTAGTTTTCACAACGGAGTATGATCCTGAGAGAGAGAATATCTCAAAAAAATATTATTGAATCGCACAAATATTCAACATCTCCTCATAAGAAATGTGTGACGCAAAAATAACAAAAAATATTATAATGAATTGACTCAGCTATCACAACACGTCAATAAAGATGAGTATTGTATCGTGTGATCTGGACCTATGATAGCCATATGAATAGATCCTGAGTCAGATGACAAAGACGTAGATATCATCACTCCATCGCCACATCACACTGGTATCCATGCATTGTCTGATACGATAGATCATCTAGACTATACGTATTCCAAACGTGAAATACAAAATCATGAACTTATACACAATCAAGATGCGCATTTTTGGTGGAGAGGGTTTAAATTTCTCAATATACATCTCCTCATGCAAGAAAAATTTTTGTGAACAAGAAAAAAAGACTTGCTGCATGCGCAGCAGATAAAGAGTTTTTTGGACAAACAATCGCACAGCACGACAAGCAGCTTGCAGACAAATTTATCACACTATATCTCTACAGTTATATATCACTCACAAGTTGCAATAATGAGAACAAAAATCATTTTTTTTCGCTGAGCAAGATTGATCACAAAGAAACTTGGAATATATGATTTTCTCTCGTTTGTCTGGGTTAAGTATTTTTTGCGCAAGCATATTGCCAATAATCGCATCTGTATCATCACACCAAATTTTGATCCATATCCAAGATGTGGTGGTATCGTCGAGCAAACAAAGCTCTTGAGCAAAGAATTTCAAAAACAATGAAAGGAGGTCGAAATATACACATACAAGCATGATACGTCTCGAGATAATGAAGAAGACTCACCATACTGAAAGATTAAAAGATACACATCGATGATACACCTCTTAGTTCTCTTGTTGAGGTCTTCTTACAAATATGATCTTATTATTTCAAATACTGTCTTTCGTCATTCACTCGTGCTCTCATTACTCAAAACCTGTAAAACGATTTTTTGTAATACAGTAATTTGTTTTCATAGCTGAGGAGATACCGATGAGATTGTAAGACTCAAAAATAAAATTAATAACCCTTTTTTCAAGAAAATATATTTTGGTCTACTTGCACAAAACACCTACCTAAAATGCCTAAACAAAGACAATGAACATCATTTACTAGAAATCTATTGAAACAAGAGTATTAGGTGAAGTATTGTTACGTTTTACAATTGAATAAATTTTGAAATAGAGCATGAACCTCAGCATATATTAAAAAAAACCAATAACAACAAAAGACAACTACTCTATATCTGAAGAATTGTACCTGAAAAATGAATATTTGATATCATTGATGTCACAAAAGACATGAAGGGTATACATCTACACATAGCAGGCACATCAGACCAACAAAACCTACAAAGGCTTCACAAAGAAATTGATTGATATCAGCATATCACCTATCACGGATATGTACAATGAGCAGAAAAAGAATCTTTGCGAATGCTAAGTGATATTTTTGTCTTGGCATCTGAGAGTGAGTGATTGCCTATGTCAGTACTCGAAGCGGTGAAATATAATATGCCTATCATAAGCACAAAAGTAGGTGATTTGTACGAGATATTTGGAGACAGTATCACATATACACAAAAAAATAATCAACAAGACCTAAAGGGAAAAATACAATATGTAGCTGATCTGGTTTGATCAGCATCTGCACAACATTCACAACACTATGCCCATGTCAAAGAAATCTGTGATATTAGTAGAATAGCTCAGAAGTATATTGATCTAGCCAGCTAATGTTGTCAGATACTTATATCAACGAAATACAATTACACTGATTGTTCAGATATATGTGCCGAATATTCTTTGAAAAATATGTTTTTTGTGAGATCGATCTATCTTGCCAGTGTTGCTACTCTCTGCGGGATGAGCTGACAAAGTAAATGGTACATATATACACTTGCCTCAAGCTCATATCACATCAGAGAGAAAAATATTTTCCTCCCCTCCAGGAAGCAGAGTTCAGAGACCAAACTGCTCGTCAAATCTAACTCAAAGTGACTTCACGCGAGCAATATCAAAGGTAATTTCTATAGAAGAAACGGAGAGGATGCTAAGCCTACTGTGTATTTTTGATGTTGCAAAATAAGGTTTTCTGAGTCATCACTCTGGTAAAATCGTCTGAAAAGTAGTAGCATCTGCATCTAGATAGAGAGCGTAAGCTCTGCGTATATGATCTACAAATCCATCTACCAGCTGCACATCATCATCACATATCACAAATATACCAGAATCTAGCTGATCTAGGATATGATTTCTGCTTGCTGAGAGTCAGGTCTCAGTCATGCTACTATACCATACATAGGGCATAGATACCGTGAGGGGTCTGGTGATCTGGTCAGTGATCTGGTGTGAGATGTAGATATGGCACTCGCTATCTGCAAATTGGGAAAAGTATGCTAGAGCTTGATGAGCCCTATCATTCATAGTGGTAATAGCCAGTACGATTGGCTTTTTTGCTATGCTAGTTGTTAGCTTTTGGTTCATCTAAGGTGAGTAAACAAAAAGAAGGTGACACTACTTGGCAATATCAGCAATACACTCTCCCCTATCATATATATGATATCCAAGATACCAGGCATCATGTGGTATGTCTTGATTAGGTTTCGCTGGATTCTCATAGAGTTTTTTATTGTAAGTTTTAGATATTTTCTCTTGCCCTGCTGGGGGCCAGATATCCTATGATAGATCTTGATATCATGTGCATCTGGAGTATCCAGTCCAGACAGTTGATATCACTGACCCACAAATCTACTCCACAGTTCATAGTCATGTGCACGAAGAAATGTGATATCATAATGAAAACCAATTTGTCTCCAATCAGATATACGGATCAATGATCCCCCATGTGAGAGCGGTGATTGGCGTTGGCATAGTTTCTTTTTTGCTTTTGGTGTTTTGGGATATGGATATGCGCTCCCTAGTGCTCATGTCTCATCTATATATTGGAGATCCACTCATACCACACTCGTCTCTGGATGCGTCTGCATATACTGCATTGTGTACTCTAATCGTGATGATCAGATAGTATCATCAGGATCCAAGATGCCCACATACTGACTAGTAGGATCGATATATCACAGCGCTATATTTCTCGTGTAGACAAGTCTTTTGTTCTCGGTATTTTGATACGCCTGGATCCTGTCGTCCTGTGCGGCATACTGCTGGATGATCTCTCGACTCTCATCTGTACTCCCATCATCTATGATGATATACTCAAAATCCACAAAAGTCTGTGCAAGAATCGAATCGATTGCTGGTCACACATATGCTGCGGTATTGTATACTGGCATCACTACCGATACGAGAGGCATAAAATGTAGTAGAAAAAAAATAAAAAGTAGAAAGCAAATAGCTCCTATAACAACACAGTTAGTGCCCAAACTCAATCTGCTGGATGTAATCAACAAAACGAGCCACGGACTGATTGGTGGGTTGGAACAAAAATGGCTGGACGTCTGCCTGGAGCTGATCAAAGTCGAGTCAGATACACTTGTCTAGCAATCGCTGCTTGAGCGTAGCTGGATCGTGGATGTCCAGTGTCTGTCACAAGTATCACCAGTGTGGAGTTTGAGTATTTTTTAGCAAAAATAAAATATCAAAAAAGTCTCTCCCTTTCATTCTTTTTCTTTCAAAGACAGTGAATAACTTTTGGGACAGCAGTGTCTCCATAGGAGCGACCTGCAACATGGTCAAGGTCTCAAATTTATGTAATTTTTGGAGAGATGTATCATAGTCGACTCATTGATTGTGTGTATCAATCTGTATAAGAATTTTGCTTGTTTTCATAGGAGATATTCATGCATCATACAGTAGATCAGGAAATTTGATATGATAATGATAGGCTCACTTTCTCAATATTTTTGTCTGTATTGAAAATCATTTGAGAGCTAGATATGACGATGTATACTGCATAAGCTCATCAAATTCATCATAACTCAAATCAGTGTTGTCAAAATCAAGATCTTCTGAAAATCTATGATTGTCATAACATAATCTCAGAGCCGTACCTCAGATAAAACACAACTTGTGAGCATGTGGTCCATCAAAAATTCACTCTAGTATATGATACTGGAGATATTCTTTGTAAATATGTTCTGCACGAGATTGGAGTAGTGGTGGATATTGCTGCAACACCTTATCAAATGATAACATACCATAAATAGAAAAAATAAAATAGTCACTTCGTGATTTTGATATAAACTGTAATATAATTACTCAACAAGAACACAAGATGACAGGAAATAGCAAATTGGATATTTATATGTATGTAGTAAGTATTTTCTAGACTATTCACCATTCGTAAATACTGGTAACACCTACCAAATTAGAATTTCCTATATACTAAAACTTACATATCTCACTGCAAATTAATCCGATCGCAAAACCTCTGTACACGATGCTGTACTGATGATGAGCTAGAGATCTGAGCATAGTCTCTCAATGTGTGGATATCCATCAACTCTGTAAGTAATGTATAATCCAATCTCAATGATGCAAAGTCATCTACATCGTCATACTCAGGATAATAAGTAAGGAGATCTAAAAGTGTCTTGTGTATATCTGCCATCACTAGCACTCCATCACGTGAGTGTATCACATCATATCACCAGAGATAATGTGGCTGACACGAGCGATATGACCAAGATCCATACTCAGTATGAAACTCAGCAGTCTTGCGGCTAGAGATGCACTGAGTAGTGATCACTGTCTCAGGTATCAGTTGATATCGAGCAAGCGCGGTAAACAATGATATATACGAAGGCTTGTATATAACACTCGCTAGATGTAATTGCAGTGTATGATGCATCTGCACATCAGCAAACATATATCGCTTTCTTTTGAGCTGGATGAGATATCATTTCTTTTTCCATTCATACAATCTTCTTTTGTCAAAATCTGGTACAGCGGTATGTATCCAATCTGTACTCACATATGTCTCATCACGAAATATTTCTCTAAAGGTAGACCAATTCATTTCTAATAGATGTTATATAACTAACTAAAATAACAACTTATAGAAACAAGTATACGAATACTATCAAAAAATGCAAGAATATTTTGCAATATAAACAAAAATCAATATCATTTCATTATATTACACTTTATTGTAAAAAAATGAAACGACAAATATTTGAGAAAATCACAGAACCATTTTGAGTTCTTCACTACCAAGATCTCCTCCTCTTGACTGATATGTCGCCATCGTATCTTAGTAGACAACTTTTTGAATGGAACAAAAAATGAAATCTATGTAAATTGAGAAATGGTGTATATATTCATAGTAAAAAAATAAAAAATACTCATCAATTTTTGATAGCAAATGAGATTGTTTCTCCTAGCTATATTTCAAATGAATCTGCTTTGTATTATCGATCGATGATCCCAGAAGCAGTCAAAGTAATCATATCCATAACAAGCAAAAAAACGCAATCCTATGATACTCACGTATGAAATTTTTACTTTCATCATATAGCTAAGGATATGTTTGATGGATATAGTGTATATGATGGGATCGCCATTGCTAGACCAGAAAAAGCCATTTTGGATTATCTATGGTATCACAAGCAGTGTCTTGACGAGCATCTATATACCTCACTCAGACTCACTCTCCCAGACACATTTGATACAGATCTATGCAAAAAATATCTCAGTGCATGGTCAAATAAGCGCTTTGTGGAGGACGTCAACACATACTTCTTATCTTTGGTTCAAAAAACATCATGATAGATATTATTCACAAACATATTGATCACCTCACGCATCAGCATCACAAGATCTATCGTGTCAGAGAGTTGTTGCAACTGCTAGCATTATCATTGCTGGGCAAAAAATGATTCTACAAAGATTGTTGTTTTGTGTGAGGAACTGCCCTACGTATTTGTTATGGATTGGAGAGATATAGTGAAGATCTTGATTTTTCTCTCAAGCAAGATCATCAACGACAAGATGATACTTGGGATGTGTTGTTGTATGAGTTTCGTCTCTTGTGATTGGATACACAGATCACGACCACATCTGGTACTATACAATCTTGCCTCCTCAAATTTCCAGGATTGTTGTATGATCTGTGACTCACGGGACATCAACACCAAAAAATACAGATCAAATGCGAGGTAGATATTGATCCTCCTAGCTGAGCCACACGAGAGACCAAGATAGTCAATGATTACAAACTCTTTCCATTGGATATATATACTTTACCATCACTGATGTCTGGCAAGATCCATGCCATACTCCAGAGATGATTTGTCAAAGGAAGAGACCGATTTGATCTGGTATGGTATCTAAGCAAAAAAACTGCGCCAAATATGACACTCCTGCGTCAGGCATTGCAACAAACCTGATACGAGACACCTATACATACCTACCAACACGTCATAGATGCTCTGATCGTCAGTCTTGATTCTATCACCACCAAGCAGCTTTTGGATGATGTAGGGACATTTTTGGAAGATGATCATCAAAGAGCATTGTTGGATACAGATCTTATCCACAATCTCCTCATCACAGCAAGATCTAGTCTAGATCACCACTAATCCACAAAAATCAGTGATCCTCTCGAACTACTGATGATTGTCTATCTTGATTACCACAAAATCATCTCATCTTCGATATCAGATCGCTCTAAATTGCTTATTGATTCTAAATGACCAGACTCATGAATTTGTCGGCTTTTTTGCTTTGATTTTAGTGCCACCAAATTGTCACTCACATAACTTTTTGCAAGCTCTTGTATACTGAGACACAAGTCATCTAGATGTAAGACATGCTACTACATTCTTATCTTCCAAGATACGTTTGGGAATTTTTGGCATTAGCAGCTAGAGATTGATGAAAATTGATCTAATGACTTTTTTGATGAAACATTGATCAAATCTTTGGTCTCTACGTCGATCTGATCCTGCGACAATTCTTGAAATTCTAAGTCTACATCATCATTTCTCATATGAAAAATATACTGCAAAAAATCATCAATATTTTTGAATACGTTGCGATCCAAAACTTGTGGAGAAGTGAATGATATTTCTGTAGTAGTCATAGGTAAATAGTGAAAATAAATTTATACTACTAGTATACTCCCAAAAATAAAAAATGCAACAAAAAATCCTCTCTCTAACTCTAATTCCAACTCTAATTCTATTTTCTAATTCTAACTCTAACTCTCTTTTCTAACTCTCTTTTCTAACTCTCTTTTCTACCTCTAATTCTAATTCTAATTCCAACTCTACCTCTACTCCTCTATCTCCTCTTCCTCCTCCTCACCAAAATACTTGTCCCAGTATCCTCGATAGGGAGCAAATGCTCTCGCAAACAATGCCTCCAGCTCATCATCATCCAGCGGCTCATCCTCACCTCTGAGTGCCTCGATCTGGAACTGCATTTGAGACTGCACATCCTCTAGCCCCGTACGATACGCAAGCCATCGTCTGAGGAGTTTTTGGTTGAGCTCGGACAGTGTCCATCCCTCATCATCTCGATCTATCGCATCCACTACATCCCAAGCCTCTATCTGTGAGAAAAATCAATAAAACACCAACAGATACATCGTCATCTGCTCCTGCGTGATATCACTATCCGCAGTCTGAAAATAACGCAACGCCTCGACATCGCTCCCCTGAGCGAGCTTCTGCGTCCCGAGCAATATACTCGCATCCCTATCACCAGCATACTCCTCAAACAACTCCAACTCCACCGCATCTAGCCTACTATCTCCCGCCAGTCGATAAGTCACATACTGCTCTATCACCTTGCCACGTTCTAGCACCAATGCCGGCTCATAATCAGGAAACTTAGCCAACAAAAATCTCAGCAACCTCTCGGATTCGCTTGTCTGTCACTGGTCTCTTCGCAAATTAGACAATTGCAATATACGGTCAGGCTGTATATCGTCTATATATTTATCCAGATATCTTTGCACAAATCTGAGGTGTTGGGTGTCTGGGTATACTTTATGATGATTGATCATATCATATATAGCCCGATAGTATCATTCTATATATGTCAGCGCTTTGAGCAAAGAATCTCGAGATTCTTGCTCCAGTCCTAGTTCTACTTCATTTCTAGATTTCCAGATCCAGGTATCACCAATTTTGTCACCAACAGAATTATTTTCAATCATTAGGTTAACTATATCCAATGAAGCATTAAACTTTCATTCATAATACAATGACTGATATTTGTATGGCAACAAAGATTCAGCATCTATAGCAAAATATTTTTGGTTTTTGTCCTCGTTTGATAAATCTATACTATCAAATATAGTCAAAACTTGATCATATTGCTTGGTATGAAAAGCAGCAATTCATCGATATTTCAAAAATAGTGGCTCTGTGATTGATTCGAGATTATCTAGATCTTCAAATTGCTGAAAAGAAGTATTGTATTGGCCTACTCAAGAAAGCATTGCAGCATACAACAATTGGCTGAGTCTGGATGCAGAACTTGTTCTCCTGATCTCCTCACCTATATTGCGTAGTTTGTTCTTGTCTAGGTTTGGTTGGCGGAGTAGAGCGATAGTATTTAGCAGATTTGTTGCTGATCTCTCTCGGAGATTGTAGGATATGATTTGATTATCGATATACTGCAACACTCAAGACATATCATCTCTCTCCAATTTATTGAGTATTTGAAAAAGATTGAGGGTAGTGGCACTAAAATCAGAAAAATTTAGTTTCGATAGTTCACGTTTTGCTTGATCTAAATCAGCATCAAAAATATGTGACAATATCCTCCAGTACAAAATATCAGGATTGTTGTCGCTTGCAGAAGTCTGTTCTAGGTATCATTCATAATCTTCTGATACAAATAACAATTTTATTTGTCTATCACTGGTTCAATTGTTTGAAAATCAAAAATATCGACCCATGACCAATAGATTGATACCAACAAAAACAATAATCGTATATAGTAGAGATTTGTTCATCATAAAAAAAGTATAAATCTGAATACTAATCAAACCTAACAATCTCTACATCTATTGCAATAAATCATACACATATCCTGATATCCAATAGTTCATCTACTTGCTCTACACACCAACATAAGTAGTATCAAAAAATGAAAAAAATCATTGCAAGATTACGTCAATTTTTGTTGGTCAATACTAGCTCCAAACAAACAGTCATCAAGAATACTTTTTGGCTGATACTAGCAGAATGAGTATCCAAGTGATCTATCGCTATCATCACCATACTGATATGAAGATTGTTTGGGACAGAAGTGTTTGGAATCTATAGTTATCGGTGAGTGATACTCGCATTTTTGTTGATATTTGCTGATCTGGGTCTCACTACCCTCCTGATCAGAGACTACCAGCATCTCGCGTCACACGAGAGATCACATTATCTGTCACAGTGACTCAAGACCAAGTGACTACTCTCTATATGAGTGATACTTATATTTGGTATCATATTAGTTTTGAGCACTGATGATCTAGTGATCAGACAGGTCGGAGTGATGTTATTGTTATATAGTCTTACGAGCAGCTTCTTGGAGTATCTTAGAGGGAGTTTTCGTAGTCTGCAGCGCTCTCAGGTGGAGTTTCAGATCAAACTCATCCAAGGGGTTGGGAATCTTTGTATTATACCTCTATTGTTTTTTGTTTCTAGCATAGTATCTATCATAGGTGCTCAAGCATTAGTATGTATCATCACAATAATCTATGCGTGATACACAATACAAAAAAAACAAGATATAAATACCTATAGCAAAAATCAGGAATATCAAATAAATAGAGTGGAACTATTAAAAAGCGGATGGATGTTTGCGATGAGTGGAGTATTTGTAAGTATATATTATTATGTTGATAGCTTAATTCTTAAGATATATCGAGACTATGCGGAAGTTGGAATATACAATGCAGCATACAGATTAGCATTTATGTTTACTTTACCTATTACCATACTATGAAATGCAATCATGCCAAAACTGAGAGCATTGATTATAAAATCAAAAAAAGAATTTAGA
>Ga0114952_1002269_pt1 | contig 14987 bp, 9 predicted proteins | sample SidtaG_2_FD_87303 | JGI IMG/M metagenome (GOLD analysis project Ga0114952, IMG submission 87303) | Marine algal microbial communities from Sidmouth, United Kingdom - Sidmouth_Asex2 metaG | ecosystem: Host-associated > Algae > Red algae > Unclassified | place: Sidmouth, United Kingdom | collected...
CTCCCCCGGCAACGCCTCGCGCGGCCGGCCATAGCGGTTGACCCAGACGACGCGGAACCCGAAACGGGCCGCACCGGCCGCATCCCAGGCGTTCGAGGACAGGAAGGCGATCCGCTCGGGGACGAGGTCGAGCGCCTCCGCGGCGAGGGCGTAGACGCGCGGGTCGGGCTTGTAGATGCCGACCGACTCGACCGACAGACAGTGTTCGAGCGAGGCGGCGATGCCGGCGTTGGTGACGGCCGCGTCGATCATTCCCGGTGTCCCGTTGGTCAGGATCGCCCGACGCAGGCCCGCCCGGCCGAGCAGCGCGAGCGTACCGGGCACCTCGGGGAAGGCCTCGAGCGTCATGTAGGCGTTCATCAGCGGTTCGTGCAACGTGTCCGCGTCGAGGCCGAGCTCGGCGAGACTGACCGACAGCGCATCGGCGGTGACCCGATGGAAATCGGCGTGAGCCCCCATCAGGCTCCTGATCCAGGTGTACTCGAGCTGGCGCCGCCGCCACTCGGCCGACAGCACCGCGTGCCGGGGACCGACCCGGGCGGCGCAGGCCGCGACGGCCGAGTGGACATCGAACAGGGTGCCGTAGGCGTCGAAGACGCAGGCCTCGATGCCCTCGAGCGATCCGCCGGTCGCGCTCATCGATCACACAGCGCTCGGCCTCGCCCGGCCGCGCTCGAACGGGCCTCGATCGGCGCTCGGCCGCTCACCGGCGACGCTCGGGGGGTGGAATCGAGTACGTCGAGGTCACGTGCGCGACCAGCTCGCTCGGCGAACCCGACTCGCTCCACAGCGCCACCTCGCCGACGGCGAGTCGCTTGCCGAGCTTGAGCAGGCGCGCCTCGGCGAGCACGTCGCCGGGGGCGGGTTTTCTGAGGAAGTTGATCGACAGCTCGGTGGTGACCGCGAGCTCGACCGGACCGATGCGCGAGAGCACCAGAGCGTACATCGCCGCATCGGCCAGGCCCATCATGATCGGACCGGCAACGGTGCCACCGGGGCGCAGGAAGCACTCGTCGTAGACCGCCCGCAGGCGGACCGAGCGAGGCTCGATCGCCTCGGCTCGAAGCCCCATCAGCGCGGCGAACGGCATGCGTTCGTCCATGATGAGACGAAACGCCTCGAGCGTCAGCCGAAGCTCGGGTTCCCCCTCTCCTCCCACCGCTCCCGCGTCGCGTACGCCCATCGCCGCGAGCATAGCAAGCGCCGGCCCGGGGCGGGCTGTGGCACCATCGGCCCCGTGTCGCCGTCCGAGAGCCCTCCGATGCACTCACAGCGCCCGACGAACGCTCGCGATCACGCGCCCGCCTCGAGCGGCGAATGCCGCGACGCCCCGAGCCCGTCCGAACCGCTCGAACGCTCGCACGGACCCGGCGAGGACGGCCCGATCCTGCTCGTCGAGAGCGCCGACGGCGTGGCCACGCTGACGTTGAACCGACCACGGCAGTTCAACGCGCTCTCCGAGGCCTTGCTCGAGGCGCTGCAGGACGCGCTCGACGACATCCGGAGCGATACCCGTGTCGTCGTCCTCGCCGCTCGCGGCCGAGCGTTCTGTGCCGGGCACGATCTCAAGGAAATGCGCGCGGAGATGAGCGGCGCAGATGCCCGCGCACGGCACGCCGAGCTGTTCGCCCGTTGCACCCGGGTGATGGAATCCATCGTCGGCTTGCCGCAACCGGTCATCGCCAAGGTCCAGGGGCTCGCGACGGCCGCCGGCTGTCAGCTCGTGGCCAACTGCGATCTCGCGATTGCGGCGGAGACGGCGCGGTTCGCCGTCTCGGGTATCGACGTGGGGCTGTTCTGCAGCACCCCCGCGGTGCCGCTGTCGCGGAACGTGGCGCGCAAGCGCGCCTTCGAGATGCTCGTCACCGGCGAGTTCGTGACGGCCTCTACCGCCGTCGATTGGGGGCTCTTGAACCGGGCCGTGCCCGAGGCCGAGCTCGACGGCGCCGTCGACCAGCTCGCCTCGCTCGTCGCCTCGAAGTCGGCCGCCGCCGTGCGCTCCGGCAAGCGTCTCTTCTACGCACAGCTCGAGCGCCCGCTCGCCGAGGCCTACCGGATGGCCGGCGAGGCGATGGCGGACGACATGTTGACCGAGGATGTCGCCGAGGGGATCGATGCCTTCGGCGCCAAGCGCGCGCCCCGCTGGCGTCACCGCTGAGCCCGGCGGAGGAGGGGTGGCGGACCATCGGAGCGCTCGGGGGCTCTACGGCACCGCTCGCCGTGGCTCCTCCTGCCTGGCGAGCCAGCTCTCGAACATGCCGACCGCCATCGGCCGTCCGATCAGGTAGCCCTGCGCCTCGTGGCAGCCGTAGCCGCGCAGGATCTCGAACTGCTCGTCGTTCTCCACACCCTCGGCCACGACCGTCAACCCGAGGTTCGAGCTCAGGGTGACGATCGCCGAGACGATCGCCGCGTCCCCGCTGTCGCTCGCCAGATCGGTGACGAACGAGCGATCGATCTTGAGCTTGTCGACCGGCAGCCGCTTGAGATAGCTCAGCGAGGAGAACCCGGTCCCGAAATCGTCGATCGCGATCTGGATGCCGAGCCGCTTCATCCGCTGCAGGGCGTCGATACCGGAGTCGATGTCCTGCAACAGCAGACTCTCGGTCAGCTCCACCTCCAGCCAGCGCGGGTCGAGCCCGCTGCTCGCGATCGCCTCGTCGATATCGCCGATCACGTCGCCTCGCGTGAACTGCACCGCCGAGCAGTTGATCGCGATCGGGAACGGTGTCTTGCCCGCCTCGGTCCAGAGCTGGCGTTGCGCACAGGCCTCGCGCAGGACCCATTGCCCGATCTGCAGCACCAGCCCCGTCTCCTCGGCGAGCGGGATGAACTCGGCGGGACTGATCTCCCCCCTCTCCGGGTGCTCCCAGCGCACCAGCGCTTCGGCCCCGCAGACGGTGCCGTCGACGAGCCGCACCTTCGGCTGGTAGACCAGCCGGAGCTGTCCCGCCTCGATCCCCTCGCGCAGCTCCCGCTCCATGGAGAAGCGCTGCAACGCCTTCTCGTGGATGCCCCGCGAGTAGAACTGGTAGCCGTTCCGGCCGCGCTCCTTGGCATGGTACATGGCCACGTCGGCGTGCTTGAGCAGCGTCTCCGCGTCCTCGCCGTCGGCGGGATGGAGCGCGATGCCGATCGTGGTCGTCACGGCCACCTCCGTCTCCCCGATCGTGTACGACTCGCCGATGGCGGCGGCGATACGCTGGGCGACGCGGGCGGCATCCTCGGCTCGCTCGATCCGGCCGAGCAGGACGACGAACTCGTCTCCGCCGAGTCGCGCGACCGTGTGCTCGGTCTCACCCGTGTGCTCGGACTCGTTCGCCGCCATCTCGCGCCCCGGCCGTGCGATCGTGTCCGATTCGCGCACTACCGAGAGCAGACGATCGGCGACTTGCTGGAGCAGCTCGTCCCCGGCATCGTGCCCGAGCGTGTCGTTGACCTGCTTGAAGTGATCGAGATCGAGAAAGAGGAGCGCGAACTCCTCGGACGTGCGCCCCGACGCCTTGAGAACGAGCCTGAGCTGCTCGTGCAGCTGGGCCCGGTTGGGCAGACCGGTGACGAGGTCGAAGTAGGCGAGGTTGTGGATCTGGGCCTGCGCATCGGTGCGCTCGGTGATGTCCTGGAGGGTACCGAGCATGTGCGTGCAGCGCTCGCCCTCTCCCGGATAGGGCTCGGCCTCGAGCCGCACCGCACGTGGCGCTCCCCCCGCCCTGCCTAGACGGAACTCGAGGCTTGTCGGTCGGCTCTCGGCCACGGCTCGACGCATGACCGCGGAGAGCTCCTCGCGGTCCTCGTCCTCGACCCGCTCGATGAACGCCTCCCAGTGACCGGCCTGCTCCTCGGAGCCGAGTCCGAGGATGCGGCCGAACTCGCGCGACCAAGACAGCTCGCCACCCTCGGGCCGCCACTCCCAGTGGCCGAGCCGTGCGATGCGCTGGGCGTTGTCGAGCTTGGCCTGACTCGATCGCAGCTCGTCCGCCGTTCGCTTGGCGCGGAGCATGTACTGCACGCGATAGGGCAGGACGAAGAAATTGATCGGCTTGGTCAAGAAGTCGGTCGCCCCGACATCGTAGGCACGCGTGATCGAATCGAGGTCATCGAGTCCGGTGATCATCAGGATCGGCACGTGCGCGCCGTTCGACAGCGTACGCAGCCGCTCGATGGCGTCGAAGCCGTCCATGACCGGCATGATCGCGTCCATGATGATCAGATCCGGATCGTGCTCGCCGAAGCATTCCAGCGCCTCGGCACCGTCACCCGCCTGCAGGACATCGAACCCCGCCGCCTCGAGCGCCCCCTCGGCCATGATCAGGCTCGCCGCGTCGTCGTCGACGTGCAGCACGAGCGGGCGCGTTCGCTGGGCGCGCCCGCTCAGCGCCGACGAGGACTGTTCGGGCGCATCCATCAGGCGGCGCGCTCGAGGAGGGGGGCGAGCTCGGCGATCGCGTCCTCGTAGTCGTCCTCGAGCGCGTCGGCGAGCACGACGCAGCCGGGCAGGTTCCCCTCGCGGGCGAGGCGTTCGAGCTCCCGGGAACGCGTCGACAGCGCCGTCGCACCGACGTAGGCGCTGCTCGACTTGAGCGCGTGCGCCGCATCCCGAAGCGCCCCGGTATCGCCCGTCTCGAGCGCACCGAGAATCGTCGCCACCAACTTCGGTGTCTCGCTCTCGAACAACCCGACGATGCGGGCGAGCATGTCCGGCTTTCCCGGGCGCTGCAGTGCCCGGATGGCATCGAGCGCCTTGCAGTCGATGACGCCGTTCGCCTTCGTGTCGCCGCTACCGCTCACCGGAGCACTCCATCGTCTCCAATCACAGGGTTCCGCATCGCCCGCCCCTCCGCCCTTGTCCGCCCCTCTCGCCGCACGTCGCGCTCCGGTCCGCCCCCCGATCACTTTCGGCTCGAGCGCGAGGTGCTCGACGCAGCGGCCTACCGCTCAGGTATCGACGCGTGGCACGGCAACTTGACGGTCAACCGCGTCGGCGCTCACGGGAAGCGGCTCCGCACGAGGTGCTCGAGCCCACGCAGCGCCAATCGCTCGAGCGCCCCCTCGAACGCCAGCGAGAAACGTTCCACGAGCCCCTTGCGCTTGGCCTTGTAGGCGACGAGGAGCACCTCGCGCTCGGCGCTGGCGCCGACGAGGTAGTCGTCGCTGGTAGTGAGCTCGTCGGCGAGGGCGAGGTCGAGCGCGTCTTGACCCGACCAGACTTCACCGGTCGAGACACGCTCTATGTCGAGCCCCGGACGGTGCTCGCCGACGTAGTCCTTGAACTGGACGTGGATGCGCTCGATATCCTGCAGGAGCTTTCGCCGCCCCTCGTCCGTGTTCTCCCCGAACAGGGTCAGCGTGCGCTTGTACTTCCCGGCGGTCAGGAGCTCCACGTCGATGTTGAGCTCCTTCAGCAGGCGATGAAAGTTCGGGATCTGGGCGACCACGCCGATCGAGCCGAGCATGGCGAACGGGGCGGCGAGGAGCCGATCGGCGACGCAGGCCATCATGTAGCCGCCACTCGCGGCGACCTTGTCGACGCAGACGGTGAGCGGGATCTCGCGTTTTCTGATCCGATCGAGCTGGGAGGCGGCGAGCCCGTAGCCGGTGACCGCGCCGCCACCGCTGTCGAGACGGACGACGACCTCGTCCTCGGGCGTCGCCCCGGTCAACACGGCGGTGATCTCGCGCCGGAGCTTCTCGACTCCGCTGGCACGGAGATCCCCGTCGAAGTCGAGCACGAAGACCCGTCGGGGCGGCTTCTTCTCGGGAGCCTCCTCGTCCCCCTCGGATCGGCGCCGAGCGCGCTTGGCCTGCGCCTTCGCCGCCTTGGCCGCGGCCTTCGCCTCCGCCTTGTCGCGCGCTCGCTTGGCCTTCGCCGCGACGCGCCGCGCGCCCGGCTCCAGCAGCGCCTGCGACAGCGACTCCTCCAGCGCCTCGAGCCGCTCGTTGTAGCGGACGATCTCGATCCGTCCGCCCTCGCCCCGCCGGGCAGGGCCGCCACGGCCGGCTCGTCCTCCCACCGAGCCGCGCCGCGCGCGAGCGGCGATCCCCGCGAGCGCCAGAGCGGCCAGGACGAGCACGGCGAGGAGGGTCAGAGCCTTGAGCAGGAACAGTCCGTACTCGGCGAAGAGATACGCCATCGAGATATCCGTCAGTGTTCGGAGTCGGGATCGGAGTCGAGCGCGCGCTCGACGAACCAGACGCGGTGGATGCGGGAGTTTCTACGAAAGTCGCGCCCGAGCGACCAACGACTTCGCTCCTCGACGCGCAGGCGGTGTTCGCCGAGGCGGCCGGAGGCGAGCGCCGGATCGAGTCGAAAGCGGCGGAAGTTGTTCGAGAAGATCAGCAGCCCGCCCGGGGCGAGCCGATCGAGACAGGCCTCGATCGCTCTCGTGTGGTCGCGCTGCACGTTCCAGTCCGAGGCGGTATCGGTCGAGTTGGAGTACGTGGGCGGGTCGAGCAGGATGGTGTCGAACGGCGCCTCCTCGGCATTCTCGGCCAGCCAGGCGAGGACATCGTCGCGCACCACGCGGTGGCGGGAGGGATCGGCCCCGTTCAGCGCGAGATTCCGTTCCGCCCAGCGGCAATAGCGCTTCGAGAGATCGACCGAGACGCTCCCGCGCGCGCCGCCGACGACGGCCGCGACGCTCGCCGCTCCGGTGTAGGCGAAGAGATTCAGGAAGCGCCCGCCGCGGGCACGCTTGCCGATCAGCCGACGCACGTTCCGGTGATCGAGAAAGAGTCCCGTATCGAGGTAGTCGGAGAAGTTCAGCGTCCAGCGACAACCGCGCTCCTCGAGCACGGCGACGGCGCTCCTCGCCCCGATCAGACGTTCGTACTGCCGCGTGCCGCTCTGACGCTCGCGCACCTTGACGTGGACGCGCACCGGCTCCACGTCGAGCAGCGCCGGCAACGCCCCGACGACGGCCTCCAGACGAGCCGCGGCGAGCACGGCGTTGACGCTCGCCGGTGCCCGATACTCCTGGACGACGGCGTGGCGGGCGTCGTCCTCGGTGTCGTAGACATCGATCGCGACGGCGAACTCGGGCAGATCGGCGTCGTAGGCGCGCCAGGCGTTGATTCCCTGCTGACGGAGCCAGCCGCGCAGGCTTCGCAGGTTCTTCGCCAGACGGTTGGCGAACGGCTCGATGTCGACCTCCCTCCTCTCGCCGGCGGGCACGCGCTCCGTCGCGCCGGCATCGTGCGGCGCGGCGGAGCGCGTGCCCGAGCCTGCCGACCAGGCGGGCACGCGGCCCTCGACGTAGACGCAGTCGATGCCGCCGTTGGCGATCTCCAGACGAGGCTCGAGCGGCAGCCGTGCGGCGGCGAGCGGCGCGGCACGGGCGGTGAAGACACCCAGTCGCCAGCCGTCGTAGTGCGTGGCCAGCGCTTCGCCGAAAGCACGGTAGAAGGGCTCGCCGCCGGCGAGCCGCTCGCCGTAGGGGGGATTGGTCAGGAGCAGCCCCGGCGCGATGCCCGCGAGCCTCTCGAGCGCCCCGTCATCGAGTGCGCGCCGCTCGAGCGCCAGCGCGGCGCCCACGCCCGCCCGCTCGGCGTGGCGTCGTGCGCTCGCGATCGCGCGGCCGTCGCGATCTCCGCCGGCGATCGGTGCCGGCGCACCGCGCTCGGCCGCACGGGCCTCGCTCACGAGACGCTCCCAGAGCGCCCCGTCGTGTCCTTTCCAACCGAGAAAGCCGAAATAGCTGCGGCCGAGACCGGGCGCTCGGCGACAGGCGATCATCGCCGCCTCGATCACTAGCGTGCCCGAACCGCAGAGCGGATCGACGAAGGCGACGCCTGCCTCGCTCAGCGAAGGCCAGCCGGCGGCGAGCAGCAGCGCCGCGGCGAGATTTTCCTTGAGGGGGGCGGGGCCGCCACCCTCCTCCCGATAGCCGCGCCGGTGCAGCCCGCTTCCCGACAGATCGAGCGCGATGCGCGCTCGATCACGAAAGAGATAGACGTTGACGCGCAGGTCCGGCCGCTCGCGCTCGACGCTCGGACGACGCCCGTGACGTTCGCGAAACTGATCGACGATCGCGTCCTTGACCTTCAGCGCACCGTAGCGCGAATGCGTGATCGCCGACTTCGCGGTGAACAGATCGACGGCGAGCGTGCCGTCCGGATCGAGATGCGCCTCCCAATCGATCTCCTGCACGCGCGCGTAGAGCGCCTCGGGGGAGGCGGCGGAACCGGCGTGCAGCGGCAGCAGCACACGATTGGCCACACGCGAGTGCAGGCACGCCCGATAGCCGGCTTCGAGCCCGCCACCGAAGCTCGCCCCGGCCCCGGCGCGCCGCACCGACGCGAGTCCGAACGAGGCGAGCTCCTCGGCGAGCAGGTGCTCGAGCCCCGCCGCGCAGGTGGCGTAGAGCGATGCCTCCGAGCCGATCGGCGCGGCCCCGGCGGGCGAGGGCTCGAACGACGAATCGACAGAGAGCATGGGACGGGGAGGCTTCGCTACAATCGGCGCATTGTACTGCTCGCCGAGAACGGAACCGCGTCGGCGCGCGTACCGGGAGAGATCACGCCTCGCGCCGTCCGTTCGCACGTCGGCGGACCTCCCGAGCGGTACCGCGCACAGGCACTGAAGGCACCGTGCACGAACGAGCGTTCCCGACGACAACCCAGGCAGACACCACCATGACCGAAGAACGTGAATCGATGGAGTTCGACGTCGTCGTCGTCGGCGCCGGACCCGCCGGTCTCGCCACCGCCTGCCGCCTGATGCAGATCGGTACCGAGCAGGAACGGGAGATCAGCGTGGTCGTGCTCGAGAAGGGTTCGGAGGTCGGCGCCCATATCCTCTCGGGGGCGGTCGTCGAGCCGCGCGCGCTCGACGAGCTCTTCCCCGAGTGGCGCGAGGACGACGAGGCACCGCTGAGGACGCCGGTCGCACGCGACGACATCCTGTTCTTCACCGGAGCCGAGAAGCGCGTGAAGATGCCCAACGCGCTCGCCCCCAAGACGATGCACAACACGGGCAACTACGTCGCCTCCGTCGGCAATCTCACGCGCTGGCTCGCCGGCCGTGCCGAGGCGCTCGGGGTCGAGATCTTCCCCGGCTTCGCCGCCGCCGAGGTGCTCTACCACGAGGACGGGCGCGTCAAGGGGGTCGCGACGGGCGACATGGGGCTCGACGAGCACGGCCAGCCCAAGGTGGGGCACGAGCGCGGCATGGAGCTGCACGCCAAGGTCACCGTCTTCGCCGAGGGCTGCCGCGGACATCTCGGCAAGCGTCTGATCGAGAGGTTCGGGCTCGACGAGGGTCGCTCGCCACAGCACTACGGCATCGGCCTGAAGGAGCTGTGGGAGGTGGATCCGGCCAAGCACGAGCCGGGGGTCGTGGTGCACGGTGCCGGTTGGCCGCTCTCGGAGACGAAGACCACGGGCGGGGGGTTTCTCTACCACCTCGAGGACAATCAGGTCGTCGTCGGGCTCATCATCGATCTGAACTACTCCAATCCTCACCTCTCGACCTTCGACGAGTTCCAGCGCTTCAAGACCCACCCGACGATCGCCTCGGTGCTAGAGGGCGGCGAGCGCCTCTGCTACGGCGCGCGCGGCATCACCAAGGGCGGGCTCAACAGCCTGCCGAAGATGACGATGCCGGGGGCGCTGCTGATCGGCTGCGATGCGGGCACGCTGAACTTCGCCAAGATCAAGGGCACGCACACGGCGATGAAGTCCGGACTGGTCGCCGCCGAGACCATCGCCGCCGCGCTCGCGAACGGTGAGGCCGAGCGGGAGCTCGTCGAGTACGAGCAGGCCTTCATGGACAGCTGGGCCGGCGCCGAGCTCAAGAGCTCGCGGAACTGGGGACCGGCGATGCACAAGTTCGGGATGTACTTCGGCGGCGCCTACAACTACGTCGACCAGACGCTCCTCGGTGGACGCATGCCGTTCACGATGAAGGACGAGGTGCCCGACCACGCGTGTCTCAAACGCGCCGACGAATGCACGCCGCCGGTCTACCCCAAGCCCGACGGCAAGCTCGTCTTCGACAAGCCCTCCTCGGTGTATCTCTCGAACACCAACCACGAGGAGAATCAGCCGGTGCACCTCGTGCTCAAGGACCCCTCCATCCCGATCGAGACGAACCTTCCGAAGTGGGGCGAGCCCGCGCAGCGCTACTGCCCCGTCGGGGTCTACGAGGTGGTCGTCGACGGCGACCAGCCGCGCTTCGTCATCAACGCGCAGAATTGCATCCACTGCAAGACCTGCGATATCAAGGACCCGAGCCAGAACATCACCTGGGTGGTACCCGAAGGTGGCGGCGGGCCGAACTACCCGAACATGTAGACGCGGTACGACGCCTGCGGCCGCGGAGCTTCTCGCGACGGGCCGCCCTCGACACGACGCTCAGTGGGCACTCAGGGCGTTCGGCTCGGATCGACCGCCCGGTTCCTGTTCGCGCCGCCTCCCTGCCGTCCGCGCCCCTTGCCGCGCCGAGCGCCGCCGGTCTGTCGCGCCTCCCCCCCTTGAGCACGGTTGCCCTGGGACGCCCGTCCGCCCGCGCCTTCGCCCTTGCTCTGGCCGTTCCTGCCGCGTCCGCTCTTTGCGCGGGGGTTCTTTCCCCGCCCACTCTTGCCGCCGCGCCCGCCCGCTCCGCCGTTCGCACCCTGCTTGCGCCCACCGAAGCCGTTCCCCGGGATGTACCCGAAACGGTTGCCGTTGACCTCGTCCTCCTCGGTCACGGGCACCTCTCGCGGGGCGACGTTGCCGTTCGCCTCCTTGCCGCCACGGACGGGGATGCTGCCGGGTTCGAGCGTGCCGCCGTACCAAATACCGACGGTGCCCTGTCCGGGGTTGCGCAGAGCGCGTCCGTACGGCCTCCCGCGGCCGTTGCGAGCGCGTCCGCCGCCGGTGACATAGAGCTCGGCCGCGCCGAGCAGATTGCTGTCGGAGGGGAAGGGGTTGGTGTAGTTGCAGTTGTCGCGGTTGCCGAAGCTCTCGTCGACGATCGCCCGCTCCTCGACGACGATGGCACGATTGCCGATGTTGTCGTCCGGATCGACGGAACGCTTCGACTCGGGCGGGGCGCGATTGCCGATATCGTCGGGAAGCTCTCGCGGGATCATCGACTTGGGCAAGCGGTTACCCGGCTGTGGGCCGTCGTCGTCGCCACCGCCACGGCGCTTGCCGCCGCGCTTGGCCCGCTTGCCTACCTTGGGCTTGGCCCCGCCACCGGCCTTCTGGCCCTTGCCTCGTTTTCTGCCGGCCGCCGCCTTAGTGTCCTGTGGCCGACTCTCCGCGTCCGCCTCGCCGTTCGCCGCGGCACTCGGCTTCGCCCCCCCCGCCTCACCGCTACCGTTCCTCGACCCGGAACCGTCGGCGGCCGCGTCCTTCGCTCCACGATTGCCGCGCCGTCCCTTGCCGGAGCGACCGCGACCTCGTCCGCGACCGTTCTGCGCGCGGCCACCGCCACCCCGGGCGGCCCCCGTCGATGTGCCGTCGCCCGCTTCGCCAGCACCGCCAGCACCGCCTTGGCCTCCCACGGCGTTCGTGACCGCTTCGTCCGAGGACGATTGCTCGGCGGGAGCTCGTGACGGAGTTCTGGGGTTCTTCTCGTCGCCCTTCGCCGCCTCGGGCGTCCCTTCGTCGACTCGCTTCTCGCGCCGGGCGCGTCGCCGTCGACGGGGACGCTCCCCCGACGCCTTGTCCGCGTTCGTGTCGGGAGCCGGTGTGGCGCTCGGCGCCTTGTCCGCGTCGTCCGTCACTCTCTCTCGCACCTCGTTCGTGTGATGCCCTACTCGATATCCCGCTAGGGGCGACGTGCTCGCGCGCCACCACGCCGTGCGCGGCCGGTCGTCGAACCGCCTGCCCCGACCCGACGCCCGCCGTCCGGTGCGCGCCCCCGGGTGCCGTTCTGGGCACCGCGCGCCCCGTTGCTCGGTCTGCGATCGTGGTCACGTCTCCCGCCCCCCCGACCGTTGACGATCGGCTCGGCCGGTATCGAGGGGTCGACCTCGAACCCCTCGACGACGAGCTTCGAAAGCGGACGCCGGATCAGTCGCTCGATGTCCCGCAGCAGCTTCGCCTCGTCGACGCACACCAGCGATACGGCCCGACCCGAGAGACCGGCCCGCGCCGTCCGCCCAATGCGATGGACGTAGTCCTCCGGCACGTTCGGCAGCTCGTAGTTGACGACGTAGGGCAACTGATCGATGTCCAGCCCGCGGGCGGCGATATCGGTCGCGACCAGTACCCGCACCTCCCCTTTCTTGAAGCCTTCGAGTGCCCGTGTACGCGCACCCTGGCTCTTGTTGCCGTGGATGGCCGCGGCCGTCAGCCCGTCCTTCCCGAGCTGCTCTGCCAAACGGTTGGCACCGTGCTTGGTACGGGTGAAGACGAGCACTTGGCGCCAGTCGCCGACCGAGATCAACCGGCTCAGCAGTTCACGCTTCCTGACCTTGTCGACCGGATGCACCACCTGCTCGATACGGTCCGCGGTGGCGTTTCGCGGAGCGACCTCGACGAGCTTCGGCTCGTTCAGGAGGCGAGAGGCCAGACGCTTGATGTCGTCGGAGAAGGTCGCCGAGAAGAGCAGGTTCTGACGCTCGTGGTTCGGCGGCAGAAGGGCCAGCACGCGCTTGATGTCATGGATGAAGCCCATGTCGAGCATACGATCGGCCTCGTCGAGGACGAGGATCTCCACACCGGAGAGATCGAGCGTCCCTTGCCCGGCGTGATCGAGCAGCCGCCCGGGCGTGGCGACGAGTATGTCGACGCCGCGCCGGAGCAGCTCGATCTGGGGATTGATCTTGACCCCGCCGAAGATGACGGCCGAGCGCAGATCGAGGTGTCGGCCGTAGGTTCGAACGCTCTCGTCGATCTGCGCTGCGAGCTCACGGGTGGGGGTGAGCACGAGCGCTCGTACCGGACGAAACCCCTTCAGGGCGGGCCGTGCCGACAATCGCTGGAGAAGTGGCAGCGTGAACCCCGCCGTCTTGCCGGTACCGGTCTGGGCGGCGGCCATGACATCGCCCCCCTCGAGCACGAGCGGAATCGCCTGGGATTGAATCGGAGTGGGTTCGCCGTAGCCCTGATCGCCGATCGCGCGCAGGAGTTCGGCCGACAGGCCGAGGTCTTCAAATGCCATGCAAAAGTTGGCTCTGGTTACGTGCCCTGTCGCGCTCCCGAACGCCGGGAGACACGAGTACCGTTCAGGGCATGGTGACGGATCGTCGTCGGCGCCTCGCGGCAGCTCTCGAAATCACGAGGCGATCACGAGGCGAGGTCACGGGTGCATCGCGCAGCAAGACCGCGGTCAGAGGGTTCGGGCGGGCCATGCCTGCGCCCTGATCTGCCGAATTCGTACCCGCCCTGGCGAAGTCGCCGCAGGAGCACCGAGGCAGGCCGTCGATCGGCCACGCCACGGGTATACGACGTGCATTATACGGCCTTCGGAGCTTTCGGTTCGCGTCCGGCCGCGAATTTAGGATTCCAGTGAGGGTCCAACGAGCGAGAATCGTGCCGAGTCAGGCCGAGCAAACCCCCAAGGCGAGACGAGGCGAGACGACGTAGAGCCACGTGACGCGGTGGGACCGATGTTCTTTCATATGCTCTCGAGAGGCGTTTTGCAAGGCTTGTGATCCATCACCCGGGTTGGCACGAAACCGGCACGCGACGGTCCGCCGTCGAGAGGGCTCGCGAGAAGATGTCAGATCGGACAGATCCGACCCGAGGGCGGCGTTGCGGTACGATCGAACACGACCGGACCGTCCGCGATGACGGACGCAGGCGGTACCACCTGGCACGGCATCGGCCTCGATCGGCGCGACTGGCGCGGACCCGAGGGCCGTCACATCCCCTCTCACCCGGATTTCCGTTCACTTGAACAGCGCTCCGCTCGCCTCTCTGAGAGAGGAATGGCTCGGCAACGCCCGCGCGGACCTGCTCGCCGGCCTCGTCGTCGCCCTCGCTCTGATCCCCGAGGCGATCGCCTTCTCGATCATCGCCGGCGTCGACCCGAAGATCGGACTCTACGCCTCGTTCTCGATCGCCGTCATCACGGCCATCGCCGGTGGACGCCCCGGCATGATCTCGGCCGCCACGGCGGCGACGGCCGTACTGATGGTCACCCTCGTCAAGGAGCATGGGTTGCAGTATCTGCTCGCCGCGACGGTGCTCGCGGGGCTGATCCAGATCCTCGCCGGTCTACTCGGGCTCGGCTCGTTGATGCGCTTCGTCTCGCGCTCGGTCATGACGGGGTTCGTCAATGCTCTCGCGATCCTGATCTTCCTCGCCCAACTGCCCGAGCTCGTCGGGGTACCGCCGCTGACCTACCTCATGGTCGGCGCGGGGCTGGCGATCATCTATCTCTTCCCGCGCCTGACCCGCGCGGTACCCTCCCCGCTCGTCTGCATCGTCGTGCTGAGCGCGCTCTCGCTCGCCCTCGGGCTCGATCTCCGAACCGTGGCCGACATGGGAGAGCTTCCCGACACGCTCCCGGTATTTCTGCTCCCCGACGTACCGCTCACGCTCGAGACGCTGACGATCATCCTGCCCTACTCGGCAGGCGTGGCCGCGGTCGGTCTTCTCGAGTCGCTGATGACCGCCTCGATCGTCGATGAGCTGACCGACACGACGAGCGACCGGCGGCGCGAGTGCGTCGGCCAGGGGCTGGCCAACACGGTCACGGGTTTCATAGGGGGCATGGCCGGCTGCGCGATGATCGGGCAGTCGATCATCAACGTGAAGTCCGGCGGACGCGGGCGGCTCTCCTGCCTCGCCGCAGGTTCGTTTCTCCTCTTGATGGTGGTCTTCCTCGGTGACTGGGTCGGACGCATCCCGATGGCCGCCCTCGTCGCGATCATGATCATGGTCTCGATCGGTACGTTCAGCTGGTCCTCGATCGCGAACCTGCGCGAGCACCCCAGGAGCTCCTCGGTCGTCATGCTCGCAACGGTGGTGGTCGTCGTCGCGACGCACAACCTCGCCATCGGGGTCCTCGTGGGAGTACTGTTCTCGGGGATCTTCTTCGCCTGGAAGATCGC
>Ga0114952_1002278_pt1 | contig 14919 bp, 12 predicted proteins | sample SidtaG_2_FD_87303 | JGI IMG/M metagenome (GOLD analysis project Ga0114952, IMG submission 87303) | Marine algal microbial communities from Sidmouth, United Kingdom - Sidmouth_Asex2 metaG | ecosystem: Host-associated > Algae > Red algae > Unclassified | place: Sidmouth, United Kingdom | collected...
GTTAACATACCTCCAAAACTTTGAAAACCGATACCCATTAAACCTGTAATGATAAAAGTAATACCCAAGCCTCTTAACGGAGCGGGTACATTTGAATATCTAATTTTCTCACGAATAGCAGCTATGGCCAAAATAGCCAGGAACCAACCAATACCAGAACTAACACCATAATTGAATGCCAAACCTAATGACTGAATATCTCTAGCTTGCATAAAAAGCGAGCCACCTAATATAGCACAGTTTACAGCAATTAGAGGCAAGAAAATACCCAATGAGTTATATAACGAAGGTGAAAATTTCTCTACAACGATCTCTACCAACTGAACCATTGTTGCAATGGTAGCGATAAAAAGAATGAACGAAAGAAAGCTTAAATTGTAATCTGCATATTCAGGACCTAACCATACCAAGGCACCATCTCTCAAAAGATACTGATCTAATAACCAGTTCAACGGCACGGTAACTGCAAGTACAAAAATTACAGCTGCACCTAAACCTACGGCAGTAGCAACTTTTTTAGAAACCGCTAGGTAAGAACACATCCCCAAGAACACGGCAAATACCATGTTATCTATAAAGATGGATTTAAAAAATAATTCTATATGCTCTAACATAATTCTATCTCTTTTACCTTAATTAATTATCTTCTACCAGTGCAGGATTCCTTGAGCGCTGTACCCATATAATAATACCAACAACAATAAGTGCAGCTGGTGGTATAATCATAAATCCATTGTTCTCATAGCCTGTTGCATATAATCCTGTTTTTGCGATTGGGTCACCCAGAACCTTATAGCCTAATAGTGTTCCTGATCCGAGAAGCTCTCTGAAAAAACCTACAATTATTAGTATAACACCATAACCAAGTGAATTCCCAATCCCATCTAAAAAAGATCTCCATGGCCCATTGGCCAATGCAAAAGCTTCAAAACGACCCATAATGATACAATTGGTAATGATCAAACCAACAAATACGGACAAGGTTTTACTAAGCTCATAAGCAAAGGCTTTAAGTACTTGATCAACTACAATAACCAAAGTCGCCACAACAATAAGCTGTACAATAATCCTAATTTTTGAAGGAATGATATTTCTCATTAAAGAGATTACTACGTTACCTAAGCCCAGAACGAACATTACGGCAACCGCCATAACAATCGAAGCTTTTAGTTCAGCAGTAATTGCCAAGGCAGAACAAATACCCAATACTTGAATGGTAATAGGGTTATTGTCCGCTAACGGGTCCGTTATTAAACTTGCATCTTTTTTTGTCAATAGTGCCATATTATTTTGCGCTAACGGTTTGTAAATAGTCTTTATAGAGATTTAAACTCTCCTTGATCATAGCAGCAACACCATTGCCGGTAATAGTGGCACCAGCTAAAGCATCTACTTCATTATCATCTTTAGTGTTGTTCAAAGGGTCATTATTACCCTTAGCTACAGCAATACCAGCATATTCGGTTCCCTTTAGAATACTTTCTCCTGTGAAATCATCCATAAAGTAACGTTGCTTAATGTTTGCACCTAGACCGGGTGTTTCTCCCTTGTGATCAAAGTAAACACCTTGCACTATCATTTTGTCATCTAGTGCAATAAAGCCCCAAATGGCATCCCAGAGTCCTTTTCCGTACATTGGAATTATGTAGTACTTTTTACCATCTTTCTCACCTATCATAAGCGGGAGCTTAGCGGTTTCGCCTTTTGCTGCGAGTGCCATTTGCTTTTTCATATCAATCAAATAGGCTTCATCATTTTCAGTAATTTTATCACCTTCAATAACCAATTGCTCTTTGATATATGATTTAAACTCGCCTTCAACTTTGTCTGTTGAAACAAAATTTACACTTCCTTCATCAACATTATCATTTACACCCATGGCATAAAGAATATTCTGTTGTTTTTCGAACCGTTCGTTCTCAGTTATTCTATCTTTTAAGCTTGAAGACATAAAAGCAAGAATAGAACCGACTATTACTACCATGACGGCAGCAAAAATAACGGTGTATGAATTTTTATCTGTATTGACTGCCATAACTATGCGGTTTCTGCGTGAAGTTCATTTGCCTTGCCAGCTGAATCTTTTGGCAAGATGGTTGCATTTTTCAATCGTTTCATTCTACGTTTTACATTTCCTCTCACTACGTAATGATCAATAGTTGGAGCAAATACGTTCATCAAGAGAATTGCCAAGAAAACACCTTCTGGATATGCCGGGTTAAACACACGAATCATTACCGAAAGAAAACCGATAAAGAAACCGTAGAACCACTTACCACGATTGGTTTGAGCACCTGTAACAGGATCTGTGGCCATATAGACAATTCCAAATGCCAAACCACCAACAATTAGATGCTTCCAGAAATCAAAACTCATTAAACCGTAAAATTTACTGGTTTCTCCGATCCATCCTGCATCTACAACTCCATTGAAAATCAAACCCATTACCAAAGAGCCTATTACAGCACTTAACATAATACGCCAGCTAGCGATTTTACTGAAAATCAAGAACAAACCTCCTAATAGGATAAGGAAGGTTGGAGTTTCCCCAACTGAACCAGGTATAAAACCAAAGAACATATCCGATACCGAATATGACATCTCTGCTGCCTTATTTTGTGCCAAATAACCTAAAATGGTTTCACCGGAAATAGCATCTGGACCACCAGCACGCTCTACCGCTTCATAAACCCATACTTTATCACCACTCATCCAAGTTGGATAAGCAAAGAACAAGAAAGCTCTAATAGTTAAGGCAGGGTTAAGAATATTCATTCCTGTACCACCAAACACCTCTTTACCGATTACAACACCGAAAACAACGGCTACAGCCAACATCCAAAGTGGCGTATCTATAGGTACAATAAGCGGAACTAACATACCCGTTACCAAATACCCTTCCTCTACTTCATGACCTTTTATTACCGCAAAAATAAATTCGATTAAGAGCCCTACTCCGTATGACACAACCACTAGGGGAAGCACTTTTATAATTCCTATCCAGAAATTATCCCAAGTAAGAAAATCATTCATTAAAGAGAATTCCTGTGGAAAACCGTTAATGGCCGAATAATGTTGATATCCCGCATTGAACATAGAAAAAAGCAATACTGGGATCAAGGCCATAATAACCGTGTTCATGGTACGCTTTAAATCATCTGCCGCTCTTACATGAGAACCAGAATGTGTAGTTTCATCAGGCGCAAACAAGAATGTATGCAGTGCATTAAATGCAGGCGCCATTTTCTTACCACGATAATGGTGCTTTAAAATGTGCAGCCTTTTTTTGAAAGTCAGTTTTTTATCACTCATCTTTATCCTATTTCTTTATGCAATAGATCTAATCCTTCTCTAATAATCTGTTGATGCGGTTGTTTTGAAACACAAACAAACTCTGTCAACGAGAAATCCTCCGGCGCTACTTCATAAAGCCCCAGTTGCTCCATCTCATCTAAATCTTTAATCATACATGCTTTTAGCAACTGCATAGGAAAGATATCCAATGGAAATACTTTTTCATACATACCAGTTACTACAAACGCACGGTGTTCGCCATTGGTATTTGTATCAAGATCATACTTTTTATTAGGCTGCATCCAAGAGAACGTTAATGCTCTTGTAGCCGATATTTTATTAAATACAGGTTTGTTCCATCCAAAAAATTCGTAATCATCACCTTCGGGAATGGCAGTTACCGTATTATTATAATATCCTAAATAACCGTCTGGCGCAGATTTTGTACCGGTAAGCACATCGCCATTTATCACTCTAAAATTATCACCTTCAACACCGCTTCCATATAAGAAAGTAGAGATTTCAGTTCCAATTATTGTTTTGTAGTATTTTGGAGCTTTTACCGAAGAACCCGCTAAAGCAATAATACGCTCTGCATTGAACTTCCCGGTTAATAACAATTCACCTATGATTACCAAATCTTGCGGTGTTACCGTCCAAACCGTTTCTCCTTTATTCACAGGATCAATTTTGTTGATCTGTGTACCAACCAAACCGGCTGGGTGCGGACCAGAAACCTTGTGTAATTCAACACCGCTTAGACCAGATAATGGGGAATTACCGGATTTGCCAACGGAAACATGAACTTTTCCAGGCGTTAATTTACCTAATGCGGTAATTGCAGCTTGCAGTTCTTTTTCTTTCCCTTGCAAAACATAGTTCAAGTCTGCCGCTAAAGGAGCTGTGACATAACCTGAAACGAATATCGCTTTTGGATTTGCATCCGGATCAGCGATAATATCGTATGGGCGCTGTTTAACAAAAGGCCAACACCCCCCTTTTAAAAGATATGCTTTCACCTCTTCCTTAGAAGCACTTTCTACATTCAACAAATCGTGTGAAACACCTGACTGCTCTTTATCAGCTAAAATCTTAAGTGATAGTATGCGTCTTCTTGCACCTCTTACAATCTCTACAAGTTCACCACTAACCGGCGAAACGAAAAGCATGTTTTCTTTGTTCTTATTGTAAAAAAGTGGTTCTCCCGCTTTCACCTCAGCACCCTGCTTTACCAACATTTTAGGTGTGAGTCCGTGAAAATCGTTTAAGTTTATTGCATAAACGTTACTTAAAACGGCTTTTGAGGTAGTTTGCTCTGCAGCTCCAACAAGATTTATGTTCAAGCCCTTTTTAATCCTGATGTCTTTAGACATATTGTTCTAGACCTTAGGTTAACAAAATTTCGAGCAAAAATAATACTAAAAGGATTGTTTTCATAATAAATGCCTAGAAATTTAGGCATGATACCGATCAAAATTTTTTAGGTACGCTTTTTGTTTACCTTTACCGCAAAAAATAGCAGGTAATGCGCTTTAATCTGACACTAGTTTTTTTCTCCGTTTTAACATCCTCACTCTGGGCACAGGTTCAATTGGAAGTAAACCCGCCCGAAAACATTAAAACCGTTATTTTTGGAGGACCTACGGAGGACCAATTTCCCGTTGTAATGCTCGGAGAGACCATTAAATTGGAATTTGATGATATTACCGCCTCTGAAAGTGATTATTACTACAAAATTATACATTGCAACTACGATTGGCAGCCTTCACAGCTTTTAAAATCACAATATTTAAACGGCGTAGATAACCAACGAATCATCAACTACGAGAACAGTTACTCTACCCTGCAATCATATTCCAATTATAAATTGTCCATTCCCAATGAGAATGTTGGCTTAAAAGTGACTGGTAATTTTGTTTTGGAAATATACAATGACAGTTATGAACTTCAATTTTCTAGGCGTTTCGTTGTTTATAAAGATGCGATAACCGTAGGCGGAACTATTAAACGATCTAGAGATTTTAATTTCATTAACGAAAAACAAGTTGTTCAGTTTAACATCAATGCCGGCAACTTTCAGTTAGTAAACCCAAAAAAGGAAGTTAAAATAGCTATTTTACAAAACCATCAGTGGGAAACTGCGTTATACGATGTAGCCCCTCAATACACAATGGGAACGGAACTCGTATACAAATATGACCAAGAAACCAGTTTTTACGGCGGTAATGAATTTCTGAATTTTGATACCAGCGACCTTAGAGCCCCTACGTCTCAAATTTCTAGAATAGAGGTGGATGACCTTTACAATCATTACCTATTTTCCAACACCTATAGAGCGGATCAACCTTATTCTTATTTTCCTGATATCAATGGCGATTTTGTAATTCGCACTTTACAAGGAGACGATAATTCCAGGGAAGCGGAATACACCAAAGTACATTTTTCTTTACCCTATGATGAACGATTGGAACTAGATGAAGTTTACGTTTATGGAAAATTCAATAACTACGCTCTTTCAGAAGAGAACAAGATGGTTTACAACGAGAACAACGGCATGATGGAAGCCATACTACTTCTCAAACAAGGCTTTTACAATTACAAATATGTAATTAAGAGAGCAGATAGCACCATAGAAACCAATACGATCGGTGGCAATTTTCATTTTACAGAGAACAACTATTTAATTTTAGTATACTACAGAAATTTTGGCGACCTCTATGATAGTATTATAGGTATAGGCGCTGCAAACTCGAGAAATATCAGTAATTAGATTATATTTATCCCTAATTCTTTTGGATAAATGACCAACAAACCCGCAGTATCTGGAAAAGGAAGATACAACTTAAACTACCGAGGCACAGAATGCCTTAATTGCGGACACCCTTTGGACATGAGCGATAAGTATTGTCCCAACTGTTCTCAGGCAAACAGCACCAAAAAAATTACCCTTAAAGATTATCTAGACGAATTTTTCGGAACATTAATCTCGTATGATTCGCGCTTGTTTCGGACGCTTTCTACTCTACTGATAAAACCCGGAAAAATTACTCAAAGTTATATTGACGGAAAACGTATTTCTTACACCAATCCATTTCGGTTTTTACTTAGTCTTGCCATAATCTTCTTTCTTATCATTAACCTTAGCGGTAATTTTTCAAAATACGACAGGTATGGAACTAATGACATTTCTGAAATAGAAGATTTTGCCAGCGAATGGACGATGGACATAGATACTACTGATGCCATTGAACTTTCTCAGCAGTTGGATTCCATTAAAACAGCTATAAATTATGATGGATATAAAAAACAAAAGCATGAACGCGATTCTCTCATACTTCTTGACCCGATTGCTTATTTTGAGAAAATCGACCAAGGCACACTTGGAGAACGAAATAATCAAAAACAAGCTTTTTTCTCTACCATTCTAAATCGTGATACCATTTACGATTTTCAAGATTTGGTAAATAAATACAAGCTTCCCGAAACTTTTGAAAATAAATTGATATTCAACGGTATGAACGGGTTTCATAAATTTAAAAAGTCGCCCGGAAGTTTTTTAAGCGCTTTAATTTCCAAACTACCGTTTGTCGTATTTTTCTTTTTACCAGCCTTTACCGTCTTCATTTGGCTGATATATGTCAGAAAAAAATACAGTTATACCGATCATTTGATATTTAGTTTTCACAACACCGCATTATTATTTATCTTGCTCATTCTTAGCTATTTGATTGATTCGATTTTTAAGATAAATAGTAATTGGATTTTTATTTCGATTTTTTCGATATATCTTTTTATAGCTATGCGTAATTTTTACAATCAGGGTATATTTAAAACTATTGTTAAATATCTCTTTCTGAACACTATTTTTTTTATATTGGCTATTATTACGACCGTATTACTTTTTACCGGTAACATTATTACCTTTTAGAAGGAAACTTATGATAACACAAGTAACAAAAGGCATAAAGATTTCAGTAAATACTAGTTTTGAAGGTACATTCTTTAAAAACTACAAGATGCACTTTGCTTTTGGTTACACGATTACTATTGAAAACCAAAGTAAAGATTCCGTTCAACTCACTTCTCGCCACTGGAAAATATACGACGCCCTTAACGAGTTGGAAGTATTGGATGGCGAAGGTGTAATTGGTAAAAAACCGGTAATTAAACCGGGACAATCCCATACTTATACCTCTGGCTGTCTTTTAACTTCACCTATTGGAGCCATGAAAGGACATTATAACATGGTAAACTTTAGCTCTACCGAAAAATTCAGGGTTTACATCCCTACTTTTAAATTTCATGCGCCTTTCGCATTAAACTAGGCTTTTTCTGTTATAAAATAGTTTTAAATCCTACTTAAAACCAACAATCTGTTAGCATGTAGCCCGTGGTTTTTTTGCTTCATTCATTCCTATAGATTTATTAAGTTTTTTTTAGCACAACCATTTGTATCATTAGTGATCCAGCAGTTTTTTATTCGCACTAAGAATCCTACCTTTGCGCCCTATTTTAAACTTAATTAAAGCATTATGGGCAAAGGTTTTTTTCATGTACCAACAGCGGTTAACGAACCAATAAAAGATTATGCGCCAGGATCTTCGGAAAGAGAAGAAGTTCTAGAACAGTACCGTTCTTATTTTAACGGTAGCGTAGATGTACCATTATATATAGGTAGCGAAGAAATAAAGACAGGCAATACAAAGCCAATGTCTCCGCCACATGATCATAAGCATATTGTTGGTCAATATCATGTTGCCGAAAAAGCGCATGTTACCAAGGCTATCGATAACTGTTTAGCATCTAGATCTGCTTGGGCAGACTTAACTTGGGAACAGCGTGCAGCAGTTTTTTTAAAAGCAGCAGAATTAATTGCAGGGCCTTATCGCGCTAAAATTAATGCCGCAACTATGATTGCACAATCTAAAAACATATACCAAGCTGAAATTGATGCCGCTTGTGAGCTTATTGATTTTCTTCGTTTTAATGTGGAATACATGTCACAGATTTACGATGAGCAACCAGAATCGGCAAAAGGAATTTGGAACCGTGTAGAATATAGGCCTTTAGAAGGTTTTATATATGCTATTACTCCTTTTAACTTTACGGCTATTGCCGGAAACCTTCCTGCGAGCGCTGCTATGATGGGTAACGTAGTGGTTTGGAAACCAAGTGACAGCCAAGTTTTTTCTGCAAAGGTTATTGTAGACATCTTTAAAGAAGCAGGTCTTCCTGATGGTGTTATCAATGTGGTTTACGGAGACCCAGTAATGATTACCGAAACGGTATTGGCCAGTCCAGATTTTGCAGGTATTCACTTCACAGGCTCAACCCATGTTTTTAAAGAATTATGGAAACAGATTGGAAACAACATTCACACGTATAAAACATACCCGAAAATTGTTGGCGAGACGGGCGGTAAAGATTTTATCATAGCTCACCCAACAGCAAAACCCCAACAAGTAGCTACGGCAATTGTTCGCGGTAGTTTTGAATACCAAGGTCAAAAATGTAGTGCGGCTTCTCGTGTTTACCTTCCCAAATCACTCTCAAAAGAAATTTTGGAATCCGTTAAAAAGGATATAGCATCTTTTAAGAAACCAGGAAGTCCGGAAGACATGTCCAATTTTATAACAGCAGTTATACATGAAGGCTCTTTTGACAAATTGGCCAAATACATTGACCAGGCCAAAACCGATGAGAATGCAGAAATCATTGCCGGAGGAAATTATGACAAGTCCAAGGGTTACTTTATAGAACCAACAGTTATTCTAACAACAGACCCAAAATATACTACAATGGAAACAGAATTATTTGGGCCTGTAGTTACCATATATGTATATGAGGACAAAGATTGGTCCGAAACCCTAAAATTGGTGGACACCACTTCTGAATACGCATTAACAGGGGCTATTCTAGCAACTGACAGATATGCTATTGACGAAGCTACGCTTGCGTTGCAAAATTGTGCAGGTAACTTCTACATTAACGATAAACCTACTGGTGCTGTTGTTGGCCAACAACCATTTGGAGGGGCCAGAGCTTCAGGAACAAACGATAAAGCAGGATCTGCTCAAAACCTATTGAGATGGGTTTCCCCTCGTCTTATTAAAGAGACTTTTGTAACTCCAACAGACTACAGATATCCTTTTTTAGGTTAATCTAAAAAACAAAAGATGCTGTAAATCAGCATTTATTGTCATTTTTCATTAGATTCCCCAATCCTTGGTTCATTGATCAAGAATTGGGGAATTTTATTTAACCACTAATATTAAGAAAATGAAAAAATTAGCAGCAATTGCATTCTTCATGGTCGCAACCATGATTAATGCTCAGGAAAAATTAACCCAAAACACTATTAATGGTGTATTAGAAGGCAACCAGGGTCAAGTAGTTGCTTTGGCCGAAGCTTTCTCTGAGGAGCAATACGACTGGAGACCAACTGAAGGAGTTAACTCAGTTGCGGAAGCCCTATTACATATTGCCGGGGGTAATTACTATTTAGCCTCTAAAATGGGCTTTGCACCACCAGAAGGTGTAGATATAATGAATCTATCAAAAATAACAGGAAAGGATAATATCATTGCCGCTTTAAAACAATCTAATGAGTTTGTTCTAGAAAAAATCCTTTTAGTGGAGGATGACCAGTTTACCGAAGAAATTGACTTTGGTTTCGCCAAAATGAATAAACTTGGAGGCCTTTTGGCTATTATGGAACATAATGGCGAGCACAAAGGTCAATTGATAGCATACGCCCGCTCAAACGGAGTTACACCTCCTTGGAGTAAATAAACCGTCAGAAAAAATTAAAAGTCCACTTTTGTTTAGTCAAAAGTGGACTTTTTTATACTTATATTTTTTATTTCATCGATGAACTGCACAATTAAAGCATTCACTTAACGTTATATTTACATTGAAATAAAACAAAGAGTCTTTTTTACATATTAATTGACTTATATCAGCACTTGTAAATCAGTTTAAAAAATTGATTTTAAGACACTTATAACCATAAAATATGTTAAAAAAACCTTCTAATTTAGGTTTCTAAAAAAATAGAACTACGTTCAATATCTTATTAAAAATCCATTTAAATTCATTACACATATAGTTTTAATGTAAATTTAACGTTAACTAATTGTAAATTGAACGTAATAAATACGTACTTTGTAGTAACTGTAAAAAATGAAGATTATGGATATGCAGAAAATATACAGTAAAACACGAATGATAGCAGATTGTCTTATCATACATGTATGGGGACATTTAAAAATATTTGCCAAGAAGTATAGAAGGGCGTATTACCACCTTTTGAGCCTATAGATCAACCTTTGTATTTCATGGGCAGGTAAACCACCTTTTTGGTCTCAAAGAAAGGTTCCTGAAAATAATTGGTAAGGTCATATATTTCTATGGCCTTATACCCTTTAAGTTCTTCTGCCAAATCACCTCCTTTAAGATAAAGAATTCCGTTTCTACGCTCGTGTTGTGACTCTTTTTTGATTTTACCCTGCACCCAATGCACAAAAGTAGGCATTGCAGCCACTGCCCTACTTACAATAAAATCATGTTGTCCCTTAATTTCTTCAACTCTAGAATTGATGGCTTTTACGTTTTCTAATCCCAAACCTTCAACCACCTCCTTAACTACCTTTATTTTTTTTCCGATAGAGTCTACCAAAGTGAATTGGACCTCTGGAAACAATATAGCTAGAGGAATGCCTGGAAAACCACCACCTGTGCCAACATCTAGAATGGAAGAACCGCTTTTAAATTGCTGAATTTTAGCTATTCCTGTTGAGTGTAGTACATGCCTCAAATAAAGTTCATCTATATCTTTCCTTGAGACAACATTAATTTTTTGATTCCAATCTTTATACAATTCTTCCAATAATATGAAGTGTTTTTGTTGTAAATCAGATAAATTGGGAAAATATTTAAAAACTAATTCGGCGGTCATGCTTATATTTGTATAGTTACAAAACTACTATATTCATCGATGAAATAATATCTTATCGACGTTTAAAGCTTTACATTTCTACGATATTTATCAATAATACTATTTATATGAACCAAAATACAGTACGATTCTCTAGAAAAGATCCCGCACAGTTCTTTAGAACATTAAACAAACGTGTGAATGATTATTTTAAAGAGAATAAGTTAAAAAAAACAGGAAATTGGCGCCTTCACATTAAAACTGTGATTATGTTCGCCCTGTTCCTGACTCCTTATTTCTTGATCTTAACATTAGGATTACCTATTTGGGCCAATTTTATACTCACAATAGTTATGGGCATTGGTATGGCCGGTGTGGGCATGAATGTTATGCACGATGGTAATCATGGTGCTTATTCCAATAAGAAATGGGTTAATAAACTTATGGGAAGTAGCATTTATATTTTGGCTGGAAACGTTTACAACTGGCAAGTTCAGCACAATGTTCTGCATCATACCTATACCAATATTCATGAGCACGATGAAGATATGGAAGCGGGTCGTATTCTACGTTTTTCAAAACATGCAGAATGGCAAAAACATCATAAATTCCAACATTTTTATTCTGTTTTCCTATATGGTCTATTAACCTTCAACTGGGCTATTACCACAGATTTTCAGCAGATGTACCGTTATATGAAAAGAAAACTTTCGTATGGTAAACTCCCAAGTGCGGCCATGAATTGGAGTACTCTCGTAATTACAAAAATATTATATATAACCATATGGATCGTACTCCCATTAATTTTTGTTGATATGGCTTGGTGGATGATTCTCTTAGGTTTCTTTATCATGCACTATGTTGCGGGAGTTATTCTAAGTGTGGTCTTTCAATTAGCTCACATAGTAGATGAGGCAGATACTCCATTACCAGATGAAACGGGTACAATGAAAAATACCTGGGCTATACATCAGTTATTCACAACTGTGAATTTTGGAACAAAAAACAAAATAGTCAATTGGTTTACCGGCGGTTTAAACCACCAAGTTGAACACCATATATTCCCTAATATCAGCCATGTACATTACACAAAAATTGCTGAAATTGTGAAAGAAACAGCAAAGGAGTTTAATTTGCCGTACAACGAGTATAAAACTACTCGAAAAGCTATAATTTCGCACTTTAAACATTTGAAGGAATTGGGTAAAAGACCTACCCTAAAGCTTCAATAGACGCAATTAAATAAACTTTATTAACACGAATGACCCAAGGATAACGGTTAAAATATTATTGTCATCTCGTGTACTAACCTTAGTTTTATTATGACACCATCAACTGCTACAAAAAATCAACTTTCTGACCGCATCAATAGTCTTACCCCTTCGGCTACTTTAGAAATGGCCGCGAAGGCGCGAGAATTACGTGCAGCAGGGAAAGACATTATCGGTTTAAGTTTAGGTGAACCGGATTTCAATACACCTGATTTTATCAAAGAGGCGGCTATAAGAGCCATAAACGAAGATTATAATTCATATACACCTGTAGATGGATATGCGGATTTGAAAGATGCTATCATCACCAAATTCAAAAGAGATAACGGCATTAGCTATGAACCATCTCAAATTGTAGTATCCACTGGAGCCAAGCAAGCCTTATACAACATTGCTCAAGTTGTTTTAAATGAAGGTGATGAGGTAATTTTACCTTGTCCTTACTGGGTAAGTTATAGTGATATCGTAAAACTAGCCGATGGTGTTCCCGTAGAGGTTGCCACTAGTTTAGAGAGCGATTTTAAAATGACTCCCGAGCAATTGGAAGCCGCAATTACTCCTAAAACCAAAATGCTCTGGTACAGTTCTCCTTGTAACCCAAGTGGTTCTATTTATAGCAAAGCTGAATTACGCGCTTTAGCAGACGTTTTACAGAAGTATCCACAGATTATAGTGGTAAGCGATGAGATTTACGAACACATTAACTACGGTGTAACCGAGCATGCCTCTATGGCGGCCTTTGAAGATATGGTAGACCGTACCGTTACAGTAAACGGAGTTGCAAAGGCCTTTGCAATGACCGGATGGCGTATTGGTTATATTGGAGGCCCTACATACATAGCTCGTGCTTGCAACAAACTACAAGGGCAGGTTACTAGTGGAGCTAACTGTATAGCGCAGCGTGCAGTTATCACAGCATTAGTAGAATCTCCAGACCGTATTAAATACATGGTAGACGAATTCAAGGAGCGTAGAAAAATTATTCTTAAACTTCTGAACGCTATAGACGGGTTTAAATGTAATGAACCTGATGGAGCATTTTATGTATACCCTGATGTGACTGCATATTTTGGAAAAACGCTAAACGGTGTTACTATAAACAATGCTTCTGATTTTGCCATGTACCTTTTGGAATATGCAAATGTTGCAACCGTAACCGGTGATGCTTTTGGAAACGGAAACTGTATCCGTATTTCCTATGCTGCAGCTGAAAAAGAAATTAGGGAAGCTATTTCTAGGATTGAAAAAGCCTTGAAATAAAATAAATAAATAAGTATTGGAATCCCCTAAAAGTTATAGTTTAACTTTTAGGGGATTTTTTATGTTTAAATATTAGCGAAAACGTAGTCGTAGAAATTTAATAGATATGGCATTATTACTATGTACGCTTCCAGAAATATGGCGTAAGCAATATAAGAACCGTAAAAAGCTCTAACCTACCTGCCAGCATAAGAAAACCACACCACCATTTTGCAGGATCAGGAAGGCCGTTAAAATTACTTAGAGGATAAAGACCACCAAACGCCGGACCTACATTCCCCAAAGAAGAAGCAGAGCCACCAATAGCCGTAACAAAATCAATACCCATTGCACCAAGAACTAATGCTCCGATGATAAATAGTAGCATATAAAGGACAAAAAAGGCAATAATATTATATACAATTTGCTCCTTTACGGTCTTGTTATTATAGCGTACTGGAATAATTGCATTAGGATGCAAAGTACGTTTAAACTCCAACAATCCATTTTTAATAATTAGAACATGGCGCATTACTTTAATACCACCTGAAGTTGAACCTGCCGACCCTCCTAAAAACATCAATCCAAAAAAGAATACGGTCATAAAAGGCGTCCAACTGGTAAAATCAGCAGACACAAAACCTGTTGTGGTTATCACAGAAATTACCTGAAACAAAGTATGTCTAAAGGCACTCTCGCCACTTCCAAAAACCATAGGATGGTACTCCGTAACCGGCACTTCCGCTTTTAGATACACAACTAAGGCAGCAACAATAGTAAATATGATTACAAAACCAGAATAATATCTAAATTCCTCATCCATTAGTACCCTTTGCACCTTACCCTTAAAAGCAAAATAACTGAGTACAAAATTGCTTCCCGCAAGAAACATAAATAGGATGATGATATACTGTATCAACGGTTGATCGTTCCAATACGCTACGCTCAAATTTTTGGTTGAAAAACCACCTGTAGACAAGGTAGCCAACGAATGGTTTATGGCATCAAAAAAGCTCATTCCCGCTAATTTTAAAAGCAAGGTTTCCGCTAATGTATACCCTACATATATCAACCAAAGGCGTTTTGCAGTATCCGTAATTCTTGGATGAAGCTTATCTGCACTAGGGCCAGGTGCTTCCGCAGCGAACAACTGCATACCTCCAATACCCAACAAAGGCA
>Ga0114952_1002279_pt1 | contig 14917 bp, 13 predicted proteins | sample SidtaG_2_FD_87303 | JGI IMG/M metagenome (GOLD analysis project Ga0114952, IMG submission 87303) | Marine algal microbial communities from Sidmouth, United Kingdom - Sidmouth_Asex2 metaG | ecosystem: Host-associated > Algae > Red algae > Unclassified | place: Sidmouth, United Kingdom | collected...
CCATATATTGCATCTGATTCTTTTAAGTAGGTTACTGCTACCATTGATCCTGCTTGGTTAGAACTACCTCTTTCTGACCAGTATCCTGTCGTGATGGAATCTCCGAGGGTAACCAACTCATCGTTTTTAAGGAGTCCATTTCTCTGAATTTTTGTAGCCGAGTTTTTGCGTTCTATTTGACGCCAATTTTTATCTGGAGCGGTTTTGTGCATACGTTCAATCCACAGCTCTCTATTCAGCGTATTTGCTTCATCTTCTTCATTATTGATATTGACTATAGTCTCTAAGGGCGCAGGAAATGGTGTACTGACATTTTGCTCAGAACATGCATATAGGCATGAAACTACAATTAATAAGATTCCAAAGTTTAGGTTTGTATAACGCATATTTAGTCTATTTAAAGTCATCCCACTTTTTTTCTTTAGGTTTTCCTAATTTATCAATACTTTTAGCTACTAGCATGGAAACTGTTGCGTCACCTGTAACATTGACGGTTGTACGACACATATCCAACGGTCTATCTACTGCAAATATCAATGAAAGCCCTGCTTCAGGTACACCTATTGCGCCCAATACGATTACTAACATTACCATACCTGCACTGGGTACAGCGGCGGAACCTATGGATGCTAAGGTAGCAGTAGCTACGATAGTAAGTTGATCCATCATGGTCAATTCCATACTAAATGCCTGGGCTATAAACACTGCTGCGACTGCTTGATATAAACTTGTACCATCCATGTTTACAGTTGCGCCTATGGGCAATACAAAGCTTGATACTTCCTCATCGACACCTAGATGCTCAGTTACTCGCTCCATGGTCACGGGAAGTGTAGCAGCACTAGAGCTAGTCGAAAAAGCTAATAATTGAGCTGGAGATATTCCTGAGAAAAAGAATTTATAAGAACGTCCCGTAAATATCTTGACTAACAATGGATATAGTCCAAAAATCATCAAACCCAGACCCATCAAAACCGTCAAAGAATATTTTAAGAGGGCGGCTATAAGTTCAGTACTTGGTGCCTGAATGATCAAATCTGCCATCAAGGCGAACACACCCACAGGAGCAGCTAACATTACTAAATCTATCATTTTAAGGATCACTTCATTTAGGCCATCGAAGAATCGTTTTACAGGTTCTGCCTTTTCTGGAGCGATCAGGATAAGTCCGATACCAAAAAATATCACAAAGAATATCACTTGCAGCATATTGCTATTGTCAGCGACTGCGCTAAAAATGTTTGAGGGTACTAAATCTACTAATGGTTGGAGTGGTCCCTCATCTTTTTGCTGCAAGGCAATATCAATTTTACCCTGCGCTTTGCCTTCAAATTCAGTGACTAAGCCTGCTCTAGTCTCCTCAGAAATACTACTTCCAGGGTTAATCACATTTACGAGCACCAATCCTAAACTAACAGAGAAAAGAGTAGTAAGCAAGTAGATACCAATCGTTCGACCACCCATTTTGCTCAGTTTACTGATGTCTTTTAGATCGGAAACACCTTTAATGAGCGAGACTATTATCAGTGGTACTGCTATCAGTTTAAGTAAATTTATAAAAATAGTACCGAATGGCTTAATAAAATCAGTTACGAATCCTTGCCATCCCAGTAAGTTTGCTATCCAGCCAAATAAAACTCCAAGTGCCATTCCAAGCAATATCTTCCAATGTAGCGCGATTTTCTTCATTCTTATTTTATAGATTGTAAGGCTAAAAATAACAATTTTATGCCGCTTTATGGCAGAATATGTTTTCTTATCCAAGATGAGAACCTAAAGCTAGGTAAGCTCTCAAGTTTCCTGGGAGAGTGACAAATTAAATAGGATTAATCATACGTAGATGATAGAATACCAACTAGTGTCACCATTACATTTACTACACCATAAGAGTTTTAGAAAATTTTATCGTCGACAAAATATTGAAATGATTCTATAGTATAATTAATACTCGGTAAAGAATCTATTAGTACAAACCATTAACTACATTTACATAATATGAATAATATCTTTGATTTTGATTTTTCCAATATTAGGGGTGACCTTTTCGGAGGAATTACAGCTGGTATAGTTGCATTGCCATTAGCGCTTGCTTTTGGAGTAAGCTCAGGTCTAGGACCTAGTGCAGGTCTCTATGGTGCAATATTTATAAGTTTTTTTGCAGCTTTATTTGGAGGAACTAATACTCAAATATCTGGTCCTACTGCTCCTATGACTGCAGTAAGTATGGTTGTTATAGCAGGGATTATGGCATCGTTTGACGGGGAAGTAAGCGAAGCCCTACCAGCCATTCTAATGGTATTTCTACTCGCTGGTTTCTTCCAAATAATTTTAGGAGTTTTAGGACTAGGAAAATATATACGGTATATTCCTTACCCTGTTGTCTCAGGCTTTATGACTGCCATCGGAGTCATTATATTACTTACGCAGATCTTACCTGCATTAGGGTATTATCCAAAGGAAGACACTACTTATGTAGCTCAGTTTAGGCCTATGGCTGAGGAAATTATTCTCGACAATATATTAAAGGAAGAGGCAGGAGAAGAAATTTTAGTTTTAGAAAATTTTAAAGAAACGATTAAGCGGGCTGCCTCCATAACTCCAGCTCAAATAGATAAAGAATCCCAAAACTTAGCAGGTTCCTCAGCATCTGGTGTGATAGGTGCTATCAAAATGATGCCGAGAGCCCTGAAGAATACTAACTATTTGGAGCTAATTCTTGCACTCTGTACCATATTAATCATTTTCGGATTCAAGAAAATAACTGCTACTATTCCAAGTACCTTGGTGGCGCTAGTAGCAATGTCTGGAATAGCTATTGCTTTTGGATTGGATTATAGAACTATCGAAGAGATTCCTAGTGGATTGCCAATACCTAACTTCAGTATATTCAGTACTTTTAGTATTACTACTATCGCACCATATGTCTTTACCGCTTTAACATTAGCGTTATTAGGTGCGATCGACTCACTATTAACTTCCGTAGTCGCTGATAACATGACTAAAACCCAGCATAAGCCAAATAGAGAATTAATTGGACAAGGAATAGGGAACTTTATAGCAGCTATCTTTGGAGGTATTCCTGGTGCTGGTGCTACCATTCGTACTGTTGTAAATATAAACGCTGGTGGCAAGACAAGGATTTCAGGCATGATAGCTGGTGTACTATTGTTAGTAATCATGTTGGCTTTCGCGCCAGTTGCTTCTAAAATACCTGCCGCCGTACTCGCAGGAATTTTGATAACAGTAGGCATAAATGTTATGGATTACAAAGGACTTAAAGCCATTCCTTATATGCCGAAAGCAGAGGTAGTCGTGATGCTAATAGTGTTGGTTCTTTCTTCTGTGTGGAATTTAGTATATGCCGTAGGTATTGGTTTGGTTATAGCCTCCCTAATGTTCATGAAAAAAATAGGAGATCTAACTGCAGAGACATCGAGAGTAACGAATTTAATAGATGAGCCTACTTGGGCAGATGAGTCAAATTTTCCTAAAAATCTGCGAGAAGAAGTCTTCATCAAACATGTACAAGGACCATTATTTTTTGGATCGACTAGTGATTTTACGCAGATGTCTCAGCAGATTCCATCTACAGCTTCAGTTGTGATTATACGTTTGGCAAAGATGCAGTACATGGATCAGACTGGTCTGTATGCAATGGAGGACGTTATCCATAATCTAGTTAATAACAACATTACAGTACTTCTTACTGGTTTACTTACACAACCACGCTATATGTTGGAGCGGATTGATATTATTCCAGATTTAGTGCCTGAGGAGCATACATTTAAAAATTTTAAGGACTGTATGCGGTGGCTACAAGACAATATCGAACGTCAACTAGATGGAAAGAGTGGCCCGAATAAATTATCGTGATAGTTAGAAATAATAGGAAATAGTGACAATCCACCCTCTGAGTGGATATGATCTATGGTGCTAATGTAATTTTATATAATAAGGGATATCCATAAGAAGGATAACCTATATACAACTATAGGAGTTTGACTACTAGAGATAAGTAATATTAATTAAGTAAAATTCTTGCGTGAGAGATAGGAGAGGTGCACAGCTCTGCTGGGCAGTCCGTAGGACGGGAGCGAAGGCGGACCCTCGGATAGCTCGACCTATGCGTGACGCTTTTTCCAGCGATACGTATAGGTCACGCCCAAAGCTATAACATCCTATAAAGTTTACTGCCCTTTCAGATTTTCCATAAACGCTTTGAAATTCGTCGTTTTGTAATGTTCCTCTGCAGCAAACTTAAGTTCATTAAACATCATAGGTGCTTCCTTATAACCTGGTGAGATAGCTATACGCTCGTACTTCTCGTTAAGCGTTACAACAGTTGGGTAGCTCATCTTACCTTCCAGAAGTGAATATGCTAGCATGTGAATTCCGCCTCGCTTCGATCCTTCAACCTCTCTAAACTCAAACGATTGACCCATATGATTTATCGCCTTTCTTGATTCTGCATCTAGTTTCACAGAATAAAAGTACTCTTTCAAATAGGCGGCTACTTTAGGATCGTTAAAAGTCTTTTTGTCCATAACTTTGCACCAACCACACCAATCTGTGTAGACATCTACAAAAATCTTCTTAGGGTTTTCTGCGTTTAATTTAGCTGCTTCTTCCCAAGAAAGCCACTCTACAGCTGCGGTTTCTTCAACGGTAATATTGGTAAAAGAGAAGGTGAAAAAAACAAAGGTTGAAAGCAGCATAGTATATCCGAAAAACTTCATCTTATGATTATTTTTATATTGAGAGATCAAATTAACTAAAAGTTAGTCTAGAAAAAGCACTAAACATTGTTTTAACTTATAATTAAACGAATGTTCAGCTAACATGAGATAGTGATCGGAAATTTTATCACGCAACAATTATGTATTTTGCCCATTTATATATGATAAACCATCAAGAATGAAGCACAAAATTGTACTGGCTATCGGAGGATCAAGTGGGGCACTGTATGCGAAAGTACTCTTGGATAAATTAACTGCGTTGCAAGATCAAATTAATGACATAGGCATAGTCATGAGTGATAATGCTAAGTACAATTGGCAGCTAGAGATAGACAATAAGTCATACCAAGATTATGGTTTTAAGATCTATACTAAAAAGGATTTTAATGCACCATTTGCTTCAGGATCAGCGCGATACAAGACTATGATCGTATGCCCATGCTCCATGGGAGTATTAGGTAGAATTGCCGCTGGCGTATCTGACGATCTTACCACCAGAGCTGCAGATGTGATTCTCAAAGAGCGCCGCAAGCTCATATTAGTGCCTAGAGAAACCCCGTTAAGCTTAATCCATATAGAGAATATGAGAACGGTTACTATGGCTGGCGGCATTATCTGTCCAGCAGTCCCTTCCTTCTACAGCAAACCTCAAACGACAGAAGAGGTTATCTCTACTGTAGTGGATCGCATTCTAGATCTGGCAGGCCTAGATATCAGCACTTATCGCTGGAACGAATAGAAAATTTACCCTTTATCGGGTAGTTTTTTTTGGAACTTTAACACTGCTCTTACGGTTTTTATGTAACAAGGCGTCATGCTTTATTTCCTGTATTACCTCCCCCTTAGGATACCCCCATTTACGATCACTCAATAAAAGCCCTATGTCCAAAACATTCCTTGCAGCAGCTTATCTGCTTTGCTGGCTTTCCACCTCTGCGCAAATTGAAAATAAGCAAGTATTTTCACTTGGAGTCATGTCGCCGTCTGAGATAGAGGCTAATGTAAGAGAGGATGATTTTCTCGCAGATTTTAAATTAGTTGGAGGACTTATTTTTGTGCAAGGTGTTCATGATGGGGAGGAAGCTTCGTATATTTTGGATACGGGCGCACCGGGGCTCATACTGAATAATAAAATTGATAAAGAAAATTACGATGACGCATATATTGCAAGTGGCCTCACTGGTAATACTAGTATTGCCGAATTTACTATAGAGGAGTTTAAGATTTTAAATATTACAAAGTCTGATTTTAGAGCTTATCAAATGGATCTCGGACACATAGAAGATGAAATACTTCATCAGTTTGCTGGCTTAGTTGGAGGAGACTTATTTGATAATACTATTCTTCTCCTCGATTATCCAAATAGAAAATGGGGTACGGTGAAATCCTTAGCTCCCTTCAAGGTTAAACACAGTATCCCATTTACGCAAGAAGAGCACTTCATCATAGTACAGGTAGAAATTGCAGGCGAGTCTATGAGGATGATATTGGACACTGGAGCTGAGATTAGTATTCTTGATCTGCATGCATCAAAGTTGCTTAGAAAATCCGTATTGAAAGATGCTGGCTCGACTTCTATTCAGAGTGCTAGCCGAAATAATACTTCCACCAATAACGTAAATGTCCATAAATTTAAGATCCAAAATCTGCAAGTAAAGAACCACGATTTTTCGGTTTTGAATTTTGATTTTATTAATGAGGGTTTGGATAAAAAGTTAGATGGGTTGATCGGTTTTCCATTCTTTGAAGGAAAAAAAATAGCCTTCGATTTCACTAGTGAAATGATCTATATTATCAAATAGCATTCGCTGAAAAGAACTACCTTAGCGCTTCGATGGCATCTCCTACAATAGATACTTACCTGGCGAAGCACGCTAAATATCCTGCGCTGATCACTGCACCTGTGGCAGAGGACTTGGAGATGATTGTTGTAATACCTTGTTACAACGAGCCAAATCTGGAATCCACTCTACTCAGCTTATCCACCTGTCAGATACCCAATAAGTCTATTGAAATTATAGTAGTGGTAAACGAAGCAATGAGTGAAAAAGCGAGTATAACATTAAAAAACAAGGAATCATTAACGCTCATAAAAAGGTGGCAACTATCAGAAAATAAATTTCAAGCTTACAGTATTTATATAAATGAAATACCTTTTAAGAAAGCGGGTGTTGGTTATGCACGCAAGACTGGTATGGATGAGGCGGTACGTAGGTTTCGGAATTCCAATTCTGTACAGCAATTGATCATCTGTCTAGATGCAGATACAACTGTGGAGCCAAACTATTTTACAGAAATTCATTCGTATTTCGAAGCTCATCCAGATTGTCCAGCCGCTGCTATTAATTATGCCCATCCATTGGATAATACAAATCCGAAAGTCAATCTTGCTATTCTACAGTACGAATTGCATCTAAGATATTATGAAGTAGGGCAGCGCTGGGCGGGATTGCCTTATGCGCAACAAACAGTCGGTAGCGCCATGGTTGTTCGAGCTGATGCATACGTGGCGCAGGGCGGTATGAATACACGAAAGGCAGGGGAGGATTTCTATTTTATGCATAAGTTCACTCACCACCATAGCTTCGGTAATATCACTGCTACGCAAGTCATTCCTTCAGCGCGTATTTCCGACAGAGTACCTTTTGGAACTGGTCGAGCGATGCAGTCATTGATAGAGGGAGAGGAGTCACTAACTACCTACGCGCCCCAATCATTTGCTGCCATCAAAAAACTGATAGATCAGCTACCTATATTGTATGATGGCGATATGGTAGTAAAGAATTCTGAACCGATGTCAATTTTTTTGCGGGATCATAATTTCCCCAAAAAAGTTCAAGAAATTAGAAATAATACCACTGATTTTGCGTCTTTTAAAAAACGATTTTTCGTATGGTTTGATGCATTTAGATGTATGAAATTTTTGCATTATAGTAGAGATCATCATCACCCAAATATATCTATTGCAACTGCAGCTAATTGGTTAAACAAAATTTTCTTTACGGCAAAGAATGATCTTTCAGAGTTAGAATTATTGATTAAATTTAGGGTACATTCAAAAAGTAAGAAATGAAAAAGATTGCTGTTTTTCCTGGGTCATTTGACCCAATTACCTCTGGACACGAAGATCTGATTAAACGAGCGGTTCCGCTTTTTGATAAAATTATTGTCGCTGTTGGGGTCAATTCTCAAAAGAAATATCTCTTCAGCTTAGAGCAAAGATTAGAGTGGCTCGAGGAAGTTTTTATAGATTATCCAAGCGTAGAGGTAGGGCAGTTCGAAGGCCTGACTGCAAACTTCTGTAAAGAAGTTGATGCTAGATATCTGATTAGAGGACTTCGAAATGCGAGTGACTTTGACTATGAGAAGACGATTTCTCAGTTGAATAATATCGTGGGTGACGGCATCGAGACCATATTCCTGATATCACATCCTGCATATTCGCATATAAGCAGTACGATTGTCCGTGAGATTATTAGAGGCAAGGGTGATGTGAGTCCTTTTATACCAGCCTCCATAAAGATTTAGCGTACAAATAATTCTATCTGCAGTATACTAGTTTTATTTTTCATTTGGGGGCTACCACTTTACTTCGTAGTGGTCAGGCCATCCGATACTTCGCTTTGCTACCGGTCCTGCGGACTAGTCTAGTTTTGCTCGTCTACGTTACATGGCTCAACACGCAAAACTAGCCTATCTCTACTACCCTTAGCCCGCTCGGCTTCAATGTATATATAGGATAGTTTTTTACTAAAAATGGTGTGTTGAAAAATTATCAAATTGCCTTTTGACAGCTAGAATAATAAGGTTACTTTTGCAGCTTATTAAAATCAATATATTATGGCAAATGCATATTTTGAATTACCAATTGCGTATAATGAGCCTGTGCTCGATTACGCACCAGGTAGTCCTGAGAAGGAGGTAGTTAAATCTACCCTTTTAGCAATGAAGAAGAAGAAGGTGGATATACCTATGATCATTGGAGGCAAGAGAGTAAAAACTAAAAAGAAGATTGAGATCAGACCTCCGCATGAAAGAGAGCATCTTTTAGGTCACTTTAATAAAGGAGATGGCAAGCATGTCAAGGACGCTATTAATGCTTCCCTCAAAGCTAAAACTGCGTGGGAAGAAATGCCATGGCAACATCGTGCAAATATATTCTTAAAAGCAGCGGACCTTCTCGCTGGACCATATAGAGCTCGAATGAACGCAGCTACTATGCTCGGTCAATCAAAGAATATTTTCCAAGCGGAAGTAGATGCAGTTGCTGAGCTATGCGATTTCTTCAGATTTAATGTTCAGTTCATGACAGAAATTTACAGCCAACAGCCAGAGAGTGTGCCTGGTATATGGAATAGAATGGAGTTTAGAGCATTAGAAGGATTTCTATTTGCCATCACACCATTTAACTTTACCTCAATAGCAGCGAACTTACCTGCTGCACCTGCTATGATGGGGAATACAGTAATATGGAAAGCTGCGGAAACACAAATTTATTCTGCCATCGTAATAATGGATTTGCTAGAGGAAGCTGGTCTCCCTCCAGGTGTTATCAATTTGATTCACGTAGATGGACCAGTAGCAGGGGATATCATATTTTCACATCCTGACTTTGCTGGCTTACACTTTACTGGATCAACTAAGATATTTAATTCACTTTGGCAAACAATAGGAAGTAATCTTTCAAAGTACAAATCTTACCCAAGAGTAGTAGGAGAGACAGGTGGTAAGGATTTTGTGGTAGCACATTCATCAGCAGATGCCAAGCAAGTAGCTGTCGCATTGTCCAGGGGAGCCTTCGAATTTCAAGGTCAAAAATGTTCTGCCGCAAGTCGTGCTTATATTCCTAAGAATCTTTGGAAAGCTGTTGAAAAGCATTTAAAGAATGATTTAGAATCTATGAAGATGGGGTCCCCAGAAGACTTTACAAATTTTATCAATGCAGTTATTGATGAGCGTGCTTTTGATAAAATCAGTCACTTCATAGCGCAGGCAAAGAAGTCTAAAAAAGCTAAGATCATAGCTGGTGGTAAATATGATAAATCGAAAGGTTACTTCATAGAGCCTACAGTTATCGTTACAACTGATCCACATTACGATAGTATGGAGAAGGAAATATTTGGACCCGTGCTTACTATCTATATATATGACGGTAAGAACTTTGAGAAAATTTTAGACAAAGTGGATTCTACTTCTCCATATGCCTTGACAGGTGCTATCTTTTCAAAAGATAGATATGCCATAGAATTAGCAGAAAGGAAGCTGAAGCATGCTGCAGGTAATTTCTATATTAATGATAAACCTACAGGTGCGGTAGTTGGTCAGCAGCCTTTCGGTGGCGCAAGAGCATCGGGAACAAATGATAAAGCGGGATCTATCTTAAATTTATTTAGATGGGTATCACCTCGCACGATTAAAGAAAACTTTAATCCTCCAACGAATTATAGATATCCATTTTTGGATGAGGCATAATTTGCTAAACCCGACTTTAAAAAAAAACCGCCCAAGTAATTTTACTTGAGCGGTTTTCTTTTGGTATTCCGTATGAAGTGATGTTATAGTTAGGCATATTCATAATTAAGAGGAGATAACCACAGAGTAGCTTGAATATCACTAGCCGTGGGTGTGACAGACTGATACAAAGCAATCAAGATCCAGTGGATCTTGATAAGAAGGAAACTGTAGCAAACCTGCTGCAGCTAATATTATTCTGATATAGTATCCTCTACAAGAGATTTTTGGAAAAAATCGTGACAAATTGCCTTCGTGAATCACCCCGTTTTCAGAGTATAATCAAGAAAAATGGTGCAATCCTAAACAATTATTTTTGATTAACTCCCTAAGATTCTACAGTTTAATCTTCTTACGAATATCCCTATAGGAATCGCAATCAAAAATCTAGTTTATACTTGCCTATAATGCATATGAACTTATAATATTTTAGAAAGTTTTTTGAGCATATAAGTTAAAAACATTTATTGTATCGTTAGGCATTTCTAAGTAGTATTCAATTATTGGGAGAGGGTGTAGTGTTCTATAATCTTTGCGTTGATAGCAGAAATATGAACCACTAAGATTAGCGAACATTTCTTCTTCTGGGAGCAGATCCACTGGCTTGAGTAAATCAGCAATCATAGCAGAATCAACTGCTGATTCTATATTAACATCATTTGCTAAAATTATATCAAGTAAGCTTTTTTGTTTTAAAGCTTTCCTTCTGCTTTTTTTTATAGGCAACTTAGTGGCAGTTAACCTAGGCACTGTATTCTCAAATCTCTCTATAACAGGTTCAGAACAAACCTCCATTGCAATGACCTTACTGTCACTGATGTTAGCAGAGAAGTTAGAAATATTTGTGTTTGAATTATCAGCTCCGATAGAGAATAATATAAGGAGTACAGCTATGGCAGCAGCAATTCTCATTGTTTTTGAATATACATTAACTGCTGGCTGCGCCAACCTAACATTTATAGCATCCCAATTTTTGACAGCTGGAATCACCTTAAAATCATGGAACTTGTTTTTAGAAAGAAGATCTTCGTTTCTTAAGTCCAGCTTAGATTTGATAGACTGCCAATTTTTAGCGCGTGGTTGTTTTCTGTAGTTCTTAAGCATATCCGGGTGCGTAGCTTCTCGCTTGAAGAATAGTACTCTCTTCGCTAGCTCGTTGGTTATTAATTAATTTTCTAAGGTATTTCTTTGCGCGTGCTAATTGTGATTTGGAAGTTCCTAAGTTTATATTTAGTTGCTTCGAAATTTCGTCATGTGTGTAGCCTTCTATTACGTATAAGTTGAATACAAGTCTATATCCATCAGGCAATTGTTGGATCAATTTGAGTAATTCATCTCTCTCAAGACTTGTAAATTGAACATCATTAAATGATTTTTCAATAACTACGCTAAGCGGAGAAAACCTAAATGACCTAGCTGCTTTTCGATAATACTCAATAGCCGTATTTACGAAAATTCTCTTTACCCATCCTTCGAACGAACCTTCATTTCTGAAGCGTTTAATATTATTAAACACTTTTACAAATCCGTCTTGGAGGATATCTTCAGCAGTGTGATAATCCGATGCATATCGCAAACATATACCAAACATGGTAGGCGCATATCTGTTGTATAATAGCTTCTGCGCATGTGCATCACCACACTTACAAGCATTAATAATATTATCTTCAATTACAGTAGGCACAATCAAATGGTTTTTAAGAAATCAACTAATAGAGCTACGGCTTTAGCCCGATGACTGATTTGGTTTTTTACCTGAGGTTGTAATTGAGCAAAAGATAAGGAATATTCTTCGGGAATAAAAATTGGGTCATATCCAAAGCCTTCATTCCCCATTCTATCGCTAGCTATATGACCTTTTGCAATACCTTCAAATGTATGGACCTTTCCTTTGTGTATGAGTGCTATGACTGTTTTAAAATGCGCAGATCTATCTTCAATTTTCTCCATTTTTTTTAATAGAAGATTCATATTCGCATCATCGCTTCTCTCCATACCAGCGTATCTTGCGCTATGTATTCCAGGCTCTCCATTGAGGGCATTCACCTCTAAGCCTGTATCTTCAGCAAAGCAATCAATTTTCAATTTTTGATACACCGTCTCCGCTTTTTGAACCGCGTTCCCTTCTATAGTACTCATCGTTTCAGGAATTTCTTCTGTCCAATTTACATCTGAGAGCCCGAGCATATTTATAGAGTTACCCATAATCGCCTTTATCTCTCTTATCTTATTTTCATTTCCAGTTACAAAAAGTAATTTATCCATAGGAATTTTATGTTCAAAAAATCGATTGTAAATTATCCCAAAGAATCTTCTTCCGATCTTTATGCGCTTCAATATATGATAAGGATTCTGCGAAAAGAAAGGTCGTATCGGCAATATGCATTGGGTGATACAGCTGCGGATTCAAGTTCATACTGAGCATTGAAGGATTAGCACCGAAGCATAAAATTTTTTCCAGCTTTAAATCTTTTATCAAGTCCAAAATGTTAATAGATATATCTGAGACTTGAATTATATGAACTTCATTATCAATGTCTATCTTGACTGCTTTTAGGATGTTTTTCAGTAACCCTTCAATCAGACCTTCATCATCTTGCACGGATAGGACAACAATGATCTTAACAGGTCTGCTTGCGTCTGTCTTATGAATGAACAGAGGAGTAGTATTGTGCGCTAAAAGATCAAATGTATGAAAGGGCATATATAAAATATAATTTTAATGCTATCGTTAATTTCGGTATTATATTCTGAATTAATTAATAAATTTAGCTATTATTAAAATATAATTTAGATTTTCTCTATATTGAGATGGTAATGATCAATTATTAACCTTCTAAAAACTAATGTATGAATAATATTAAAATTAGCAAAGCTGACCATTCTAAAATTGATCAATTAGATTTTAATAATATTCCTTTTGGTCAGACATTTTCTGACCATATGTACTCTGCTGATTTTATTGATGGAGAGTGGAAAAATATGTCTATAGTACCATTTGCAGATTTATCAATTAGCCCAGTTAACCTTGCGCTGCACTACGGTCAGTCCATATTTGAAGGTATGAAGGCAAGTATGAAAAATGATGGTACTCCAGCACTTTTTAGACCAGAGCAGCACGTAATTCGCATGAATGCATCCGCCCGAAGAATGATGATGCCAGAGCTCACAGAGGAGATGTTTTTAGATGCTGTTCATACACTTGTAAACATAGAAAAGGAATGGATACCTAAAGCTAAGGGTAGCGCATTATATCTAAGACCAGTCATGTTTGCCATGGATGCAAAACTGGGGGTAAAAGTTTCTGAAACATATAAGTTTTTAATTATTGCTGGTCCTGTAGGTCCATACTATCCTGAACCTGTAAGATTACTCGCAGAGACCGAATATACAAGAGCTGCTAATGGTGGAGTAGGGGAAGCAAAAACTGCAGGGAACTACGCAGCTTCATTATTGCCTGCACACTTGGCTCGACAGAAGGGTTTTGATCAAGTTATCTGGTTGGATGCAAATGAGTTTAAGTACGTTCAAGAAGTTGGGACTATGAATTTATTCTTTGTGTTTAAAGATAAAATAGTAACGCCAAGTACCACGGGGACTATTCTAAAAGGAATTACAAGAATGACCTTGATCGACCTGCTCAAAGCAGAAGGAAAGATAGTAGAAGAAAGACGCATCAGCATTGATGAGGTGACGAAGGCATTTGATAATGGAGAACTCTTAGAGATTTTCGGATCTGGAACTGCTGCGGTTGTTGCCAATGTGAAAGAATTCAGTTATAAGGATAAACTCTATACACTTTCTGATCCTACCACTCATTCTACGGCAAATGGTCTAAGGGATACAATTAATGGTTTGAGATCTGGAGATTTAGAAGATGTGCATAATTGGGTTGTCGACGTAAAAAGTCCAGTAAGAGCTTAATATTGCTACTTAGTTTAGCTAAAAAGGGTTGTTACTTCACATACAAGTAGCAACCCTTTTTATTTCTTATAGTGAAATCTTATTAAACACTTTAGACTAGGAGTGCGGATGCATAGAAAATTATTACAGATTGCCAGCAATGATTATCCCATTTTTAGCGCAAAGTCTAGAAGAACGGAGCATTCCCTACCTATAAAGTTTTATTAGTTCATTATAGTTATAATGGTATTTCCTCTAATGAATAACCCAAAATAGCTCTAGTCTTCTTACATATTTCTACCATGGATAGACATGTTCTGAAGTAAAAGATGCGAACCCTGAAAGCATTACACACTTCTGAAGTTGCAAATTTTCACAACCGCAATAATGTTAAAGTTTTCTAAATAAAACAGCGGAAACCGTCATATCTCGTTCTATATAGCAACAACGGGTTATAATAGGTTAACCCCATGACATGGTTTTTTGTTGGTTTTGTTTGTTAGATAATTAGGATACGGACTCTCAGTCTGTATCCTATCTTTGTTTTTAAACAGGGATGCTCGTAAGAAGATTAAACTGAAGAACCTTAGGGAGTTAATCAAAATTTAAGGGTTTGGATTACTCCATTTTTCTAAATTTTTCGTTAAAAACTGGGTAATTCTTGTTGGCAATTTGTCATGATTTTTTCCAAAAAAATCACGCCAAATTGGTTCTAACTCTGATGATAATCCTGGGTTTTCAACCCAGGCCTATAAATATTTCACTCC
>Ga0114952_1002292_pt1 | contig 14837 bp, 4 predicted proteins | sample SidtaG_2_FD_87303 | JGI IMG/M metagenome (GOLD analysis project Ga0114952, IMG submission 87303) | Marine algal microbial communities from Sidmouth, United Kingdom - Sidmouth_Asex2 metaG | ecosystem: Host-associated > Algae > Red algae > Unclassified | place: Sidmouth, United Kingdom | collected...
ATCATAAACGATGACCTCAGAGTAACTGGTATCAGATATACATGTCCCCCTAGAGCCTATAACCATATATTGACTAGTAGTTCTGGGGCTTACCTCTATAATAGTGGTGTAGTCTTCCAGAAAATCATTGTTGACCCCTTCCCATCTATATCTAGTAGCATTACCATCCGCCTCTAGAAGCGCTAAATCTTCTGGACAGATACTATCATTAGTAGAACTTATATCTGTTTTGTATAGTACATTGACATAAATAGAATCTTCTAAGATACACTCATCGACGGTAGAGCGTACATAGAAATACATAGAACTATCTGGGCTTACTTCTGTAATAAGTTCTGTAGGATTACTATTTTCTAGGGTAGGGCTCCATTCTATCAGACCTATCGCGCTTGCATTAAGAGTTATAGTCTCCCCTAGACAAATGGTCTGATCGTCACCTGCAGAAATAGCTGTTTCGGAGAGACCAACAATTACTATGGTATCATTGTAGGGACATCCCGCATCTGAAGTTACTTCTACATAGAAAGATGAACCTCCTAGCATAACTTCTATTTCTGGTGATAAACAATCCTCGCAACTCAGTCCAGGTCCAGTCCATAAAGGGGTATTACCAGAGAGTAATTCTAAGTTGATATTTGTTCCTTCACAGTATATTTTATCTTCACTCAGAATGGGGCTAGCGTTTGTATCCACCTGGACCCCTAGTGTAGTTTCTTCCATACAGCCGAGCGTATTTATAACTGATAGCTGCAAGCTAATACTGTCTTCAGGATAAGTAATAATGGAGGCTCCATCTTGAGTTTCTTTATAGAGATCGTTAGATCCTTCCCATACATAATTGTAGTCAGGTACATAATTACTTATAGTGATTGTAGTGGAATCACCTGCACAAATAATAGGATCACTAAGCAGGTCTAAGACAGGTCCTTCTATCTCATAGTAATAGAGCTCCACAGAGTCGGTGACTTCACAACCATTGTCTTGCATTATGGTGAAGAAGAAAGTCTCTATTGTATCTGGAACAACCTCGGGCTCTAAGCAATTTGTACAACTAAGCGTAGGGGATTCATTCCAGGAATAGCTGCTACCCGGAAGATCATTTATGATAGATGCAGAAAGGATAGTTGTTTCACCTTCGCAAAGGATGGGAGGTTCCACGATGCTTACAGCCGATGTCTCTAAGATATCTATACTATCTGTTATATCATGGATGCAGCCATATTCTGTCTCCACACTCAGCGTGATATCATAAGCTAAATTATCATTATACTGATGGCTTGGATGGGTATCAGTACTCATATTCGAATCTCCAAAATCCCAGATGTATTGTGTGATATCACCTACCTCATTCGTACTTGCATTGTTAAAAGTTATTACTTGGTTTTGACATGTGACATCAGCCTCTATTGTAAAATCAGCTATGGGTTCAGATCCTATAATGATAGCCTCTGATGCAAAAATATCATCTTGGCAATTTTCCAGTTTTCCTGTAAGTTGTATGTCAAAAATACCAGCTTTTACAATATCGAAACTAGGAGCTTCTTCTTCATAAAAATAGGTATCCATAGTATTAGATATTTGCCAGGTATATTCTATATTAGGATCAGAAGAACTACTTAGGTTGATCAGATTAATCTGCTGAGGTACACCACAGAAAGGATCTACAGGATATTCCATAGCTAATTCCATATCATTAACTTCTATGGGATTTCCTGAAAAAGTCCTGATACATCCGGCATCATTTTTAAGAAATAACTTAGGCGTGAAGGTGCCTACTTCATTGTATTGATACATTACGGTATCTGAGTTCTGAGTATTAGGCTGACTCAATAACTCACCGTTGCCAAAATCCCAAACATACTCATATTCACTATCAGAATCTCCTATAAATGTTACGGTAAGCGGTAAGCATGAAGAATCAGAAGTCATAGAGAAATTTCCTCTAGGACCTGTTATCTTTATATAGTCAGGAATGATCAGCGTATCTGCACAGACTGCTCCTCTCTTCGCTATTAGCATCACATCAAAAGTATTGACATCATTATATATATGTGAAGGATTATCTAAATTACTCTGTCCGCTATTATCTCCGAAATCCCAAGTATAGCTATCCGCAAAAGATGATGTATTAGTAAAATTGACTAGGAGTGGGGGACAATCGATCTCCGTCACATCAGCAGTGAAGTTTGCAATAGGGTTAATGACAGACACGAGCTGATCTTTACAGACGGTGCGTTCACATCCTAGTGCTTCTATTACTGTAAGACATACTGTATAGTTCCCTTCATTCGTGTAACTATGCATAGGATCCTTGCTTGTAGAAAATGCGCCATCACCAAAATCCCAGAAGTAACCGCTTATATCGTTACCAGTGCTTAGATTAGTAAAATTGACAAAATCTTGTGTACAGGATGTAGAGTCTGCTAGGAAGTCAATAAAACTTCTTACGCTAGTGATGGAGAAATCATTAAGCGTGTCTGTACAGCCCCAGCTATTCATAATATTAAAGTCCAGTAAATAATCTGTTTCTTGTTCTATATATAAACTTGTGCTATCCTCACTCGAGGTAAATATGCCTTCTCCTAGATTCCATTCCCAAGTATCTATAGTTCCGAATAAACTAGTGGAACCATCAGCAAAAATAATAGAATCAGGAATACAGATTATGGGGTCTATAGCAGGGATCGCAACGACCTGATCTATATAAATAGAATCATGAAAAAAAGTATCTCTGCATTCATGAATATCTTCTACAATTAGATAAGCTGCGTAGGCTCCAGGAATTTCATAATGTAAGAAGGGTTCTGCGATGGTGTCATTATCTATATCAGCGCCCTCGGTAAAATAATAGTATAAAAATGCATCCGTAGATAAGTCTGTGATTCCAGTTTCTAGTTCATTACATGCCATCGTAGTGTCTAATGCAAAGCTTGCTATAGGGTCCGTAATAAGTATAGAATCTAATTTTATAAAATCGCATTCTGTTTCGTAGTTTTCTGTATATAATTCTACAATGTAATTACCTCGATCTGGAAGGGCAACAAAGAAGGAATCTTGGAAATATCTTGTCGTTATATCATCGATTGTTACGTCCCAATAGAAAGTGTCCGCACCTATTGAATTATTGATAAGTTTGACATCATAAGGTGCAGAACAATCATACCTTATCTCGAATAGAGATACTGGAGCATTAATATAGACGGCATCTACAATCGTAACAGTATCTCCTGGGCAACCATTGTGTAAGGCTACATGCTGAAGGTCAAAAAAACCTGTATCCTGATACATGTAATCCTGAATTTCATCTCCGTAAAATCCATCACCACCATTAGGATTCCACCAGAACTCATTGGCATTCGTGGAAGACTGATCTGTAAAAACAAATGTCTCACTAGCGCAGGCTATGGATGGCGTATAACTAAAGTCCGTTACAGGAGGCGTTCCTGCTCGTATATAATTCGGTACATTGACAGAATCTACACAACCTACAGAATTTCTAGCCAAAAGTTGTACCCTATATTGACCTACATCAGGCACTGTAAAATTAGGATTAGGGTCATTACTAGTAATATTAATACTAGGGCCTATCGTCCATTCCCAGAACACAGTATTGTAAGCAGATACTATACTATCAGATAAGGTAACATCTAAGGGTATACAACCTGAAGGTCCCACTTCTGGCAGATTAACTTCGAAAGGTGCGATAACAAAATTTCTATCATAGGTAAACTTGCACCCATCTACCGTGTAGAACAATCTAATAGTATAATTACCAAATTCTTCTGCTACATACGAACCTGTATGTTCATTTACATCAGCATTCCCTTCTGCACTAAGAATTCTCCACCTCAGATTAGCCATGTTATCTAGATTGGAGCTAAAGTTTATAGTAGCAGGGACGGCACAAAAATTATCTGAATTGAGGTTGATATTAACATTGGGTTTTTCACCTACGTCTATGCAGTTAGGAAAGGTGTAGCTGTAAGTACAAGCTCCTACGTAGATCGTTCCGCTAATATTATAACAGCCAGGATTTCCAAATACAAATTCTGCATTATCGGTCGTAAATAACTCACCTACAGTTTCTACATCCCATATGATACTATCATATGCTGAGTTATTATTGTTTTGGATTCTTACTTTATTGCCGACGCATGGTGCAGCGGGATTGACTACAAAATCAAAATTGGGATCTGTATTTACTAAAATATTATTTATCTTTTCTGTGAGGCAGCCATTATTCGTTGCAATTAATGATACTGGATAGTTGCCGTCAGAAGTATAAGTTATGTTAGGTGGCGTAGGCCCTTCGAAGGTCTGACCATTGCCGAAATCCCACATGTAAGTTGTGTTATCTTCTATATTATTATTAGAAAATGAAACTTCAAAAGGTAATGAACATGTACTTTCTGCTTGATAGCTAAAATCTATAGTAGGAGATTGCTTAACCGTAAGTGCTTCATTTTTGGAAATAATATTATTACATCCTTTCTCATCCGTAATAAAAAGACTGAGGGAATAGCTTCCACCATTTTCATAAGTCGTGCTTATTGTCTGATTAGGATCTGTGGTCTGTATGATATTACTGGTTCCACCTATATCCCAAGTCCAATTTGTTATGACATTATTCTGAGTAGTAGATAGGTCTGTAAAGATTATATCTGCTGGCGTACATAATTCATCTGTAGGAAACGAAAAGTCTGCAACAGGATTTGGATATACATGAACATAATTTTCCTTACATAGTGTTTCAGAATTACCGAGAGCATCCTCTACGGTCAGGCAGATGTCAAAAGATCCTATGGTATTAAATATAGCACTAGGATTTTGTAAAGTAGAATTAGAGCCACCCAGCGTCCATTTCCAATCCACAATGTTACCAGCACTAGAGATAGACTGATCTATAAAGTTAGATTGCAAAACCTCACAACCTTCTGTCTCATTTACACTGAAATCAACAGTGACTTGTGTAAAGCCTAATGGTAAAAAGCTCCAAAAAAACACTATAGTTAAGATCTTCTGCATTTCTGTTATTTATATGTTGCTATGCTAATAGAGAAATACTACAAGGGTGCTCTTTCTTAATTATAAGAAAGACTAAATGCTTAAGGATGTCTAAGAAGGGTTCTAACTTAAAGTAAGCCTATATATTATCTGGGGGTGGTGATGTATAACTGGGGGCATATCGGACAAATAGAGTCCTAATATAGGCTTTTTGCTCATGTCATTGGTATTTAGGTTATGACAAATATAGGTCATTTATGCTTAAATATAGCAAGGGGATACATCTATTATTAATTAGGGTTTACCCTAGTTTTTGAAAACTCTATGATTCTCCGTTTTAATAAATGAATTTTGATAGTTGATGATGAATTGTTCACATTAAGTATAGATACTATTTTACTGATTTGAGGGTATTTATAGCTACTTTTTCTAATGCCTCTGACTAGCATATCTTGCAATACTTTGTCTAAAATTTTCTATCTGATCTGTTTTGGCTAGACTAATGATACAACTACCAAAACCTCCGCCTATCATTCTAGATTCTCTTACCTTACATTTATATGTTTATCCGGAATAAGATGCTAGATGAAAGTCATAGAAAGATCGCAAGCAAAGGGTAGCACATGACCACCATTATAATCTATACGTTCCCCGATTATATTGATGCGATGAGGTATTATTAAAGTTTTTACATAAAACATGAAGAAAAAGATAAAAAGAAAATTTAGTAAAACTGACGAAAGCTATTGCATTTAAGTAGGAATTATATATATATTTGCAATCCTTTATTAAAGGGTCGCGTGGCCGAGTGGCTAGGCAGAGGTCTGCAAAACCTCGTACGGCGGTTCGAATCCGTCCGCGACCTCAACGAGTCTCTGATTATATATATAGTTAGAGACTTTTTTTATGACTATGATGAGTTTCATCAAACCCATTAACTTTACTAGTCACAAGCAGTATCATTTTGATGAAATAAAGAATGGGATAAAATAGACCCTTATAAGGCGAGTTTATATTAAGCTCATTTAGAAATAGATAATAAAGCTAGAACGAGTAAAATCCTATAGCAGAATTGCCCATGCAGCTAAAACTTAGCCATAATATTTTTCATAAAAAAAGATATAATTATAATCCCTAAATTAACCCGAGCGGGCGAGATTTTAGCCAATATTAATGTCAGGCAAGTTGAATAAATTTTTTCTAACTCTATTCGTTAATTTGGTGCTGACTAATACCATTTCTATTTCTAAATGACGGAAAAGGATTTAGAATTGTTCAAAATGGATCAAGGCAAAAAACGTAGGCGAACCCATAGGTTCGGCGAGGCTTTTCAACGAAGGAACATAAAGAACAAAATAAATAATTACCGTCATTCTAAACTAGAATTGGTATAAAAAGGTTTTATATCTAGTTTTTCGATTATATATTGTCCTACTTTCTCTCCTTGATCCACACCATAATCTATGGCAGGTCTGTAATGAATCCCCCCATAAAGTCTGCTAATAGCGGCTTCTTGAGAAGCTGCTTTAAAAGAACTAAAGGACCTTACAGGTAGGCCATATTCCACTTCTACATCATCGTCAAAAGAGAAGTCGTCACCAAATATTTCTGTAAGTACATTAGCAGCAGCAGTAGAAATAACGCTATGGCCACTCGTATGTTCTGGGAATGGTGGTGTCTGTAATACAGGAACCCATGATTCATCTAAGTTTTCATTAATAACGGTCTCTGGCCTGATAAGATTACTTCTATATTTTTCATCCCAGCAACTTATAAACGCATCCATTAAGGTAATAGAGACCATAGTATAGGCATATATTGTCTCCATCAAATCAGACTTTGCCTTTTCTGTGGCAATGCCAGTAATTCCTATCCAGTGTCCACCTGGTGTTATCTTTTTAGTAGCGAACATAACATGCCCAGTTTGATTCATTACATAGGGGTTACAGTCCCAAAAACTCGCAATCGCTTTTTTCTCTTCATCAGCATTTTTCACAACCTCATAAACCTCGAGCATTTCCTTATAAAATTTAGAATTTTTATCTAGGGAAAACGTTGTAGGAGGAACCGGTATAAATTGATCGGCATCATCAAGAACCATAGGTCTTATTTCTTTCCAATGCGGTTCTATGCTCTCCATGTAGGCAGGCGGTGTTGGTTTCCATCTTGCGGGTACTTCGGTTATAGAAAATTTTGGATAGGATCTAGTTTCTTTATAGTTATCTTGGTTAGCCCATGATAGGATAGTCTCGGCTACTGCGTCACCATAATGGATAGAGTTATCCCATACCTCCTTAGGAATGTTTATGGAATCTAGTTCTTTGTAAAGCTCTGATCTATAAGCCTCTATCTTGTCTTCCGAAAAAATAAGGTTTTTGGATACCGTAATGAATGCTTGCAAAGCAGATAGGGTGAATGCATAGGTTTTATTAGGATCTTTTTGTGGTATTTTTTCGAGCCCTTTTAACTTGCCTGATAGGTCGGGATAGTTTAAGTTTTCTTGACGTAATACGAGGTAGGCAGCTATAGATGGATAGGCGTATACCCTGGAAGCAACAGGAGGAGAGAATATATCATGAACAATAACATCTGACAGCTTTTTATACGATCTTTTTATAAGTTCTGGCTGCTGTAAATCGACCTGAAAATTTTTGTTTTCAGGAGCACAATTAACAAAAAGTAGTAATGATATAAAATAAAAGTAAGTGCGCATATTATAAGATGTTCCTTGTAAAGTTCTGTAAAAACGTAAAAATCAAGAATTTAAGATCAATAATTTTTCTTTTTTAAAAATTAAATCATTTTTTATCTAGCGATTAAGTAGAAATTCTTAAGTTTGAGAGAACAATATAGTGTAAGTATGACACTATTTCGAATCGGATTTTATTAACAATACTAATATTAAAGCCACATGAAAAAACTATTAAAGCTATGTTTTTCGGCGTCCTTATTGTGCTTATTTTCTATGTCAATGTATGGGCAGAGAACAATAAACGGTACGATCATAGATGCGGAAACAAATGAACCTCTTATCGGAGCAAATGTTCTTATAAAAGGATTCTCTACAGGAACGATCACTGACATAGATGGTTCTTTTTCTCTAGTAGTCCCTGAAGGGGCAACAGAACTTACCATATCCTACACAGGTTACAATGATCAGTCCATGATAATAGGTGACAATTCTAGAATGGATATTTCATTATCACAAGGTAGCCTCCTAGATGAGGTTGTTGTTGTTGGGTATGGAACAGTCAGAAAAAGGGATCTTACTGGTTCGGTAGCCTCCCTAAAAGAAGAAGACTTTAACAAAGGAGTTGTCATATCAGCTGACCAGCTTCTGCAAGGAAGGGTTGCGGGTGTAAATATTGTAAACAATAGCGGACAACCTGGTGGACAGGCAACAGTGAAGATTAGAGGTAATAACTCGATAAGATCTGGTGCTGATCCTTTATATGTTGTCGATGGAATTCCCCTAGATGGAAGAACAGCTAAAGCTGGTTTACTAAGTACAGATATCGGAAATATAGAAAATTCAAATCCTTTAAACTTTCTGAACCCAGCAGATATAGCTTCTATAGAAGTTCTTAAAGATGCATCTTCGGCTGCTATCTATGGATCTAGAGCATCTAATGGGGTGATTCTTATTACTACAAAAAAAGGTAGAGATGGTGAGACACAAGTTAGTCTTAATACATCTTTTGGAACAAGTTCTACTCTAAAGAAATATGATGTTTTATCTGGTGACGAATATAGAGCTGCGCTTACACAATATAATCTAACATCTGGTGATGGTGGTTCTTCAGTAGATGTATATGATGAAATTGCAAGATCAGGTTCTATACAAAATTATAACCTATCTATCGGGACAGGAGGAGAAAACTCTAGAGTTAGATTTTCAGCAGGATATCAAGATGTAAAAGGTATCATTAAGGATTCTGGGATTAAGAGATATACGGCAACATTGAATGCTCAGTACGATCTTTTTGATGACAGAGCTGGAATAGATTTTTTCGTTGTGTCTTCTCATACTAACGAAGATATAGCTCCTATTTCTACTAACGCAGGATTTACAGGTAACCTTGTAGGTCAGGCATTACAGTGGAATCCAACGATACCACTGATGACTGATGGCGAATTTACAACTGGTCTAAATAACCCAGGAGTAGGCGCAACAACAATTAATCCATTGCAATTGCTAAATGGACACAGTGAAGTAGCCAATACAACCACTATATTAGGTAGTATTTCTCCCTACTTTAACATAACTGATAATTTACAATATCGTTACCGATTTGGTATGAATTATGGCACTGGAGTAACTAGAGGTGCAATAACTAAAGATCTTAACGTACAAGGAATAGAAGGACTAGGATTTGCCGGTGTCTCTACGAATCAACTGATAACTAACCTACAAACCCACACGTTAAATTATACAACTGAAATCAACGATAATCTATCCTTATCAGCATTAGGTGGATTCGAGTATCAGAAATTTGACTTTAGTGGATATGCTTTTGCAGGTTTCGGATTTGATGATGTAGAACCAAATGTCGACATTGTTTATAATTTGCAAAACTCTAATAACGATAACAGAATTGTAAATTCTTTTGCAGATCCAATATCTGAACTACAATCTTATTTTGGTAGAGTAAACCTAGGAGTAGGTGATAGATTAAATATAACGGCAACGGTAAGAGCAGATGGATCTACTAAGTTTGGTGCTAATAACAGTTATGGTATTTTCCCTTCAGCAGCAGTTGCTTGGAACATAATGAATGAAAGCTTTTTAGAAGATGGACCATTTGATGACTTAAGGCTTAGATTGGGCTGGGGTGTAACTGGTAACCAAGAGTTCCCTGCTGGGGCAGCACTACAAAGAGTTGTATTGAATAATAATACAGGAACTACATTCCAGAATGCAGCAAATGAAAATCTACAGTGGGAAGAGTCTACCACGCTGAATTTTGGTTTAGATTTTGGATTATTTGATTATAGATTAACAGGTACTATCGATTACTACAGCAGAGTAACAAACAACTTATTAATAGATGCACAACTTCAAGAGCCAGGTCCTCCAGTAAGAGCTTGGAAAAATCTAGATGCAGAATTAGTAAATTCAGGAATAGAGATAGGTTTGAATGCTTATATCATCGAAAAAGAAAATTTTGGGCTTAACCTAGGCGTAAATCTTGCATTTTTGAATAATGAATTAAGAAATTACTCGGGTCCAGATATTCTCACAGGAGATTTATTTGGTCAAGGCTCTACAGGGTCATTCATACAAAAGCATGTGGATGGAAAACCTTTGAACACTTATTTTGTTAGAGATTTTCAAGGTTTAGATGAAGAGGGGTTTAGTATTTATGCTAACGATGGCGCACTTATCGAAGCAGGTGATCCTAATGCAGATATAATTGCAGGATTCACTGTTGGTGTAAATGCGGGTGATTTGAACTTTGGAATGAATTGGAATGGAGCTTTCGGTCATAGTCTCTATAACAATACAGCAATGTCAGTTATTCCGATCGGTAATTTAGGTAATAGAAATATAGATGCTAATCTTTTAGGTGGAGCTCAGGAAGAACGTTTAACTAATCCGATCGCGTCTTCTTCTAGGTACTTAGAGTCAGGAGATTTCTTGAAATTAGCAAACGCTACGATAAGTTACAACCTAGGAAAGATAAGTAGTTTTGAAAATATAAATGTTTCACTTACAGGTCAAAACTTAATTATTCTGACTAACTACACGGGATACGACCCAGAGATCAATACCGTAAATTTGAGAAATGGTGTTCCATCTTCAGGGATAGAATATATTCCATATCCATCAGCTAGAACAATATTAGTAGGTTTGAATGTATCATTTTAAAATAATAGAATCATGAAAAATATATTTTATTTATTCTTAGTCTTAATAGTTGGTATAGGATTCAACTCTTGTACAGATCTAGAAGAGACGCATAGAAAAGATTTAACAGAACTTGACGATTTAGACCCTTTAGCGGTTCTTGAGAGTTCTTATAACTCAATGAGATTACCTTACCAAGATCAGTCTAGATTTTGGGCTGCACAGGAACATACCAGTGATGAGGCGATGGGGCCAACAAGAGGCCCAGATTGGGATGACAACGGTATATGGAGATCTTTACATAATCATACATGGGATGCAGATCATGCATTCCTAGGAAGTACTTTTAGTGAATTGTTGCAAATAGTATATTCTACAAGTAATCTTTTAGCTTATGAGCCTTCTGCACAAACTGCAGCAGAATCTAGGTTTCTAAGAGCCTATGTTGTAAGTTCATTGGTAGATGGATGGGGTCAGGTTCCTTACAGGGATGATTTCCAGGATCTATTATCAGATGCTAAGGTATTAGATGCAGCCACTACAGTAGATTTGATTTTAGCTGAGCTAGATGCGATAGAAGCGGATCTACCAGATGGACCTGCTAATGTTGCAAATAAAGATGCAGCTAAGGTTCTAAAAATGAAGACGCTTCTTAATAAGGGTATGTATCTCGATAGAGCAAATCCTAGTTTTGCACAAGCAGATATGAACGCAGTTATAGCTCTAGCTGATGAAATTATAAATTCAGGAAAGTATTCTATTGCTGATAATTACTTCGATAACTTTGCTCCTAATAATGATCAGATATCTTCTGAAAATATCTTTACTGCACTTAATGAGGGTGGATCTAATTCTGGAAATGTAAGATCTAGATGGTTCTGTGGATTACACTACAACCAGAATCCTTCTGGATGGAATGGTTTCTGTACATTAGGAAGTTTCTATGATAGCTTCAGTGCGGATGACTTAAGAGCTAAGGCAGATTACCCAGGTATGACAGAAGTAGGTGGAATCAATGCTGGATTCCTTATCGGTCAGCAAGTGGACGGTGATGGCAACGATCTTATGGATAGGAAAGGGAATTCGTTAGCATTCACAAAAGAAGTATCCCTGACGGAGTCTGGAGATGACCTAGAGATAACGGGGGTAAGAGTTATGAAATACCCTATAGATTATGTGAGTGGTGACAATGCAGATAACGATTATGTCTACTACAGATATTCAGATGTTCTTATGATGAAAGCAGAAGCTTTATTAAGAAACGGAGATGCTGGCCAAGCACTTAGCATAGTTAATGATATCAGATCTGCAAGAGGTGTTGCTGATCTTACTTCATTAGATGAGACGAACTTACTTGCAGAAAGAGGTAGAGAGTTTTACTGGGAAGGTTTCAGAAGAACTGACCTACTAAGATTTGGAAAATTCTTAGACGCATGGGAAGATAAGCCAACATCAGGGGCGGAAAGATTATTATTTCCTATACCTGCTGCTTCGTTAGCTTCTAATCCTAACCTAGTACAAAATCCTGGGTATTAATATATTCTAGTTTAGAAAAATATTTAAGAGGTCGTCCGATACAGGATGACCTCTTTTTCGTTATGTTTGTTATTATCAGTATGCATGTAAAAATATTATTAACCTTTCTGTTATTTTACGCTTGCTTCTTGCAACAAGGATGCGTGTCAGATGATGAAATAAGAGAGAAGGATGGAAATCTCTTTGTCCTCGTATCAGATGAACATTCTAATATTGATTTCTCTAATGAACTTCCCATTAACTTAGATCTGAATATCTTCAATTATATGTATTATTATAATGGAGGGGGTACAGCGGTAGGAGATCTTAACAATGATGGATTGACAGATATCATTTTCACTTCTAATCTGGAGAAAGAAGTAATGTATATAAATAAAGGAAATCTGGAATTCAAAGATGTAAGTGCTCAAACAAATATAGATGGTGGGGAAAATAGTTGGACAAATGGCGTATCGCTTATAGATGTCAATAATGATGGTTGGTTAGATATATATCTATCTCAGGTAGGAACATACAGGAACTTAGATTGTAAAAATAAATTATATGTCTGTACAGGAGTATTAGAAGATGGTGTTCCCCAGTATATAGAACGTGCAGAAGAATACGGGATAGACTTTAAAGGTTTTAGTACACAGGCTGGGTTTTTAGATTATGATCTAGATGGGGATCTGGATATGTTTCTTATGAACCATTCCTTACATCATAATGGAACCTTCGGTAAACGATCAGATTTTTTAGATACCTACAATGAAGTTTCGGGAGATAGGTTCTACAGAAATGATGGATCTAAATTTACTAATGTAACCGAACAGAGTGGTATTCATAGCAGTGTAATAGGGTATGGTCTAGGCTTTGCATTTGGTGATGTTAATAATGACGGTTATCCAGATATATATGTAGGTAATGATTTTCATGAAAATGATTACCTCTATATTAATCAAGGTGATGGAACCTTCTCTGATAGTCTTACCTATAAGATAAAACACACAAGCAGATTTTCTATGGGGGTAGAAATCGCTGATGTAAATGATGATGGGTATCAAGATATTATTTCCCTAGACATGTTACCCGAAGACCCTACTATATTGAAGTCTTCAGAAGGAGAGGATGCATTGGATATTTTTAATTTTAAACTGGGTTATGGGTATAATCATCAGTATGCAAAAAATGCTTTACAACTTAATCAAGCTAACGGTAGTTTCAAAGAGATAGCTTCCTATGCTGGCATTCATGCAACAGATTGGTCTTGGTGCCCTCTGGTTTTTGATTTTGAAATGGATGGAATTAAGGACTTGTTTATTTCCAACGGTATTCCCAGAAGAATGAATGATATAGATTATATAAATTTTATCTCAGGAAATGAAATTCAGTATAAGATCCAATTTGATGAAATGGATGAAACAGATCTGAGTGCTTTAGAGAAGATTCCGCAAATAGAGCTTTACAATAAGTTCTACAATGGCAATGAAAATATTGTATATGATGATCTAGAAAAAAAGATTGGTAGACATACAAAGAGCTATTCTAACAGTGCAGCATATGCAGATTTTGACTTAGATGGAGATTATGATTTAGTAACTAATAATATAGATCAAAAAGCATTTCTGTATGAAAATAAATCGAATCAGCACGCCTCCATAAGAATCAAATTAAATGGTTCTGATAAAAATAAAATGGGAATAGGTTCGCAGTTCATAAGCTACTATAATAATGAAAAAAAATATTTCCAGTATGCTCCCTACAAAGGTTTTCAGTCTTGTATGATCAACGAAATTCTTGTGCCTAAAAATGGATTAGATTCTATCCGTATGATATGGCCCGACAGATCCACTATGATAAAAAAAGTAAAGAATGACTCTATTTTGGTTTTTAATTATTCGGATGCAAATCAGAAGTATATTTATGAAAGAGAAAAAGATGTAGTATCGTTTGCTGATATAACCGAGCAGGTAGGTCTAGACTATAGACACCAAGAAAATAAGTTTGTAGAATTTAATAGAGAGGCACTTATTCCTTTCAGTACATCGGCAGAAGGGCCAGCTCTTGCAGTAGGGGATGTAAACGGTGACGGATTGGATGATTTCTTCATAGGGTCATCTAAGCGTAAGAAAAGTGCCTTATACCTGCAAGGCACTAACGGTAGATTCGCAGTGGACAGCAGGATGAAAATAGACTCTACATATGAGGAGGTCGATGCTGTATTTGTAGACTTAGATCAGGATGAGGATCTAGATCTTCTTATTGCTACAGGGGGGAATGAATATAGGCTGAACAGTCCTTATACTCGCTTACTCTATTATGAAAATAAGGATGGAATTCTAAAGGAAAATAAGTCCATGTTTAAGGATATACAACTTACTGCATCGTGTCTAAGTATATGTGATTATGATGATGATGGAGATGTAGATATATTTGTGGGGGGCAGAGCCATTCCTTGGAAATATGGAGA
>Ga0114952_1002295_pt1 | contig 14822 bp, 13 predicted proteins | sample SidtaG_2_FD_87303 | JGI IMG/M metagenome (GOLD analysis project Ga0114952, IMG submission 87303) | Marine algal microbial communities from Sidmouth, United Kingdom - Sidmouth_Asex2 metaG | ecosystem: Host-associated > Algae > Red algae > Unclassified | place: Sidmouth, United Kingdom | collected...
TAATCAATTCTCTTACTTAAGAGATCAATAACAATGTTTGTATCTACAAATAATTTCTTCATTATTTATACTTCTTAATCAGGTATTTTGTATATGATTCTCGATAGTCCTTTTTGTCATCAAGAGTTATAATTCCTGTAAGACTTTTTACTATTGGATTTACTTTTCTTCTTTTTGGATTTTCGGAAGTAATCGCAGAAAGATAATTCTCAATTAGTTTAGAGAGACTGGTATTAGATTCCTTTGCATAGATTTTTGCCTCCTCAATTATATCTGAATTCAGTTTTAATGTAAGTTTTGTGTCCATAATTTTATATTATACGGACTAATATAAACAATTAATACGTATTTGTCAAGACTTGTGAATTAGGACTACATAGGAATGTCATGCGGACTTTTAATACGCATACACTTCAGTTGAACCTTTCTAGGGGTAACTCGTAATGATTGCGAAAATACTTTCTCAAGGCTGAGTAATCACAATTTATCGCCGACCAGGACTTTCCTTGCTAAAGTCTCTGGATGATATATTGACTCGCTAGTTCTTGGCAAAGTGATTGGCTTGGAAATTTTCTTTGACAAAATCTAAGAAATGACTTTATAGTTCTTAGATACATCTTACGTGTAGCTGAACAAAAGTTTTTGAGTACTAGAAAATCTTAAAAAGCTTTGAGTTGACTTAAAATTGCAGCTTGCATCTTATTCTGTTTTTGGTATTTATAATGCTACCAAATTTATTGTCAACTTCTATTTATTCCTAATTAAAAATCAAAAGTTTAAGAATCTTTCTGGACAGGTTTGTTCAACGGATTATTATACGCGTCGTCTCTGTGAGGAACGAGCAGATATGATCGTCATATTTAATGTTACCTGTCGTTTATTATTTGATTCCCTAATTTACTTCTTACTATTTCTTCAATAAGGAGATTTTATCACGATAACTATCGCCAATTGGAATCTCGATATCTTTAATTTCTATATCATGTTTTGTAAACGCTGTAATATGATCTTGATTAACAACAAATGATCTATGAACCCTTGAGAATCTCTTATCAAGCAATTCAAAAAAAGCGCTTAGACTGTGTTTGATGGTATGCGTTTCTTCCTTTAAATGGATTTTGATATAGTCCTTCAAACTTTCGATATATAGGACTTCTGAAAAAAGCAATTTGACTTGCTTTCTGTCTTTTCTTATGAATAGAAATTGCTCTTGAGCAGATGTTGATATTGAACTTGGCGTCAAATCAGTTTGTTGATGAAGATCAAGAAATTTTTCTGTTGCCTTAAAAAATCGTTGGAAAGTAATGGGTTTCAATAGGTAATCCACTGCATTCAATTCAAAACCATCTATCGCATAATCTCGATATGCTGTAGTGAATACAACTTTGGGCTTTTGAATAAGGTTTTTAAAAAAATCTGTGCCTTTCAAAACAGGCATTTCTATATCCAAAAAAATCAAATCTACTTGACTTTCTTGGAGTATTTTTCTTGCTGCCAAAGCACTATCACAAGATGCAACCACCTCGAACTGTGGAAGCTGCGATAGATGACTCTCGATTAATTCTCGTGCTAATTCCTCATCATCGACTACTAGACATTTAAAGCTCATACTATTATAATATTTAATTGAACATCATAAGTACCATGGGTTTTATTCGCTTCTAATTGAAATGAATCACCATATATTAATTCAAGTTGTTTTCTGACGTTTTTTAATCCGATAGAATTGTCTTCAGATTCCGGTTCTGGAAGTATGCTTGGTATAGAATTTTTAATTGAAAAGTCAATTTTATCAGAACTTGCTTTTAGGGCTATATCTATTTTGGCAACATTGATCTCTTGGCCTACCCCATGTTTAAATGAATTCTCTACAAAACTTAATAAAATTAATGGAGCGATTTTTATTTCTTCTTGCACATCAATTTTGAATGAAACATTGGCTCTGTTGCCATATCTTATTTTTTCAAGAACTATATAATTTTCTATGACTTCGATTTCTTTGGATAAGGAAACAAATTTGTCATTGCATCTATAAAGCATATAATCTAGTATATCAGAGAGCTTGCTTATTACCTCTGGTGCCTCGTCAGACTTTTTGATGGATAATGCGTACAGGTTGTTAAGTGTATTAAAAAGGAAGTGCGGGTTTAGCTGATTTTTAAGCGCACTTAACTCAGCCGTTTTTTTCTGTTCGTTTAATTCGAGAAATTCTTTTTGATTTCTATAATAACTGATGAGAAGAAGAAAACACACAGGCGTCAAATAGATAATTCCTTTGCTCATGACAACACGCATATCTTGAAGCCGCTCCCAGGTGTCAAGCTTGATATAATCCGCCATTCTACCTTGATAATAATCAAAATATCTTATTTCTAAATAATTGATTCTAACAGTCGAGTATATGATAAAACCAACGAATATTAATAGAATCAGGCATATACCAAAAGTAAACTTTCGACCACGATTAAAATAATATGGAATAAAAAGTTCTATCGTTGCATAAGTGACTAAGATCTGAATGAAAACGATAAGGGCATACACCTCAAAAATATGTCTCAATTCTTCATTGGCCGTACTGCTAGAGGTTAACATCATGTATAATAATAGGCCCATCCAAAATACAAAATGATAAATAAAGGGTGGACGATTATACTGGATCATAACTTCAAGTTAAGATTCAAAGATAATACAAAACAATGCGAATGTAACTCATCAGCGACCAATCAGCGGTCTAAGACAACGAACGGTAAATCAAAGTAGACAAAACCCTTGTAACCCTATCCATCTACCATAATCATGGATTCAGCTACTATTCTCCATACACTTCCTTCCATGACCTACTTTTGGATCAGAAATCCTAAAGAAATATAAGCTTCATGAAAAATCTCATTTTATTATTAACATCAATATTCTTGCCTTTAGTTGGCATCAGTCAAATTAGCTATTCGGTAAAAGGAAAGATACAAATGGAGGGCGATTATTTGCCTTTTGGAAATATCATTGCCTTGCAAAAAAGTGACTCTACATTTATAAAGGGAGATCTCTTCAGGGATGGAGCATTTGAATTAAATGATTTGGAAGAAGATGAATTGATTATAAACTTGACTTCTTTGGAATTTGAAGATATTTTCCTTCCTATCAAATATGAAAAAGAAGAAGTCATCGATCTAGGCGTAATCCATGCGTCGAAATCTGAAGTTACACTTGATGAAGTTGTTATAAAATCAAGACGACCAGTATTTGTTGTTGAACCAGATGGCACGATGTCTTTGACCATAGCGAACACCACTTTGGAAGCAAGCAATTCTGTAACCGAGATATTGTCAAAGTCACCTGATGTTTTAGTAGATGAAAACGGAAATGTATCAGTATTTGGTAAAGGGAATGCGATTATTTATTTGAACAATAAACGAATAACTAATGATCAACTAGCTATGATATCTCCATCTACAATTAGTAAAATAGAAGTGATCAGAAATCCATCTGCTAAATATGATGCAGAAGGTGGAGCCGTTATTAATATAATTACACGTAGCAATGAGGGCTCAGGCTATCAGGTGAACTTGAAACAAAACATTAGCCATTCAGATTTTGCAGGACTGCAAACTTTATCTGGTACTAGTATGAATTTTAACCAAGGTACTTTTTCCCTCTTCGCTAATTATTCATACTTACAAGGAGATGATAAAAACAACCTTCAAACTAACCGGAATCGTGATGCTGAAGAAGAATTCCTCAAAACGGATGTGTTAACCAAATGGGTAAATAAATTTGATAACTACAGTAACTATGGTTTAGGTTTGCAATATGACTACAAAGAAAACAGCTACATTTCATTAGAATACACTGGTCTATATGAAAAGCTAAGCGGACCACAATTAAGCAACAATACTATAGAAGAACAGTCTGGGATCAACTATTACGAAAGTATTATCAATCGGGAAGAGTTGGAAAAAAATAATAGTCTATCACTTAATATATTTCATTCGCTTGATACATTGGGGAATAGTATATTCCTAGGTTCTCAGTATTCTAAATTTGATAATCGAGGGAACGGTTTGATTGCTGAAGACCGAGAAGAGCTAGGTATGCTATCCTCGCGAAGTCTGCAGAATATACTTTCTTTTGATCTAGACATATTCTCTGCACAAGTAGACATCACCAAAATATTGAAGCGTGACCAAAAATTTGAATTCGGAGCAAAATATAGCAACATTGGCACCATAACATCTTCGGAGTTTTCAGTTTTCAATAATGGTGTATTTACCCCTGACACTGATCTATCTAATAAGTTTGACTACAACGAGTCGATCCTTGCTACTTATTTTGTTTATTCAAAAAAGTTGTCAGAATCAATCAATTTACGTATTGGTCTACGTGCAGAACATACTACTTACGATTTGCGCTCTCTGCAACTAAATGGTCAAGAAATAAATAACACCTATCTGAACTTGTTTCCTAATTTTTCTTTAGGCAAAAAATTATCAGACAATTATAACATCAATTTATCTTATAGCTCCAGAATATGGAGAGTACCTTATCAAAGACTCAACCCAACTATCATATATCAAGATCCTTACACATCCATTCAAGGCAATCCCGAATCTATTCCAATGAAACTTCATACCTTAGAACTGAATACAAAACTCAACAAGACAGCACTTAAGTTTAGTTATAATTATATTTTGGATCCATTTGGTGGTGGAGCAATAAGAGGCGAAGATTCTAAAAGTTATGTGCTTTTTAGGTTCAATTTTCACCGAAGATACGCATACCTTGTTTCAGCTTCTAGGACCTTCGAAAATAGCTGGTTCAGCTCTACAAATACAGCTAGCTTACAATACACTGATATTATTGACAATGAACATAATTTTGAGCAAGTCGGTGCTCGACCACAAACTTACATCCACTCTAACAACAGAATCCGCGTAGGTGATTTATTCAATATGGAGGTATTGTTTTATTTAATCCGGAAAGAATATCAAGGAATCTATATCCGAAAGAATTCTAAAAGTCTGAATCTTACATTTGACAAACAGTTTCTAAATGATGCTATAACATGCCGAATTACTTTCAATGATTTATTTCATAGTGTCAGATCAGCAGGTGACTATAGCATAGTAGAAACTGATATTTTTTACCATAGAATATACAACACTAGATACAATCGAATCTCTGTCATCTTCAATTTTGGGAAATTAAAAGACTCAAACTATAAAAATAAAAATGTCGGACAATCAGAAAGCAACCGAGGTAGATAGGAGCTTAAAATATTTTAATAATTCTTAATAACGAAGGAAATAAATTCTTTTTAATATTTTTTAACCATTAACATTGGTTTTGTAATTTCAAGAGTAATATGTTACGTAAAATCACCAAATATTCGTTAGCAAGTTTAGTTTAAACCACCTTTGTTTAGTCTTTTAGTAGGCATAATAGTTACAGTACTTTAAGTGATATACTGTAACCGTATTTCGGAACGTGTCAGCTTAGAAATGACAGGTAACAACCTCCTAAACGCAATTGTGTTTATATAATATTATAACCGCATTAACTTTACACAACTATATAAAGGACTTTATGCACCTCCTACTCTAATCTTAAATCACCATTAATTTTAAAAAAACTCATCCTTACATAGAAGTATCTATGCGACTCTAATAACAATTTAATACCGCTACGTAGTGTGTAACAAAATACGAGTGTCTCTCAATTTAGTAAAATAATCTTAAAGGAAAAAACATGAATGGGAATACGAGGGGGCAGGGGGTCGAGGCATCATGGGACCAAAGTGTTGGCCAGATGAACGGATCGGCTATACCCAGCGTAGGCGATAGCCTATGATGTGGTCATAGCTTGTTATCTGTAGGCTTTAAGAATATAACCCTTGCTTATAAAATATAAAAGAGACTACTTAATTACTTAAACCAATGAGATGGACTTAAGTTGGTATAGAATCTGTTTTTCGCTAATAATCAGAGTGAAAATAAAAGTTTAAACCTATAAAGATCCATAAATTTCATTTGCTTTTTTAATAGCCCAAGTCCAAGATTCAAGACTTTGCTCCCAATAAATCAATTCATTGCCAACATAGAATAAATATATTTGATCTAAGATGCCACCTTCGCTTAATGCATAATCATACTGTTGAATATACATTTCCTCTCCTTCTATTGTAATTCTTCTTGAACAATCAACATGTTTTTCATTTAGAGGTCGTTTAAGACAATCTTGAGCAACATTGGGGCTCATGCCTTCTGTTAAGCAAGATGAATCAATGGGCTTTGCTCGATTAAAATGGTATTTCATCGAACCGCAACTCATTATAGTTAAAAGTAAAATTGCTACAAATGTATTTTTCATTGTTTATGTTATTGATTAATAAAAATTATCGCTTTCTATATTTTTTCGTTGGTTCGTCATATGCAAAAGGTCCATCATATAACAGCTTGTTGTCTTTATTAAAACATTTTCCTAAGCCATGCTTTTTGCCCTCCTTCCACTGTCCTTCATAGCGAACACAATTTTTACAATTTCTGACATATTCTTCTTCTTTAAAAGTTAATGTGTATACACCATAACCATCCCAAAATCCTTTTTTAAATTCACCTATATAAGTATAACCTGAGGAAGTTTGTTTTCCTTTTCCATGATACTTTCCATTTAAAAAGTTTCCTTCATATAGAGTTCCATCGGATTTCTTATAATAACCTTCTCCAAAAAATTGATTGATTTTAAATTGCCCTTTATATGAATAATCTTTCGCATTAATTATTGAATACCCATCCATAGAACCATTTATGTAATTTGTTTTGCATGTGAAAGAATAAGTTGAGCTACCCTTTATCGTGCTAGCTGATGCTTTTCCATTTTCAACATCATCTTCGAAATGACCAAGATGGAAACCGGAAGAAGTACACATTAAACCAAAACCATGTTTGACTCCATCCTTAATCCCACCATAATACTTAGTTTTCTTATCATCTATAAATCCAATATCTGGATCTTTCATGTCAACGGAAGAAATACTATTTAAAAAACCAATTGCTTCTATTTTATCTTCGTCGGCTGAAAGTGTAGAAAAATAATCTGACCAATCATTTATCTGATCATAAGTCATGCCAGCGATAATTAATCTTGAGATATATTCTTCATGAGATTCAGTAGGCAACCCTCTATCAATTAAAGCATCAAAAATTGTATACCCGCCAAAATCTATTTTTCTCTTTCTTCTTCTTTCTCTCAGTCTCTGACCAGTTTTTTGTAACATGCTTTCGCGATTCTTCTCATTTTCAACATTAAGTCTAGCCTGTTTTTCCAATCCTCGCTCCTCCATCTTATCAAATATGGACTCGATAGTAGGAATTTTATTAAAATCAATAACTTGTGAAAGTGTATTAACCATCTGATTCGATTGACCATAACTAAATCCTCCTGCTTGCACAAGAAGGTCCTTACTAAATTCTTTGTATATATCTGCTTTTTCTAATCCTAAATAATCAAAAGATCTTAACTCTTCATTTGACATTCCGAAGCTTGAGCCGATAGATTTTAGTTGAGCTCCTATCTCTTGTAATGCATTATCTGATTGATGTTGATACTCTCCCCCATCCTTATAGCGATCTATAGGAGTTTCTTCTCTGAATATATTAGCATCACTATAATTACTTTCACCAGTTCCACCTTGGTCTAAGTTGATTTCTGAAACTGGGGAGACTCCTGTGATAGGTGTGGAGTTATTTCCACCTAATGGAACTGGAGCAACTCCTGTATTAGGTTTGTTGTCATTGTCATTCTTTGGAACTGGCTTAAGGTCAGACAATGGTTTGCTATTAGAGCGCTTTTCAAGCTCATTTTCTATTTCATTTATTTTAGATTTTATGGATAGACTGCTGGGATCTAGATGTAATGCCTTTTGAAAATATTCAAGTGCTTTCTCTAAATTTTTGGACCTTAAATAATCATTTCCTTTATCAATATAGTTGTTTATGGCTTCACTATTCGCCTCATTTCTTCTATCTTGTTCTAGGGCATTTTCAAGTTCATTAATTTTCGATTTTACAATTGCATTTGAAGGATCAAGCTCTAAAGCTTTCTTAAAAGACGCGATGGCATTCTCGATTTTATTTAATCTGAGATATTCATTCCCCTGGCTTATAAAAGAATCATATTTTTCTCTACTTGCTTCAGATTCATTTTTGTTTTGAAGCTCCTGTTTTAGTTCTCCTATTAGTGATATTATCTCTTGATTATTAGGGCTATACTCAAGAGCTTTTCTGAAGCATTTTATTGCATTTTCAATTTTGTTCAATCTAATAGCATCGTTCCCATATCCTACATATTCATTAAACTTTTTTCTGTTATCTTCTTGTTCTTTTTCATTTTGTTTTTCCTCTTCACTTTTTAAAAGTTTATAGTCCAGTTTCCAAGTTAAATACTCTGGTCTGACTTTATTTGTTAGATACCTAAAATTAATACCACAATGATACTTTTCTTGTCCAGGTTTAAGCTTTGTTTCATGCCTACCATAGAATTGAAAGTTTCCACAAACTGTTCCACCTAATGTAAGGGGGTTATTACGAACAATAACACCAATGTGTGAGCTTTCAGTAGGGTGATACCAGCTCTCTACAACTTGTTTATTATAAGAAAAAGTGTAGTCGTATTCAATTTCTCTATCCGAATGATTAATTATGGTGATGTGTCCTACAGTACCCCAAGAGTTAGAATATTTCGTGTAATTAGATCTCAGGCGGATTTCAATTATTCCATCTACCCAGTGAGATACTTTATCATAACCTGCATCTGTAGATTGTGCAGAGAGTGAATTTGAAGTATAAGCAATAGAAATAATAATTATTAAATACAGGTGAATTATTGGTTTCATGATTGGCTATTGGTTCTTTATATGAATTCATAAGAATTCTTAACATTAAAGTTAATTAATAGAACTGATAAAAATAACCCCCTTAAGAAGGGGTATATATGCTTATGCCAAAGAGAACTCTACAGCTATAGAGTATAATTCTTTAGTAGAATTACAATTGAGTTTTTTGTAAATTGCTTTTTTGTGATCTTGAACAGTATAGATTGATAACGAAAGAATGGAAGAAATTTCTTTTTCTGTTTTATTGTGGAGAATAAGTTCAATGATTGATTTCTGCCTTTCAGTTAGTTTGTCCCTAATATGTTTATACCTTATAGATTTAATGTGCTTAAGGAAAGCATCTAGCGTTTTAGGCGTATTTAATAAGTTGTTTGGATCAAATGCCACACAAACTGCTTTTGTAGGATTGCCACTTTGATCTTTTTCTAAAGTAGATGTTGAATATATTATCCATTTGTAGGTACTGTCTTTATGCTTAACTCTATAGACTCCTGCCCATTCAATATTTGGAATGTCCTTGAATTTTTCTACAGCCAATTCTACAGCTTCAACGTAATCTGTATTTGACAGAAGTTTTCCAACTATGTATTCGCCTTGCTCAATGACTTGCTGTGGATTCAGTCCTAAGACTCTATTGACCATTGCATTATCTGCTATCCACTCAATTTTATAAGGATTAAGGTTAAGCACATATACAACTGCGTTCATGCTTTTGTGGAGTGACCTATAAAACTTTAATTCTTCTTTTTCAGTTTTGAACATTTGTTGAATTTACAGAATAAATGTTGCTTACAGATAACAACCTCCTAAACGCAATTGTGTTTGTACAATATTATAACCGCATTAACTTTACACAACTATATCAAGCACTTTATGCACCCCTACTCAAACTTAAATCGCCATTAATTTCAAACGCACTCGTCTCCTTACATAGAAGTATCTATTCGGCTCAAATAACAATTCAATACCGCTACGTATTGTATTGCATAATGCGAGTGTCACTCAATTTAGTAAAATAATCTTAAAAAAACCATGAACGAAAGACCAGGGAGTCAGGGGGTCGAGGTGTCGAGGGATCACAGCTTTATTTATTTAAGTCAGTACATTGAAAGATCTTCTTTAAATATCTTTTGCAATTTTAACTTAATAAAGTGCCCACTGGAGAAAACAAAAAATCAGTCGGATTATCAAGGTCATATAGATATTGATAACTTTTAGTTTCTTTATTACAGAATGGTTCCAAGAGTTTTAGCATATTGTTGAAACCATTCAAAGTTAGCGCACATATAAAATTTTTATTGTCATTGCTAAGAATTCCTTCATCAGTTTTAAATAGCCCAAGAATCAGATTGTAATCGCCATTTTCAATAAAATCAACTTTTGACAAATCAAGTTTCTGATTTCTATTTACGACTACATCTTGAACAAGATTTCTAAACTTGATCGCTTGACTCATATTAAAATTGTATAGCCTCAAAATATTTTCCTCATATTCATTGAAGCCTCCTATGTAATCTAGTTTCATTTGATCGTTTTAAATCTTGACAAAATCCAAACAGCCATTAAAATTTCTGAGAGCCCAATCAAAATCGTTAAAACTCTTGAATAGTCATTTCCTAAAATTCTTGCAACAATCTCTTCGTGTCTTGTGACAAAATTTAGCACTTTGCAAAAGAGACCATTTACGAGCCAAAGCGGTGCAATAAAAAAAAGTTAATATCTTATATTGGTTTTAAGTTTCAAAATCGATTCTTTTTAACGCATAGATAATTATAGAGAAATCATTCATTTCATTCTTAATTTATGCGGACTTGTTTTTGGTATTCTTTCGATAATTCCCCTTGCCTCTAAATCAAGCTTTACCGTGACTACATACCAAACAACTTTACCATCAAAGCTTTCTGAAAGCTCATTAACTGCAAGATCATTAAGCTCTTCGTAAGCAATTTCTTTATGCTTCTCAATAGTTTTAACTATGAAATTTTTAACTGTGTCATACCTACTTCTCAGAATATTAACACCTTTTTTTCCTTGTGGGTGTAGCGTCAAAATTTTAGTATCGCCCAGCATTGTCCTTAATCTTTAATGTATAAATTGAAAACAAGATTTACAATTGTCTGAATTACATTTTTACTCGCCAAAAAATTCTCTTCTAATCTGTACTACTTTCCAATAATTCTATTCTGTTGTTAAATGGATCATAAAAAGAAAATCTATCAAATTTAGGTAATGATTTATCTTCTTTAATTCTAATCCCACAGGCTTTGAATGTTTGCTTTATACTTTCTAAATTTTCGACTTCAAAAGCGGGATGTCTTTTTGATTTATTCTCTAAATTTTCTGTACCAATATGCAATTCAATATCTGCTACCTTTAACCAAAATCCACCATTCTTTCTTAAAAATTCTGGTTTTTCAATTTCTTCTAAGCCCAAAAAGTCGCAATAAAATCTCCTTGCGTCTTCTTCCTTATTAATCGGAATACAAATTTGAATGTGATTCAATCTTTTAAATTCAATTTCAATTCTATTTTGCATATTTATTTTTTGCTACCTCAATCTTCAATGCTTGCAGCATCGATACCTTTATCCTACTATCCCTACAGATTGTATCCTATTACATCTACAAAATACAAGTCTTCTCTTTCAACAATACATTTAAAATAGGATGATTTAACGAATAGTCAACTGCTAAATCAATCACATGAACTCCATCTGTCTCTAAGCACTTAGAAAATATTTCTTTAAAATTCTGATCACTTGTAGGTCTATGTCCATTAGCACCATAGCTTTCTGCGTATTTTACAAAATCAGGATTCTTGTAATCTAATCCGTAATCGGTAAATCCCATAGCCTCTTGCTTCCATTTGATCATGCCATAAGCATTGTCATTCAAAATAATGACAGTTAGGTTCAAGCCTAAGCGAACGGCTGTTTCTAATTCTTGAGAGTTCATCATAAAGCCTCCATCTCCACAAACAGAAATTACTTTTTTCTCTTTATTCATCAATTTTGCCATCATAGCAGAGGGCAATCCTGCGCCCATAGATGCCAAGGCATTGTCTAATAATAGTGTGTTGGCTTGATAGCATTTATAATTTCTTGCAAACCAAATTTTATAAATACCATTATCTAATGTTACAATACCATCTTCCGATAATTCATCTCTCATAATGTGTACCAAACGTTGAGGCAAAATTGGAAAACGTGTATCATCTGAATACTTAGACAAATGACTTTCAACTTCTCCTTTGATTTTTTCATAATAAGTAAAATCCCAATTGCTTTTATTTTTAATATAGGAGCTTAGTTGCTCGATAGAAGTGGCAATATCTCCAATCACATTTAATTGAGGAAAATATACAGGGTCTACATTCGCAGCAAAGAAATTCACATGTATCACTTTTGTACCGCCTTCCTCCATGAAGAAAGGTGGCTTTTCAATCACATCATGTCCTACATTAACAATTAAATCAGCTCTATCAATAGCACAATGCAAAAAATCATCGCTAGACAATGCAGCTGTTCCCATGAACTTGGGATGGCGTTCATCAACCACACCTTTGCCCATTTGAGTATTGAAAAACGGTATACCCGTTTGCTCTATAAATTGGGTTAGGGATTCTCCAGTTCTTTTTCTATTTGCGCCAGCACCGATAAGCAATAAAGGCATTTTTGCATCTTCAATCATTTTCGCAGCTTTTTGAAGCGCTTTCTGATTCGCATTAGGCCTTCTGTGTCCCACTACTTTAAAAATTCTATCATCACATTCTTCTTCCGCAATATCTTCTGGGAACTCCAAATGAACCGCTCCAGGTCTTTCTTCCATTGCCAATCTAAAAGACTCGCGAATCATTGATGCAATACTATTACCATTCACGATTTGATGCGTATTTTTTGTTAATGGCCTCATCAACTCAACAATGTCAACAATTTGAAATCGACCTTGCTTTGAATTTTTAATAGGCTTTTGACCGGTGATCATCATCATAGGCATGGCTCCCAGTTGCGCATAAGCTGCTGGAGTAGCAAGATTAGTTGCCCCAGGGCCCAAGGTCGCCAAACAAACACCAGGCTTACCAGTTAAGCGTCCATAAGTCGCAGCCATAAAGCCTGCTCCTTGCTCGTGGCGTGTTAAGATCAATTTTATTGGGGAATCTTTTAGAGAATTTAAAAGATCAAGGTTTTCCTCTCCCGGTATACCGAAAATATATTCTACACCTTCGTTTTCTAATGCTCTTACAAATAAATCAGATGCTTTCATTTTTCTTTCTTCTATTAACAAATCTTATCTTCAATTGAAACTAACGTTTTAGCAGTAATCTATATACTTATATATGCGACTGCTAACTTAGAATTAATTAAAACAATTTACATAATAAAAACCACATAGCTATTAGCTTTATTTCACTTAACGGTGGACTGAAGTCGTAAGATTGTAAAATTTAATTTAAACTCTGCACAAAATCGATAATGGTTTCATTTATCTGATATCGAGATCAACAAACATCGATGTCCCCCGATGGTCGATGCCAGCTCCTATGCCTACCGATTATCACTTAAACTAACTTTATCCTTATAGATACAATTTAGCATTTCAATCCACGTTACAATCGTATGAAAAATCATCGAAATGTCAAACAACTTTAAACTAACCCTTACCGTACTCTCTCTTTTACTTCTAACTATCTCATCATATTCTCAAAATGCATTAGGCATCTATGGATCTGCAAATTATGGCAACTTAATAGAAAACTCAGATATTGATTTTTTTGATTCTGACTTCAGTTCATCGTTTGGAATTATTTATATGCAAAATATAAATGATAAAGTTGATCTTGTTTATCAAATGGGTTATGAAAAAATGGGCTCAATTTCTAAAAACCACAGCGACCTTAATCCTACCATTGACCTCTACTGGAAAAGAAATTCTATAAATCTCTTCTTTGGAGCTAACTATGATTTCCTAATGTCTGAAAAATTTAAACTCGGATTGCTACTGCTTCCTAAACTAAGCTATGTCTATAATCAGCAATACAGAATTGTAGAAGATCAGTCAATAGGCATTACTGAATTTTATTGCAAAAAAAATGTTTTATTGGGAGTAAACACTAAATTAAATCTTGCTTTTTCAATTTCGAGTTTAGTTGACATTCAAGTCCGTCCTGGATTTTCTTTCACCTCCTACTTTGACAACAATGAATACATCAATAGAATATGGTCTATTGATTTTGTAATCGTTAAAAAGCTATGATCGTCGATGCTTCCCGCATCGATGCACTTTCATAAACATTGACTAAACTTGATCTTCAATGCTTTCAGCATCGATGCGCTATTATTGATCGTCGATGTTTCTAGCATCGATGCTAAAGATAATTTAAAAAATATAAACATTTAATGATGCAAGGATGTTTGAAAATTGACGCCATGTATAAGTCCTCAAACTATTGATTAATACCCACAACAAAAGCATTATGTCGACAATAAAAAAACACAATACTCAAATCTCCAACGTACTAATTATCGGGAGCGGAGGAGCTGGCCTTCGGGCAGCCATTGAAGCTAAAATGGCGGGAGTAGAAGTCACTGTCATCGGCAAACGCAAAAAAGAAGACGTGCACACGGTGCTTGCTGCAGGTGGCATAAATGCGGCATTTGGTAATGTAGATTCAGAAGATAGTTGGCAACAACATTTTGCAGATACGATGATTGAAGGGTATATGCTATCTGATCCCAGAACAGTTGAATTAATGGCCAAAGAATCACCTCAATTAGTCAAAGAAATTCACGATTGGGGCGCAAACTTTGCTACCCTATCGGATGGGCGTTTAGACCAAAGATATTTTGGAGCACATACTTACAGACGAACTTGTTACTCCGGTGACTATACTGGAAGATCTATTCTATTTACTCTGATCAAGAAAGCACAGGAACTCA
>Ga0114952_1002301_pt1 | contig 14786 bp, 10 predicted proteins | sample SidtaG_2_FD_87303 | JGI IMG/M metagenome (GOLD analysis project Ga0114952, IMG submission 87303) | Marine algal microbial communities from Sidmouth, United Kingdom - Sidmouth_Asex2 metaG | ecosystem: Host-associated > Algae > Red algae > Unclassified | place: Sidmouth, United Kingdom | collected...
CTTCGTTAAAAAGCCTCGCCGAACCTATGGGTTCGCCTACGTTTTTTGCCTTGATCCATTTTGAACAATTCTAAATCCTTTTCCGTCATCTAAAAATAGAAATGGTATAACATGTGAATTTGTGTTTGACTGCTAGTTTCTAGTACCTAATTTTATAAAATATTCCATAGTCATCAAGATTTGAAGTTTACTATTCCTGCCCCTGCTTGATTAGACCCTAGACTACTCTATTCTTTAATATTTATATTTCTACATAAGCATCGTTCCTATAATTCATATGTTCGTTATAACTTACATATCCTAGCTGATTAGTGATGAGCTCAGTCTCATTAAGAACCTTTTTTTCAACATTCCGATGACTATGTCCGTAGATCCAGTAGGAAGCATCGGAATTATATATCATATCTGTCAGGTCTACGCAGAATGCTTCATTGAGCATAGAATTAGCAAATTCCTTAGCATTACAAATATTGCTTGGTAAATGATGCGTCACCACTATCTTCTTTCCAGCAGTAGATAATGCCTTATCTATGAAGCTTAGACAATCAGAATGTGCGCTGTTATAATCCCTGTAATTTATCTTTCTACCGTCTTTTTTGATTAGGTCAAAATCTGCCATCCCATTCATCACTCCTATTGGGTTTCTCTCTATCTTACTCCATAAGGTAGAACAGATAATATCTATCTCTTGCACCCTCAGCACGGTGTTATTCACCATTTTAACATTAGGCAATATTTCTTTCACGAATGATGTACCTGCTTCTGAGAAATTATATCCACTATAGTACTCGTGGTTACCAGGGATAAGTATCACTTGTTCATATTGTTGAGCAACAGATTTTATAACAGGGTGCTTGCTATAATCCCGATCCAGATACCAGGTATCCCCTGCTAAAATAAGAACCTCTCCTGATGGCATAATCGGGGATTCTTTTAGATATCGGCTATTGCTTTTAAACTCTAAATGTAGATCTGAACAATATTGAATTTTCACAGGTTTTATTTTAAAAAAAAGAAGACTACTTCCCATAAATAGTCTTCTTTTTCGTTAAGTATTATATCGTAATATGAGTTACTAAACACTAGATCATACTAGAGTTTTGTAATTCTTGTTACACCTAGTTCAGCATTGATTTCTGCATAGATTAGATATATTCCAGGAGCTAAGTCAGAGACATCCACCTTATTTTCGTACCCTCTTTTCACAAATTTTCCATCTGTTGTATATAACTCTAATCGATCTACATCCTCATCAGCCTGATAGTAGAGAAGATCTATTGCAGGGTTAGGATAAATCGTAAAGTTGTATGCTCCAAATAACTCTTCTGTAGGAACGGTACTTATTATATCAGCAGCATATCTAGGTAGTAACTGATACCCATCAAAAAATGGCGCTTCATCATCGAACTGGCCTCCAAGACCTATGATAGTCGCTGGCAAACTTGGCGTTGATGCTGTAGACAATTCTGTATCAGCATCTATCCTTACTAAGTAAGTATTAGTACCATCCGTCACATCTACATTAAAACTAGTACCGTCGCCTAACCACTGGCTAGCGTCTATATAATCTAGAGCTGTTATGGCAACTAATGAAGATTCAGAATTCTCATCTAGAACCGTAACTTCTTCTGGCTGACTTAAAGGATTCCCCGATGCTATAATTGTAATATTGTCAGGTACTATCTGTGTAAGACCATTAAACTGATCTAATGTTCCCTGTATTTTTAGCGCATCACCTTCTATTACTGTATACCCTACATTCTCAGAAAAACTAAATACCCCTACGCCATTATTATTGGCATCTATGAGGCTAAACTGTAGTCCTGAAGGTCTAAAATTAATACCATGAGCCACACCTGTCAGTTCTAATTTCTGACCTAATAAATCAGCAATACCATCACCGTCTGCTGCTCTAGCATTTACGATAGATGTTATAAGATACTCCGTTTCATCCGTATTATATGGAAAGATATCTGTCGCCGATCTTGGGAAAAACTGATAACCCCCAGTTAAGGGTGCGTCTTGGTCAAATTGTCCTCCTACACCATTGACAGAAAAGTTACCCACAGGTGCTTCCATTCCGAAAATATCTACATCTCCATCTATTCTCATTGTAGTTGTAAAACTTCCGTCTGTAATATCGACATTGAATCCAGAGCCACCATTAGACCATTGTCCTGGATCTACTAAGCTTACATTTTCAAACCTGATGAGGTATGATTCTGTATTCTCTCCCTGTGCTGTAACTACTAGTGGATCAGGGATTGCATTTCCAGAAGTAATAACAGTAATAGTAGATGGTTCTATCTGCCCTAGTCCTCTAAACTGAGTGACCTCACCTGTTACCATAATACTATCTCCTATCGTAGGTGTATATCCTAAATCTGAATCTACCAAGAAAATACCAATTCCTATTTGAGCTCCCTGATCTATCAATGTAAAGGTCAATCCACCAGGTCTGAAATTAGGGGACACCACAAGACCTGAGGTAGAAACTGTTGTTCCTATGAGGTCTAACTCGCCATCAGCATTTGCTGCTCTAGCTTGTGCTATCGTAACCGCTGTCTGAGCAGATAAGAAGGTTACCATGCCTGTAAGAAAGAGGAATGTAAAAAGTACATGTTTTTTCATAATATTATTTTAAAATCGTCTAGTAATAATTTTACATGATTAATTTAATCAAAAAAAGAGCATCCTAAGAGCAAAGAGAATAAATATTTCAGTAAGTCTATAAAAAAGAAGACTACACCCTTACAGATATAGTCTTCTCATTCTTCTTACCTATGATAAGATTTGACAATCTAGTTGAAGATATACCTTAAACCTATTCTTGCTTTCCATCTTGAAGCAAAATCACTAACATTATAAGTATCAGTACCAGTACCTTCACCTCTATAATTATAAAGTGGCGTTGTTCCATCAGCATCAAATTCTACAAAATCTAATAATTCATAGTTGTTGAAATCTCCAGGAATATTATATCTAACACCCCAGTTTTTATTGATAAGATTTGCAACATTGAATACATCAAAAGACAACTGGAATCTATGTAGGCTTCCTCCTAAATTAGCTCCTAAATCTTGACGTATCGCTAGATCGATAAAGTTTGCCCATGGTGCTCTTCCCGCATTTTTCTCTGCATAATCACCTCTTCTACTAGATAAATGGGAATCTCCATCTATAAATTCATTAAGATTCTCCCACTGCTCTGCAGCAGTTACAGTTTCATCTCCATCTGTATAATCTACTAGGTTGATATCGTTCTGATCAGCAGGAACATATACTAGTGATCTCCACCTAGTAGTACTTCCTCTTTCGTTGTTTAGGTTTCTAGCATCTCTATCTCCACCGATCACATAAGAAAGCGCTCTTCCTGACTGACCGTTATAGAATATAGAGAAAGTAGTAGCAACTGTTTCAGTCCATGGAAGTTTATAATTGAAGCTTCCTATTACTCTACTACCTGCAGCAAAATCTGATCTTCCATATTCTGGGTTATTTCTTCCATTTACTGAAACCTGACCTCTCCACTGCGAAGAATTCTGGCTAGATGTACCCTCATTTAAGGCATATGAGTCACCATAAGTGTAAGCTAAGGTCATACTGAATTTATCACTAAATGCCTTGTTCAGACTTGCCGTTAAGTTATAAGCATATCCTTGACTCGTGTTAGATGCTAAATAAACATCTCTGAAATCATCCTCATCGATCTCTGCTCTCACAAAGATGGGTCTATTATCACCTGATCCTGTGAAATTGCTTTGTACTTCAGTAGAAGTATTTATATTCTTGTAAGCAACATTATTTAATGTTTTAGTATATACAGCTTCGAAAGAAGTATTCCATCCATTTCCTAATTTTGTATCATAAGCTAAATTAGTTCTAAATACCTGCGGATACTTAAAATCATTTGTAAATAGATTCATATCTCCAGATGGAACAGTTGGTGTTTCTAATACATATTGATTTTGGATATCTGGTCTAAATTCGATGGTTCCAGTAATGTCATCTTCATCAATGGATGTACTGGTTAAACCATTTGTATTGTACATAGCTCCCGGCCAAACAAATGGTATTCTAGAAGTAAATATTCCTATTCCACCTCTCAATCCAGACTTGTTATTTAATTTATAGTCAAATCCCAATCTTGGAGAAATCATCAACTGACCACTAGGTGCTTTTCCTGCAGTTACGTTACCCTCAAATTCTGGGTAATCCTCAAATAAACGAGGCAGAACCTCATCGTTAAATCTTGGTGCCTCTTCAGGATCCGAAGTTAAAATTGGAACATCTAATCTTATACCACCAGTAAGCGTAAAATTATTATTTACAGCAAGTTCATCTTGCACATAAAAGCCTAATTGCATTGCAGTAAATTCAGCAGCAGCACCTGTTGCATCTCCTGCAATATTATCTACTAGAGAATAAGATCTGTTATACCCCGATGCTCCCGTGTCATTAATAAAAGCATCAACACCATTGTACTCATATACTCCGTAGTTTCGAGGTAAGAATACATTTCTGATACTGTAAAATTCATTATGGGTTCCTATTGTAAAAGTGTGCTTTCCTTTATATAATTTCAGGTTATCTGTAATCGTTAAGATTTTTTGACTTAAAAAGTTAGCAGTGGAAAACGCTTCAGACCCGAATCTTATAGAGCCTCCAGCATCATCAAAAATGATTACAGTAGGAAAATCTGCCTCAAGTGGATCTCTATCATCTTCTACATCTGTATAACCTATTATTAAGTTATTTGATACTGAATTACTGATTCTACTGTTCAATTCTAAGGCAGATGAATTAGTTGTAGTTGGAAAGAAAACGCCATTATTGGAAAAATTAATAGTTCTTGCATTACCAGAATTTCTTCCAAAAGATTCAGCCTTAGTATATTGATGTCTAAGAGTTAATTTATGTTGCTCATTTAAGTTTATATCAACTTTTCCAAAAAGTTTTATACCCTCTAGATCACTAGATGTGTCTCCAAATGTTCCTGGGTCGTATCCATAATTATTCATTAGATGATCCCTTAGGGTATTAAGTTCTGCTTCACCAGCTCTGTTCTCGCTGCCATCTGTATAGGTTTCAATATTAAATGGAGAAGGTGTAATATCATCTTGAATCTCCGCATTTACAAAAAAGAATGCTTTGTTTTTAATCAAGGGTCCACCCAGAGATACACCATATGTCTTTTGTGTAAACTCATCAACCTTGACCCTATCTTCATCCATTAAACCAAGATTTTCGATTAGAGTTCCATTCGTTTTACCTACAAGATTTTCATTCTGTGTGAAATAATATGCGGTTCCAAATAGATCATTTCTTCCTGATTTAGTTACGGCATTTATTCCGCCCCCCGCAAAACCTCCATAAGTTACATCGTAAGGAGATAAGACAATCTGTAGTTGATCAATGATATCTATACTGAATGGTGAGATACCTGTTTGTCCACCGTTAGTTCCTGAACCCGCTAATCCGAATACATCGTTATTTACAGCTCCATCTACATATATCGCATTGAATCTATTATTAATACCCCCAAAAGAAGTACCTCCTGTAGCATTACTAGCCTGCGGCGTCAGTCTAGTGTAATCTGCAATGTTTCTGTTTAGCGTAGGCATATTTTCAATATCTTCCGTAGAAATCTGAGTACTCGTACCTGAGTTTTTACCTACGGATCCAGCTTTAGCAATAACCAAAACTTCATCAACTAATACTGTCGATTCACCCATAATTATATCCTTTCTGAAACGCTCTCCTAATCTTAGGTATACATTATTTAGTTCAACATCTTCTTGTCCTACGTAAGTGATTGAAATCTTGTATGGTCCGCCTACCTTCATATTGTCAATTCTATAGTTTCCGTTCTCATCTGTTGATGAGCCATAGAATGAACCAGTGGGTCCATGGACAGCTGAAACATTCACCCCGATCAAAGTCATTCCTTCTGTATCTAGAATCTGACCTTGTATACCAGAGGTGGTAACACCTTGCCCATACATAAAAATCGTACCCATGACCATGAGTACTGAGAGTAATAGTTTTTTCATCTTTCTGTTTGGTTTAGTTAACTCAAAGGTAAGTAACTAAGCAGACATATAGATATTTTTTATATTAATAAATTGTAAATACAACAATAATTCTGTAGCAGTTGTAAAAAGAGATTCTTAGAATTAGTAAAAGACCTCAGCCATCATGCATCTCACACTTCCTCCGCCATACTTTTCAATTGTACTTATGTCAATGGGCAGAACTTTTGTTAAGGATTCTAATCGTTTTATCTGCCTAGCTTTCAGACTATTATAAGCTGCTTGTGAAAGTACTAGCACCTTCTCTCCTCCACTAGTTCTCACTTGCATCATATTGCCTGCAAACTGATTCATCTGTGCTGTTGTAATATCGACAACCTGCTTGTTCGTCGCCTCAAATTTTGCCTCCACGATGCTTCTTTCTTTAGGATCAGCAATAGAGTCTAGACAAATAACGACAAAATCTACACCCAGCGCCATCATCACATTGGTGTGATAGATCTGCTTATTGTCATCATCTAGCGCATGGAAAATAACCTTTTGGTAATTCATTAGAACACAGAACTTGTCTAAAACCTTGACATTTGTTCTCGGACTAATACAAGCATAGACTATCTTGTTAGGCCTATCAAGTATCATACTACCCGTACCTTCTAGGAAGCTATCCTCCGCTTCGTAAAAGTCAAATGTAAATCTTCTATTATATTCATACCTCTCTTCCAGCATAGAAACTATATCCTCCCTCTTTTCTAATCTCCTATTCGCGGCAAACATAGGATAGGTAATTACTGATTTATTTGCATGCAGACTGATCCAGTTGTTAGGAAATATGGCATCTGGTTTTACTGGATCTGGTGTATCATCGATAACAATAATATTGACACCCACATCCTTTAGTTGTTTTACCATATGATCAAACTCCACTAGGGCCTGCTCGCTGATAGCTGACTTATTCTCTGATCCTTCTTCCGTCTGAAAACTGTTATTGACAGCCGTCTCTTGGTTATATCCAAAATTTGCTGGTCTTACCATTAGAATGGTATCTGTGATTTGATGCTTCATTGTCTGATTGCTTCTTCTTTTAGTTTTGTCGCGAGTATCTTACCCAAAAATCTATCAATAATATAATGCGCAAGATATATAATTGGCGTTAGTATAATTGCCATCCCAAATTTATAAATATAATTTACGGTACCTATAGCAATTACCCGAACAAGATCCCAGTCCGATCCTATATAGAAAGCAATGATCAGTACAATGTAGCTATCGATAAACTGAGAAACCAAGGTAGACCCTGTAGCTCTCAGCCAGATCTTCTTTTCTCCTGTCCACTTCTTTATCTTATGAAAAACAAATACATCAGTCAACTGCCCTACTAGAAAAGCCACCATAGATCCAATGATTATCCATAACCCCTGACCAAAAACAGCATTATATGCGGTATCCATACTTGTAAGCCTGGGCGTTTGCAATAGCCCACTTTCTATGTCCCACCAGGTGTTCGGACTGACCCACATAGAAAGGTATATCATAATAAAGGCGTATACAACCAGAAAAACAGCAAAGTAAGACAGCCTTTTTACACCCTTTGTCCCATAATATTCATTGATAATATCCGTCATAACAAATACGACAGGCCATAGCATAACACCTGCCGTCAGATTAAAACCTAGTCCATTAACACCAAAAAGCGTCCAGTCAAAAGATTCAAATCCTAGTGTCTGCTCAAGAGAAAATATCTTTACACCAACAAATTCAGCAATAAGAGTGTTTGCTATAAAGAAACCTGCTAAGACGAAATACAGAATATTTTTTTTGTCTCTAAACATTTATACATTGTGCTAAGGATAGAATGGCTAAAATATATAAAGGTAGTCCATTCTAAAATTTAAAAATATTAATAAAGCTGCATTTATTATGGCTAAAATACCGATAGATCTCAAGGAAGGAACAATTAAGTCAAAAAAAGAAGTCATCGTAGGGATAGACCTAGGTACAACTAATAGCCTAGTAGCTTATATGGTAGATGGCAAACCTAAGGTTGTAGGAGATACAAATGGTAAAAATTTGTTAGTCCCTTCTATCGTAAATTTTGGAGAGCAGTTCGAAATTCTTGTTGGCGATAGCGCTAGAAATCAACTGATGCTTTCTCCTGAGAGAACCATCTACTCTGTAAAGCGACTCATGGGAAAATCGTATAATGATCTAGCAGAGAAAGATGCAAACTTCTCTTACGATATAATAGAAACAGATGATGAGTCTCTTGTCAAAATAAAAATAGAAGATCGATTCTATTCCCCTATAGATCTATCTGCCGAGATCCTAAAATTCCTCAAACAAAGAGTAGAGCATGACCTAGGGCATGATGTCCATCAAGCTGTCATAACTGTTCCTGCTTATTTTAACGATACACAGAGGCAAGCAACTAAGGACGCCGGAAAACTAGCCGGACTTAATGTACTCAGAATAATAAATGAGCCGACCGCGGCGAGTCTTGCCTATGGTATACAAGCTAGAGAAAATGGAATTATTGCGGTATACGATCTAGGAGGAGGCACCTTTGACATCAGTATATTAGAACTTACAGATGGTGTGTTCGAGGTACTATCTACGAATGGTGATACTTTTCTGGGTGGAGATGATTTTGACAAAGCTATTATTACATTCTGGCAAGAACGTCTTGCTATCTCGGATACAGCACTGAAGGAAGATATCGCCTTGTACCAGGCGCTAAGGATATCGGCAGAAGATGCAAAAAAACATCTCAGCAGTCATGATGCTTTCGTCTCTACAGTGGGTGATCTAGAGTTAAATATTAGTCGGCAAGAATTTGAGCAAATCAGCAAACAACTCATAGACAAAACGATAGATTGTACTAAGGCCGCACTTAAGGATGCTAAGAAGTTGCCTAACGAAATAGATGAGATTATTCTAGTAGGAGGTTCTACTAGAATCCCCTCTGTCAGAAATGGGGTGGAAAAATACTTCGGCAAAAAAATAAGTACTCGGGTAGAAATAAATCCAGACGAAGTAGTTGCGCTCGGAGCTGCAATACAAGCAGATATTCTTGCAGGAAACAACAAGGATTTACTCCTGCTAGACATAACGCCTTTATCTATGGGTATAGAAACCATCGGTGGACTTATGGATGTTATGGTACCTAGAAACAGTACCATCCCCTTATCTCTTGGTAGAAATTATACTACTTCTGTAGATGGTCAGAAAAATCTAAAGGTCGCCGTCTACCAAGGAGAAAGAGATCTAGTAAAAGATAACAGGAAGTTAGCAGAATTTATCCTAAGCGACATCCCTCCTATGGCTGCGGGTATACCTAAGATTGCCATCCATTTTGTTATAAACGCTGACGGTATCCTTAAGGTAAAAGCTATGGAAGAGCGCTCAGGCGTAGCCAGCTCTATCCAGATAAAAAACCAGTATGGTATATCTGAGGAAGAAATGGGAAAGATGCTTTTAGAATCCATCCATAAGGCTGAAGAGGACATGAGGGAACGTTCTTTATTAGAAGCTATAAATGAGGCCAATAATGTCATACTTGCTACGGATAAGTTTATTATACAAAACAAGGAAAGTCTTACAGAAGATCAAGAAAAGCAACTCGTGGCACACAAAGTTAAAGTGAGAAAAGCCATTGACATAAGAGATAAAGATAAGATCTTAAATACAGTAGAAAAGCTAAATGAATTTTCTAAACCCCTAGCACATATTGCACTAGAAAATGCGATTGCCTCAGCACTCAAAGGAAAGAAATTATAACATGAATATGAAGTTCCTAATTGTCTTACTATTTGTATGTCAATGTAGTTTTCTACAAGGACAAGACTGCAATAAGTTAGGTGCATGGTTGTGGCATTTGGAAATCACCGGATATCAGACCCACGAGAACTTGGCGGACTCCTTGAGCGATCTTGGTATAAAACGTATTTATGTCAAAGTAGCGGATGGTGCTATAGATTCTGTAAACTGGCCAGAGCTTATAGATCACACACTTTTGCATGCCTATAAAAGCAATGGGATGGAAGTATGGGCTTGGTCATACAACTATCCTGGCAATGAAGCTAAGCAGGCAGAGGCGCTTTATGTCGCGGCTAGAGAAGGCTATGATGGCTATATAGTAGATGTGGAAATGCAGTTTGATGGAGAATCAGTAAAAGCCAATAATCTGTTCGCGAGTTTCCATGCAGAAAAGAATCGAGCACTTGCCGAGGGAATTGTAGATAGTAACTTCTTGCTCTACTGCACAACCTGGGGCAATCCGATAGATCATAATTTTCCTATCGCTACTATAGATCCTTTTGTGGATGGATTCATGCCACAAACTTATGTAGAAAACTGGGGATCATCTTACATAGATAACCTAAGTTTCTGGATAGACAGTACAACGCAAGAATATAAATCGATCGGTGCCACAAAAGGTATTCACCATATCGTCAGTACCGAACATGGCGTCATCACTACAGATGAGGTCAATGAGTTTCTTACTGTGGCAGGCCCCGAAACTTCTGTATGGGTTATTCCTGGATCTAATACCTCTCTAGCCTTATGGGACACCTGGCGAAATCTTGTCTGGAATCACGACTACTGCATAACTACTTCCACGATAGAACAAGTGGATTATGAATATGTCAATGTAGGTGTTTTTCCTAATCCAGCCAAGGACCTTTTACGTATAGAAATGGATGCTACGTATTCTACCTTCAGTGTTCTAATTTGTGACGCACAAGGAAGGCCATATATAAGATCTAAAAACAATTATAATATTGACATATATACCTTACCCACTGGACTGTATATTGTGATTATAGATATAAAAGGAGCAGGAACACAACACATAAAATTTCAAAAAATCTAATGTTAAAAATAGGACTCACCGGTGGTATAGGCTCAGGAAAAAGCTTAGTTTGTAGAGTTTTCGAAACGATAGGTATTCCCGTATATTATGCTGACCAGGAGGCCAAGAAACTGATGTGGCGAGATAAGACATTGAAGTTTAGTATACAGCAACTCATGGGTTCGGAGGCATATCTAGGTAATGGAAGGCTAAACAGAAAGTTTATCGCAGCTAAAGTTTTTAAAGATAAAAGGCTGCTAGAAAAACTCAACAGTCTGGTGCACCCGGCTGTGGCGAAAGATCTCGATCGATGGATGCTAGAACAAAACACGCATTATGCAATAGAAGAAGCGGCCTTGATTTTCGAAGCGGGAAATCATTCGTATTTTGATAAGATAATAACAGTAGCAGCAGATGATGAGTTACGCATTGCTAGAGTTATGGAAAGAGACCAGGTGCAACGCGAAGCTGTATTGGCTAGAATGAAACACCAGCTAGATCAGTCAGAAAAAATAAGACAGTCAGACTATGTCATCTATAATAATGGTAAGAAAAGCCTGATACATCAGATCATGCTCATTCACAGAGCATTGCTCGATATAAGTTCATAAACTAAAATTTGGATACTCAATCAGCGCTTGTTTTTTATGAAGCTTTTAACAGGAATAGAAATATTGACACAGTTTCTATAATAGATAAAGTAGAATATTATATCTGCTAATAGGTTAGAAGAATTATCTATGACAGATCTGTACTACTGAACAAATATAGTACCCTCAATAAAGAATTTAGTTATAGCGAGAAAGCTGCTTACCCTATTTATTTTTTAGTCATTTAGCATAACTATATTGGTAATAATTAGATAAGGTTCGCTGAAGTAGTGAGATTTCAAAAGCAATCTTGCAAGCTATGGACTATTATAATTTTAATTTACGAAGCTTAGTTGGACAGATGAATAAAACCTATTACATTTGTGCAAAGCAAAGCATATGATGACGCAAACAGACCTAAGCTCAGCAGAGCTAATAGCATTAGAAGATAAGCACGGAGCACACAATTATCACCCACTACCCGTGGTCCTTAATAAAGGAGAAGGGGTATACGTGTGGGATGTAGAAGGCAAAAAATATTTTGACTTCTTATCTGCTTACTCGGCTGTAAATCAGGGTCACTGTCATCCTAAAATAATAGGCGCTCTAAGTAGCCAAGCGAAAGAACTGACACTTACGTCCAGAGCCTTCCATAATGATATTCTAGGAAGGTACGAAAAGTACATTACAGAATACTTTGGTTACGACAAAGTGCTACCTATAAACTCCGGGGTGGAAGCTGTAGAAACAGCACTGAAATTATGTAGAAAGTGGGCTTATGAAAAAAAAGGAATTGCAGCTAATAAGGCTAAAATTATCTTTGCTTCAGGTAATTTCCATGGTCGTACGCTTGCCGTAATATCTGCTTCTGTAGATCCTACCGCAACTAAAAACTACGGACCATATATGCCGGGCATGATCGTAATTCCTTACAATGATCTGGATGCTTTAGAAAAAACTTTACAACAAGATGATATCGCAGGATTCATCGTAGAACCCATACAGGGAGAGGCTGGTGTATTTGTTCCAGATGAAGGATACCTAAAAAAAGCTAAAAACCTATGTACCGCTAACAATGCTCTTTTTATAGCAGATGAAGTACAAACGGGTATAGCAAGAACGGGGCGTATGCTAGCTACTTGCGGAGACTGTGATTGTAAGAACCCTTGCGAGAATAAGCCTGAGACAAAGCCAGATATACTAGTCTTGGGTAAGGCACTAAGTGGAGGCGTATTTCCTGTGTCGGCCGTACTTGCTGATGATGAGATCATGATGTGTATTAAGCCAGGTGAGCATGGATCCACCTTCGGAGGTAATCCACTAGCCTGTGCCGTAGCCATAGCTGCTCTAGAAGTTGTACAAGAAGAAAATCTCTGCGAGAATGCCTACAACTTAGGAATTATCTTCAGAGAAAGAATGCAAAAGCTGATCGAAAAATCTGATCTAGTTACCCTAGTCCGAGGAAAAGGATTGCTTAACGCTATCATTATCAATGATGACGAAGAGAGCGATACGGCTTGGAGAATATGTCTTGCTCTTAGAGATAATGGGCTATTGGCCAAACCTACGCATGGTAACATCATACGATTCGCACCACCTCTCGTTATTACGGAAGAAGAAATTCACCAGTGTGCGGATATTATAGAGAAAACAGTGATGGAGTTTGTAGTATAGATAAATCGTTAAGGTCAATCCTTAGACTATATCAACTACGATTAGAAAAAAAAGATCTGGTGCTCTTCATCCACGTTCTATTGCCTAATTATGTAATAAATTTATAGTCCCTTAAAACAGTAATAGTGTTACTTACATAAGTTTAAAGTCACAGTTGATTCGGAATGGCATTACCTCATATTTCAGGGATATGGTTCGACAAAATTAATGGGGGGGTATTTTGTTAGAATTTGACTATTTACCCAAAAATTGCAAAATAGATGTGCCTTCACTTCCGACAGGTGTAATAATCTATTCACTATTGAATATGTATTAATACCAATTCTAGTTTAGAATGACGGTAATTATTTAATTTGTAAAATTAATATTAGATAAAAATAATGTATGATTACGGAGGCGAAGATAGCCTTCATAATTTTCAAAATATTAGTAATTGAAAATTTGTACGGTAATATTAATAGATAATTCTTAGCTACATTTTTTAATAGTTTTTATATAGTAGTTACTCTTTACTGAAAAAATTGTAATTTGATAAATCAACTATTACTGCGAAAATTTCATTTGAATATCAGATTTATATAATTAAACTATTAATATGATTAACCCTCGTTCTACGGTTTTTTTTGCCCTTAGTCTCATTGTCATTGGCCTACTGCTATTTATCCAGGAAAATAAATCACAAGTAGAGCGTCATGAGATAGGCAATACATCTGTTAATGTTGTAAAGATAAATACTCAAGAACATCCAGAAGTCTTTCGTTATTTGGGCGTTGGATGTATACTTCTAGGTTTGGTTCTAGCAGCTATGAATCTAAATATAAGAGGACATGCTAATGAAAAAATTGAGATTAAATTCACCGAAAGGGAGAAAGAAATTGTAGATGCCGTAAAACGAGGTTTGACCAATAAGGAAATCGCCCAAGAGATGAACCTTAGTCTCAGTACAATAAAATCTCATACCAATAATATCTACAAAAAAGTGGGTATCAATTCCAGGGCCAAATTGATAGACTATCTAAAAAGTAAGTACTAGTACCAAATTCAACCCATAAAAATTAGTTTTAAGTTGAATTGTTAAACAATTTTGGATTTTTAACTAAACTATTCTTTATGCGATTAAGTAAATTTATTTCATATATAACACTTCTAATAATACCTTTTATAGGATACACCCAGTCTCAAACTAAATGCCAAGCTATTGTAGAATTAACAGTAGAAGCAATTAATACAAAATCTATAGAAGGCATAAAACCACATCTAGCAACAGATTTTGTAATCGCAGGTCAAGAAGGCCCAATAGCGACTATGGTCCTACAGCAGCTTGTAGGTCAACTAAACGATGAAATACAAGATTTTAAATATATATCTAAAAAAGAAAATAAGGATGGACTTAATCTTGTCTATAAATTTGAGTACAAAGTTAAAGGGGTTAAGGAGACTGAGTTCTTGTTTGATAGCGATAATAAAATAAAAGAACTCAAGCTCTTCAAAATGGAGGTAAAATCTTTGAGCAAAGAAGATACTAAAATTGTAAAGAATAATGAGGATGTCATCACTGTGCCAATAGAAATGAGAGGAAATTTGATACTTGTCGATGTGCTACTAAACGGGATTCCCAGGAAATTTATTTTCGATTCAGGA
>Ga0114952_1002303_pt1 | contig 14765 bp, 10 predicted proteins | sample SidtaG_2_FD_87303 | JGI IMG/M metagenome (GOLD analysis project Ga0114952, IMG submission 87303) | Marine algal microbial communities from Sidmouth, United Kingdom - Sidmouth_Asex2 metaG | ecosystem: Host-associated > Algae > Red algae > Unclassified | place: Sidmouth, United Kingdom | collected...
CGTCCGTGTTTAGCGAGCGTAGCATTCGCTAAACACAGTATTCGAGCAGTTAAAGCCTTCCGACCGTAGTCTAAGCCCTTGACTTTGGTTCTTTACTTCGTGAGCCTTCGGGTTGGTCAAGCAAAGAACGCCAAAAAAAGTGCTTTTTTCCTTTTATCTTTGTTTTGTACTAATTAAAACCACGAAGTAGCAGCGTGGTTTCATTTTTATAAAAACCTACAAGACTCTATAACAAAGCCGATGCTTTTTTATGTTTTTTATAGAAAAACTAAAAAATCAACGGAGTATTACTCTAAACGACATCTCATTTTTAAACCACTTCTAATACTATTTTTCTATGTACAAGACAAAAGTTATTTTTTAATAATTCAAAGCAAATATCTGTTCAACAATAATGCCTAGACCGCTACGCTCTTGGTTTTTAGACCGCTACGCTGGTAGATATTAGACCCTATTAAAGCTCAATAGGGTCTAACATCTACAAAATATTCAACAGGTACACTATTTTATTATTTGATTGAAAAACTTTTGTCCGGTACACAGACTATTTTTTCATTTCACGTATAGTACGAACATTTTTATTCATCGTATGACGAACGATTTTCTGAAATATAAATTCTTTTATTTTTCCTAATTTCTGTTGGTGTTTTGCATAAAATGCATCTGGAGTTTCAAATAAACCAAAATCTTGATTGATACCTTCTTTTTGAATGTAGGTATGATTTAAATTCCATTCTATAGGTGGATTTTTAAACTCATTTGTATAAGTACCATACCCACAAAAAGTAGTTACACAGTCCTTATTCTGTTCTTGAAGTGCTGTCAAATAGGTTTTATCTAAAATAACTCCTTCTAAGAAATACCACGCTCCATCCACCCAGACTTCTACCCAACTATGCAAGATATTTTTAGGTGCTAACCAATACCATAGACCGGTCACAGCACCTTTTTGCAATGCTTTATCTATCGTAAAACCATGTATCCGATTCGGAATACCAACACCTCTTAACAAAGCCATCAATAAACTTGACTTTGTATTGCACTGACCATAGCCCTCTTTTAAGACTTCAGAAGCTTTTATAGAATCACTAGTATTGTACCCAAATAGGATTTCATCTCGAACATAATCATAAATGTATTTGACTTTAGTAACTGCATCTAATTCCATCCATTTTCGCTCCGAAATTAAGTCTTGAATCTCTTTATTATTATAATCTAAAATTGTTGTTAATCTAAGATATCTCTGTAGAGAAGTTGATTCTTCAGTCTTCAATTCTTCAGCATTTCTCATCTGTATATATTTTGCTATTTGATAATAATTACACAGCAAATGTCCAACAAATAAAAAAAGTAAACATGTATAAACTGGCTATTGTTTTTTCAGACTATTTCAAAAATTTAGGAGAGAAGCCAAAGTTTTGTTTAAAGGTTTTGGAATAATGGGCACTATCAGAAAATCCATATTGATAAGCCGTTTCAGTGATGCTGTGTTCTTGTAGGTAAGGAAAAGAATGTACTATTTTAATCCAAAGTTGTGCTCTTCGATAGGTAATCCCTAATTCATTCTTAAAAAGGTGTAAAAATCTACTTGGTGACAAATAACTTACTTTTGCAATTTCAGTCAATGGAATCACTCTGTTTTTATTATTTTCAAGATAGAACAAAGCTGTTTTGATTCGTTCATCTTGTACCTGTTTTTGATTCAAACAAGTATTATTAAGCCCTTTCAAATAAGCTTTAATTTGAGTTACAAATCCAGAAAAATTAAGCTGTTTCTTTATCAACAGATTTAGAACCTCTCTTATCTTTGTTACCGTTTCATGTTCTAAAGAGGCGATAGCATTCTTTGATAATTCAGAAAAAAAACGTCCTACAGGAGTAATTGGACTGAATAAAAACACTAAGTGTTCTCCTGTGCATTTCAATTGATGTTCTACATTACTTTTGACTAGCATACAATCATAGTTATGAGATTGTCCGTCTGCCGAAATAATTTGAACTCCTGTTTTAGCAGCAAAACTTAATTGAATCGCATAATGTTTGTGAAAAGCATTATCTACAAAAGTGCCCCAAAATACCCCCCAGTCTTGCGTTATATAAATTTTATGTTGTTTTGTGCTCATTTAGGCTATTCGTCTTTTAAAAACTCTTGAAACCAAAGTCCAGAATCTTTAATCGTTCTTTTTTGAGTCTCAAAATCCACATGGACTAAGCCAAACCGAGGATCAAATCCTTCTGCCCACTCAAAATTATCCATAATCGTCCAAGCAAAATAGCCTCTAATATCAATACCTTCGTTCTTAGCTTTTAGAACCTGCTTAAGGTAGCTTTTATAAAACGCCACCCTACGAGGATCATGCACCTTTTCGTTCTCTACCTTATCTGGCATGGCACAACCATTTTCGGTAATCATAATCGGGGGTAAGTTTTCATAAGCAGCATACTGCTTGATAATTTTGTACATTCCTTCTGGACTAACTTCCCAGTCCATATCAGTAATCATTTCGGGCGGCACTCCTCTGTTTTCTGGTTTTTGTTCAAAAGCCCAAACACAAGGCAACATAGCGTGTCGAGCGACAAACTGTGTATAATTTTGCAACCCTATAAAATCAAAATCAAATTTTAGCTTTTCCAAATCACCTTCTTTCACATAACGATGTATTTTATCTAAAAATGGAAAACGTTCTGTTGGGTATCCCATTCCTAAATGAGGCTCCAAACACAAGCGATTTAAGATAATATCCATTCGGTGCGCAGCTTCTACGTGTCGTTTCTTTTGATTTTTAGGACTTACATAAGCACAAGAAAGTGCTGCTCCTATTTGACCATCTTTCACATTTTCTCGCATGATTCGTCCAGAGGAAGCTTGACACATCAAAGCATGATGAATTGCTTTTAGGAATTTCTGTGGTGCAAAATAACCTGGCGCATGGTACATCGCTAAATATCCACCTAAAGTAAAGCCAATAGGTTCGTTTTGTCCAAACCACGTTTTTACTTTGTCACCATATTCAGTAGTTACTTTATGTGTATATTCGTCAAACCAATTGATGATATCACGGTTTGCCCAACCTCCTTTGTCTTCCAAGGCTTGTGGCAAATCAAAATGATACATCAAAGCCCAAGGTTCTACCCCTAATTCCAAACAACGGTCAATCACTCGATGGTAAAAATCAATCCCTTTTTGATTAACTTTTCCTATTCCTTCTGGAAAAATTCGAGACCAAGAAAAGGAAAATCGAAAGGTCTCAAAGTTTAGTTTTTTGATGAGTGCAATGTCTTCTTTATAATTATGATAAAAATTATAAGACCTATCTGAATTGTGCCTATTTCTAATTTTATGTGGTTTGTTATGTGTAAAGGTGTCCCAGATCGAAGGCCCTTTACCATCTTCATTCCAAGCGCCCTCTATCTGATAGGCAGAAGCCGCAATTCCCCATTTAAAATCAGGTCCAAAATCAGCTTTGGTAAAATTAGGATTAGTCATCGGCATTCCAAGTAAGTCTAAAGGATTAGTCAATAAAGCAGAACTCAAGGCTGCTGAAGACAATTTCATAAAATTTCTACGATTCATATATAAGGGGATATTATTGCTCTTTTTTATTGGATATTGGAATTAATTGGGACAAGTTTAGATTTATAAATAATATATTATTTCTCATTGAAAAACAAACTATTATTTGCAAAAAACTTTATTTACTCTTACTTAATTATGCAAATGCTGTGCCTTACTAAAAAGATAGATCTAAAGATTTATATTCTCATCTTCCTCCCCTTCAAAATCATCCAAAGCAATCTCCGTATTATTTCCATTGGCATAAGGTGAATTATCAGAATGTCTACGAAGAAAAATCAAAGACGATAAGGTTCCAAAAATTAAGGTAAACCAGATTAGGAATTCTTTCATTTGCATAAAAATGAAAAAGTCATACGTTCCGTGCAACAAAATGGCACTGACCAAACCAATCACTAAATATAAATTCCCTTTGTCTTCGGAAAACTTGGCTAACCCAACAAAATACCCCATTAATATTGCAAAAATAGCATGTCCAGGAACAGCCGTTATCATTCTCAATAAACCAATTTGAAAAGCTACTTCAATATTATCTGCTCGAACGACCACATATAAGATGTTTTCAAGTGTAGCAAAGCCCATGCTAATCATCACAGAGTACACAATACCATCCATCGGTTCATCAAATTCCTTTTTTGGAAAAATATAATAGCGCAAGAAAATGTATTTAACAAACTCTTCGCTAAAAGCAACCACAGCAAAGGTAAAGGTAAAGGTCATAAAGGGATCGTTGATGGCATTATAAATACCTAAATCTCGCATCCCAAACTCTTCCATTTTGATTGCAGGGTACGTGCTCAACATCCCAAAAACAAAACATACTGTCAAATAGAAAATTGGTTCTCTATCATGTCTGTCTCGCCAATAAATGTACAGGACAATTAGCAAACCTGGCAGTATGGACAATAACAATAGTAATGCTTTCATCGAATATTTTTTGTTTTAGGACAGAAGGTATCTTGCAACGAAAAGTCTAGCTTATTTATCTTGTTTTTGGTTCAAAATACACTTAGATTTAGTATGGGAATCTTCTAAGATAAAGTTTATATTAATCTTTCGCAAGTTTAACCGCTACACTCCTATTTAAAAAATAAAAAGAGTGCCCTTTGAGGGCACTCTTTTTAGAGGATTCAATTAAATAGTTTCTAACATTACTCCGTTAAAAAATCGTATTAGTTTATTTTCGATATTTTTAGCTGACCAATTAAGGTTTGATCTTGACGAATCCTAAGAATATAAATACCCTGTGCTAATGCCTTCGTATCTAAGGTGAATACATTTTGACCAGCATGAACAGATTGAATCGTTGTTTGTTCGACTTGTCCTAAAGGATTAATCCATTCTAAAGTCAAAGGTATATTTGTTTCTGAGGACAGACGAACTGTCAAATTTTGTTCTTTTATAGGGTTTGGATAAACATCCAAAATTTGACTTATAGGTAAATTTACTACTCTAATAGAAGATAAATAGGAATTACCATTCGTTTCATGAATACGCAACCTATAGTAATTAGAACCACCATAAGGCGTTTCGTCTAGTGTTTGATAATTTAATGCATTCGTTGCGGAAACTCGCTCTAGGAATTCAAAGTTTTGACCATCGACACTTCTTAAAACTTCAAAATGACTTAAATCTTTAATTGTACCCAACGCCCAAGTTAAGTCAACCTGTTTTTCGGAAGTAGCTTGTGCTTCAAAACTCAATAATTCTATAGGTAATAAGACAGATTCTCTAACCGTCAAAATAAAATGGGAGAAAGAAGTCACTTCAAATTCAATTGCTAAAACAGCAGCTGTTGATGTTAAAGCTTTTCGATTTGTTCCTGTTAAAGGAATTACAGTATGTGGTATGATCGTTGGCGCACTAGAACCAATCGCAGCATTAATATGTGGTACAGCATCAAATTTCCAAAGTTCCAAATAAGCATCACTAGGACCAAATGGCATTCCATTTACGCTGTGAAACGTCTTGATATACAAAGAGTCCAATTCTGCTTGTGTAAAGTATAAGCGTACTTTTGCACCTACATTATTGGATGGCGTAATTTTCCAGTGTCTTGGCAAATAAGGTCGCCCTGCATAGTATTGTACGGTGGAGTCAAAAAACACAGAAACATCTACATTCTGAAGCGAATCAACATCACCAACATTCAAGGAATCTAACATAGATAAAATGGGTTTGGCATCCATATCATCATAAAAATCAATCCATTCTCCTTCATTTGTCAAATAACAACTTGCCGTTCGATCTACCTCTACTAAAGTATTTGGAACATTTTTATAAATCCAAGCAGTATCTATTGCGGGAGCTGTTCGTTTATCACAACGATAGGTTGCAATGTCAAAGGCATAAAACCCAGACGCCAAAACTGGACGACGGATAGTTAATAAATAAGGCGTATTCGGATCATTATCATCGTCATTTACTTGAATCGTATCTGCCCCTGTATTCCCCAAGCTATCAAACCAGTTATAACGAACATCATAATAATCATTTCCTGTAATCGCAACGGTAATATTCACACTATCTTCTCCATCACAAACAGCTATGACTGGCGCTTGTGCAGTGTGCGTTGAGAACAATAAAGAGAAATTCCAAATTCCCGTTGCTGTGCCATTAATATTATCACTATTCGTACCTGTATAAAAGAACAAATCGTTGTCTACCAAACCTGTATTAGGGTTAATTCCTCTGGTTCCTTCATTGTCCTTAATTTTTACATAATCTAGACAAAAATGATCGCCCCATTCCTTATGAAAATAAGATTTTTGTCCACTAGGATAGGTTTCTATATTAACAAAGTTATTTCCAGAACCATTACTGATAATTCGACCATGAGGCGATTTAAGATGTTGCTGTGTATTTTGATAAAAATAATAAAAATAACCGCCAGCAAATTCAACACTGTCCATTAAGTTGTCTCCTCGGAAGTAAGCCGTACCTAGAAAATTAAGATGCCTATAATCTGCATAACTAAAAACATTAGTCACATCGCTTACTCCCATAAAATTAACAGCTCCATAAGCAATTCTATTCGCATCATAAGAGCCGCTGTTTCTTACTGTTCTCCAAGTCAAAGAATCGTACCCCATATACATTCTTAGATCGTTAGTTGTAATATTATTACCATAGAAATTAATGGTACTATTCTCTCCTGCTACATCTACATTTCGATGCCCATTGGGAATATACCAAGGATAACTATTTCCATTATCAGGATTTCGCCCCAAACAATGCATATTGACAACAGAACTACCCAAATCTAACTTTCGCTCTGTTTGACCATAGGAATAAAATGCATTGTATAAATTCAGTGTATTACTATTGGTATATAGCGTTCCTGCTCTCAACTCCAATATTCCATGCCAGGTTTGATAGGTATTCTGTAAAGTAAAATCATCTACTAAGTTCCATTCTCCCGATGTACTTTTAAACGTTACATAACTATTTACTAAAGGAGTGTTACTTGTTCGAATCGTTCCTCCATCACTAATAAAGGTCAGCCTTCCTGTATAATTATATTGGGTCATTGGTACATCAATTAAGAAGCTCTCACTGATAAATAAGTTGCCCTTAGGTGTTGTTAAACTACTGCTTGTCAAACGCACATCTGCCTTTATCCAAACGGTTTTACAAAAGGCTACATCATCCAGATAACAACCATTACTTGTTGGCGAAAAAGACATTGCATCAAAAACAATGGTATCAACAATAGATGGTACACAACTACTATCTCCAACCAAACTAGCAGGATTCGTTGTCCAATGTCCTGGATCTTTCCAATCTCCTTCAAAATCTGATGGATCAGTATAATGTGCTCGCCAATAAATTGTTGTTGCGGAGTTAGAGGTTGTAAAATTAATATTGCTATTACTTCCTGCATTTACAGAGTTCACAGCATTAATTACTGGGTTTCCTGTATTATCCATTCCTTCAATAAATGCATACTCTACATTAGCAGCCCCTACACTCAATGACATTGGCTTACCAGTAAATGTTCGAATGGTGATTGGCTCTCTACAATTTCCGATTGCATTAAGTGTTCCAACGATATTAATTTTAGAATTAAGCCCAAAATTCACATGCGTAGAAGCATAACTATCAGAACGATAAGAATCAAACACATATTCTTTTCCTGCTGTTAAATTTAGGTCTCCATTATAAGGACTATTGGGTTGGTCTCCTAATACATTAATCTGCTTAAATTGAGTTGGATTACTCACCCAATGATGGAAACTCCCTCGCTCTAATAAAGTTAAATTACCATGAACAGTCATATGATAAACCAAACCAAATAGTTCATTGTGAAATACAACATTTGGAAAATGCGCTGGAGGCTGAGATCCTGTACAGCCTGCACAGGAAGAGCCATACAAATAAGTACGACCATTCCCATTCGCAACATTACTACAATTGTTATAGTTGTTATTGCCCCAAAAATGAAAGGTCGTTGTTCCTGTATAAGAAACACCGTGTTCATATCCTCCATTATCACGAAATGGATATGCTCGATCATACGTTAAGTGGCATTCTACACTATCAAATTGGCGACGATGAATATACATTCTTCCCAATGTCATTGTAAGGTTATTAGCGTGAATATAAGAACCTATACGTCCTTCTAAAGTTCGACAAGACAAGGTATCAATGATATGATAATTAGAATTTGGCTGTAACTGCAATGTTGAATAAATGTAAACTCCTTTGGTTATAATACTATCTTGACCACTCCCCCAAAGGTTAAATGCTCGATTGATACATCTTATACTCATATCAGCATCCAATTCAAGGGTTCCAAAAATATTCAGTGTACGGGTTGTTGCATTTGTATAAAGATATGGATACATTTCTATACGGTTATCAATCCCAGACAACCACCGCATATCATGACAATAAGCCATGCTATCAATGTGCATTCGGTGATTTCCTGTTGCGGGAAAAGACAAGCCATCAAAATAGACATTATCCAAAGGCGTTGGCAAACAACTAGCCATCATCCATGCTGCGCCATCCCATTCTTCCCAATTAGTAATCGTGTGCCAATAATGATCTGTCGTAGTAGCATTACTATAACGAAAACGCATTTCTCTTGCAGCAAGGCTATTAATTGTCCAATTTGTGTTTCCTCCACCATCAATACTATTGTTTGCAACATAGCTTTGTCCATTGGATATATCTGCCTCTATTCCATTCAAGATAACCTTATCTAATGTCAAGGTGGTTCCTGCTGTCTTTTTGATAATTTTCCCTAGAGCACCTTGCCAACTCATTAAAACCGCAAAGTCATCACAATCTGCATCTACAAATACATTTTCTACCGTCAATTCAGGCGAACCATTATTAAAACGATAAAAATGTCCCCCATACAAATACAAGTTCTCAACCGTTGCTTTTAGGTTATTATAAAAATAGTTGTCATTTTTTAAATACAAATGTTGAATCGTTGGTCGATTGGTTCTTATGTAAGTATAATAACGGGTATCTGTTGTGATCGTGTCATAATCAAGATCCCCCAATTGAAGGTGTTGCCCATAGGCTAGGTTAGTTGGTTCTTTTAATAAAATATGAGAACCTGTTGCATCGAAAAAACTGTAATTTGTTCCTGCTGCATTAAAATTACAAATCCATGCATATCCTGCATGACCAATTAATTGAATGTGTGAACCTGCAATATTCAATTTTCGAGCCGCAAAAGAGGTTCGATGTGCATCAAAACGCTCCATCATGGCATTTTGACCATTAAAATTTAAATACCCTCTGTAGAAATAACAAAATCCACCATCTACATCTAAATTACGGCTATAATGGTACTCCCTAGGATCATCTATATATAAGAAATTCATCAACCTAAATTCAGTCGTATCACTTCCTTCAAACACCACTTGCTTGACTAATAATTTGTGCCCATTCGTTCGAATTTCAACTAGTGGATCATGCGAACGAAAACGCAATGAACCGTTAAAATCAAAATCTAATTTATCTGTATCAGGCAAACCAAAAACACCATAGATATCTAGGTTAACGTTGCTAGGACCTGTCGTTCCAGGCATATTGGTTTGAAAGATAATTTTTTTGGATAGAATAGGAATAAGAGGGTCCCAATAAAAACTATCACAACTAGCGTTGTTACTCACCGTGATCATTACTGAATCAGCTCCTGTTAAGGTAATAGGAAAAGCTCCTGCCATGAAATGTACACTATTATTGGAAATAGGTACTTGTGTTGGAATTGCCCCAGTTAAACTATCTAAACGCCAAGAATTAATATCTGTCCATTCTCCACTGCCTTGTACCGCATTTGAATTCGTTCCGACCCAATAATACGTATGCTTAGGTTGTGCCTGAACAATTATTGTCATTAATAAACAAATTAATAGCGTAAAAAATTTCTTCATAATACATGGGTTATTAAAAAAATAATCCTAGATATCTAACCATATTTGGCAGATACTAAAATGTTAGATGTCCATATACGTCCTATCTCAAATATTCCATTTATAAGACGCATTCCAGTTTATTTTTCAAACTTAAATGATTTACAAACAAATTAAGATAGAAATTATATATTTTTTATGTTAAATTTGGCTATTAATTAAGAGGTAAGGTTAACTTTTTAATGGATTTATATTAGATAAAGGTCCATTTTTAAGCGTAGTTTAAGTAGCTGCTTCATGTTAAATTCCTGGCTAATATAGTTTCACAACTATGGGTTAATATATAAGTGGGAAAGATATACCCGTAAAATTGTGTACGCTACAAATAGAGACTAAAATCACTTAAAAAGCAAGTAATTTCACTATTATTTTTCCTCAAAAACAGCTCATTTTTCAACAGGAAATAAATACATATAATTTTTCATTTTATACATAAGAGGCAGTTTAAAATTATCTTTTCCAAAAAAACAGGAGTTAGCTTCATTCTTGGCTGAATCTCTTTTTGAACCAAATAATCTACTCCTTTTGCTAATGAAAAATTTTCTTGTGTTTGACAAGCAAAAATTCCCATTTCAGCAAAACGCTTAGCTAAATACTCTTGCTCTGTCTGCCCAGGAGTGGGCACTAATAAAACTCGATCACATTCCAAAGCAACCAAATCCATAATGGTGCTATACCCAGAACGTGCTACAACTACCTTACTTTCCAATATTGCTGCTTGAAGTTCCTTCTCATTCATAAACGATTGCCAATCGACATTCGCTGCCAATTGTTTTTTCTCTTGTGTCTTAGGTTTCCCTCCTACAATTAAACAATCAAAAGGAAGTTGTTGAGCTTGCTCAATAATTTGTTCTTCCCAATAAGTCCGTTGAGGCTCTGGTCCTGATAAAATGACAATTAATTCTCTTTTAAACGCTATTTTAGCTGTCAAACTCATCCTTGACAAGGCACCTATATAGTGGACATTTTTTAGTTTTGCTTGATGTGACAATATCCCTGCTAGGCTTGGCTCTGTTGGTGTATCAGGAACCCAACATTCATCATATTTTTGAATAAAATAATGGTTACACTTTGCCACAATAGTCCCCAATAATTTACTGGGCACTTGAATGTTCAACTGATGAGTTACAAAAATCGAATAAACATCCTTGTGATACATTCCATATCGATTATCCGAAATAATAGTGGTAATTTTGTGCTCTTTAATAATAGAATCTAACTTTTTGCGTTCTAAACGTATTGCTTTTAAAATTTTAGGTATTTGTGGAGCTATGTTCAAAAACATATTATTGCCTTTGTAATGAATATTATATGCTGGCAATTCTATCGTTTTTAGATGTGGGTATTTTTGTTGCAATAAGAGCAAAGCATCTCCATCAGAAGCTAGGATAACATGGGCGCCTTGGCGCTCTAGTTCGTCGATAATTGGGATACAACGGGTTGCGTGCCCTAGTCCCCAATTAAGAACAGCAACAAGTATGTTTTTAGTTGTTTTCAAATTATTATTAATAATACGTTAGGAAGTTGTTTGAAAATAGGGCTGTGTTGAAAAAGAGATGTCATTTAGGATACTAGTTCCTTTTTTAACAACTTCTAGAACAAATATGGGATACTTTTTGTACCTCAAAAAATGTAATTTTACAGTAATCATTTGGATTCTGCGCCACAAAACCCTCCTTTTTAATAAAAAAAAATTAACTTAGTTGTTTGTTTTGTTATGAAAACAACTAGATCAAGTTATTTAAAAATATAAAGACTATGAAAAACGCAAAAAAGCTTTTAGTTTTGGTTATCGCATTAGTACTCGTTGTTGGAATGACAGGCTGTAAAGCAGGCTGTGGTTGCCCACAGTGGTAGTAGCAGCAGCCACTCCATCACAAACCATTCCCCAAACAAATCAAATAACACAATTTATAAAATACAATAGTTAAAGTATGAAATTAGCTGCAAAAAAAATGATCGCCCTTTTATTGGCTGTTACTATCATAGTAGGTATGAGCAGTTGTAGAGCCCAACAAGGCTGTCCAAGTAACTTTTCACTTGAAGTAAGTGAGTAAGATATTCCAATTAATACATTATTAATCCAAACACTATTTTAGTTTAAGACAAAACAACACCTTTTAGAAATGTCTAAAATACTTGTAACTGGTGGTTGTGGCTATATTGGTAGCCACACCATTATTGATTTAGTAGAAAATGGTTTTGATGTTATTTCTATTGATAATAATGTCCGATCAAATCCTGAAATTTTAACCGTTGTTGCTAAAATTACAGGCAAAGAAATCAAAAACTATGCATTTGATCTTTGTAATCTGAAACAGATTCAAACCGTCTTTGAAGCGCATCAAGATATTGTTGGTATTATTCATTTTGCAGCTTACAAGAGCGTTCCTGAATCCGTTCAAGAACCTTTAAAGTATTATCAAAATAATCTAAACAGTTTACTCAATATACTAACTTGTGTACAACAGTTTCAGATACCCAACTTTATTTTTTCTTCCTCTTGCTCTATCTACGGCAATACAGATGTTCTGCCTGTAACAGAAGATACACCAATGTCTAGAGCAGAAAGTCCCTACGCCAGCACCAAACAAATGGCAGAGCGAATCATTGAGGACTTTTCAGTCGCTAATCCTACTATTAACAACCTATTATTGCGTTATTTTAATCCTGCTGGAGCGCATCAAAGTGGCTTATTGGGCGAAATTCCACAAGCAGGAGCGTATAATGTTGTCCCTATTTTGATGGAAGCATTGACGGGCGCAAGAGGGCAATTTACTGTTACAGGAAACGATCACGACACTAGAGATGGGAGTTGTATTCGAGACTATATTCATGTTATGGACGTTGGTAATGCACATACCAAATCATTACAATATTTATTAAACAAAAAAAACAGTAGTAACTGCGAAGCATTTAATGTAGGTATAGGAGCTGGCATTTCTGTTTTAGAACTCATCGCAGCTTTTGACAAAGCTACTGGACAAAAATTGGATTACAGCATTGGTCCACGTAGAGCAGGGGATGTTTCTTCTATCTATTCTGATTACTCCAAAGCCGAACGATTACTTGGTTGGACTCCTCAGTATAATGTTGATGACATTTTGTCTACCGCCTGGCAGTGGTTTCAAAAAGGAGCTACTTTTGCAGAAAATTAGGTACTAATTCAAAAATAAGGTTTACCAAAGTAGGATGTTAGGTACTTTCAAAGTATTTGACATCCTACTTCTTGTTTTGGATATTCTTATCCAATAGTAGGTATAAAATTTGTACTATTGTCTATATTATTAGCTTCCTTAAAATATTAGTCCACCACAAAAATGCCAATGAAAACTTTTTTTTGTATCTTTTTGTTTAGTTTTATACTAACAGGCACTAGCCTACAAGCTCAAATCAAACGCAATCTATATACTTACCAAGCTGCTCAAGTGGAATTTTGGTATCCTAATGAATGGCAAATAGAGGAAATAGAAAAAGTAGCTACTTTACAAAATGGTGATGGTTCTTTATCTATTACTTTTTCTATTATGGAAGCAGATCAGATAGAAGAGGCACTGATTGAGCTAGAGGCAATTATTCAGACACAACTGGTACAACCGAACATTACAACAGATCCAGAAATTGTAGAGTTAAACGGTATGATGGGAGTCGTTTCTGAATTAGAAGGCAGTATCAATGGCAGCCCCGTACAATTGGGCGTCTTTATTATTGATAGCCCTCAAAATGTATTGTTAGTATTGGGTATGGGGCATGAACTCACGCTCCAAAAACACAATAAAATACTGGATAAAATTATAAAAAGTATAAAACCAATCTAGATAAGAATGGGAATAGGATTATTTGTTTTAGGCTTGATTGCTGTCCTTGGGACATTTTCTTTGTACCGAAATGGTCAAAAGAATAAAATTATCAATAATGTAATCAAGGACTTCTTAGACAAAAAAAATGGGTTATTGGTTACTATAGAAAGACCTAACAATTCGGGTCCTTTTGATGACGAATATTACGATCATCAAGGGGATAACTTGTACCAAAATTTGGGTTATCAAAATAATGAAACCGTTTACAGGAAAGTAGCTTTTCAAACTAGTGATGGAAACAACAAACAAGCTTGGGTACAAATCCGTATCGAGAACTTAAATCCAACTTATATTGAATGGAAAGAATAAACATTCTATTTCATTTTTATTCATAACTTGTGGTTTATTAAACCTTATTCCGAATAGTAGTTACAAAGTCACAACTACTCTATTCAATCATAACTATATTTTCTTTTGTACAATTTTATTGATCTTCAAGATACCATTGTTGCCTTAGCTACTCCTGCTGGAAGTGGAGCCATTGGAATCGTTCGTCTTTCTGGTAATCAAGCAATTTCTATTGCCAATCAAGTATTTAAAGCCAAAGATTTGCAACAAGTCGATTCTCATACCATCCACTTGGGCTATATTCGCGACGAACAAAACAAAATTATTGACCAAGCCTTAGATTCTGTTTTCAAAAATCCACATTCTTACACCAAAGAAGATGTGATTGAAATATCCTGTCATGGTTCTCGCTATATTCAGCAACAACTCATCGAATTATTCATTCGTAAAGGTGCAAGAATGGCTAGAGAAGGAGAATTTACCTTACGTGCTTTCCTAAATGGTCAAATGGATTTATCTCAAGCAGAGGCCGTAGCAGATTTGATTGCTGCGGAATCAGAATCTGCTCATCAATTAGCTTTGTCTCAAATGCGGGGCGGTTTTTCAGAC
>Ga0114952_1002332_pt1 | contig 14668 bp, 10 predicted proteins | sample SidtaG_2_FD_87303 | JGI IMG/M metagenome (GOLD analysis project Ga0114952, IMG submission 87303) | Marine algal microbial communities from Sidmouth, United Kingdom - Sidmouth_Asex2 metaG | ecosystem: Host-associated > Algae > Red algae > Unclassified | place: Sidmouth, United Kingdom | collected...
CATACATTGCGCCTTCATTTTTTTAAATTGACCAAAAATTATCAAAATAATGCGGAATTATTTAATTCTGTATAAATCTTCTAGTATGAAAATAGTACTCCTACTCTTAACCTTTCTCCTCTCCTATCAATGGGCATTCGGGCAAGATTTAAAATTAGTAACTTTTAATTGTGAGTTTTTATTAAAGAAAAAAGTACACATGAAATATGGCTTGCCCTATGACATGAAGTACGCTAAAGGAAAAGCCAAACAAGAATGGCAAGACGACCGTTTTAGACAAAAAAAGTTTGAAGAAGCCACTCAGAAAGTAGCAGCACACCTCAAAACAATCAATGCTGATGTGTTGGGATTAACAGAGGTTGGAAACGCTTCTGAAGTAAAGTTATTAGTAGACGAGTTAAAAAAACAAGGCTTAGAATATAAATATTGGAAAGTTTGTCAATCTGACGATACGGGCACAGGGCAACATGTTGCTATTTTGTCCAAATATGAATTAACAGATGTTATTCCTTCTTTTCCCAATCGTGGCTTATACTTTGTTGAATCTGACCATGATGAAGTAGATGAAACAGGTATTAGTAAGGGCATGAAAGCAACAATCAATTTTAATAATGCATCGATACATTTGTTTTTATTTCACTTAAAATCAGAACGTGGTGGAGAAGACAGCGATCAGCGTCGATTGATGCAAGCAGAAATTGCAAGACGAGTCACGATTCCTTATTTACAAAAAGAAGAACATGTGATTGTAATGGGAGATCTAAATAGCGAAAGACGCCATCCTGCTCTATTAACCATTCGAGGGTTTAAGGATATTGAAGCCGAATTAGTTCAAACGGGAGACACCTATTACTTTGAAGATTATAACACTAGATGGACATATAATTATAAGGGACAACAAGAACAAATTGATCACATTCTATTGTCTTTGAGTCTAAAAAATGCTTGTAAGAACAATAATCGAAAACAAAAACAATGGGGAATCAAAACTTCTATTTTACCAACTAATAATGAAGCTATTTCTGATCATAATGCTTTGATTGTTAATTTGAGTTTTAAGTAGATATTTTAGCAAGTAATACTCCGTTTATTTTTTAGTTTTTCTATAAAAAATTATCTTGCATTAATTTGATGATCAGCTTTTTAGCGTTTTGATTAATAAAAATACATTATGCTAATAATCAACTGCGCAGCACTCATGCAATAAACTAATACGATTTTTCAACGGAGTAATGAGCAAGTTGACAGAGACTTCAAACGTGTCTGTTAACTTGTTAACTTATACTAGTATTTCTTGCTTTTCACCTTTCTTGTTTCAGTATCAAATTGTTGATAAAAAATAGGAATTTTAAATTCCTCCCTTAATTTTTTCAAATAATCAACAGTCTGTTTGTCAACTGGATTATGAGAAATAATAATCAGCTCTCTTGCTCTGTTTTGATTTGGGAAATAAGCATATTCCATCAATTGAGATAAAGCTTCTCTAATACACTTCTTAATCGAATTATACCCTTTTAATTCATAAAATATAAAATCTTCGCCTACCTTAACGACAACATCAATCATAGTGTGCAAGCCTGTGTTATTTTCAGTAGAAACATTTTCAGCGCCAAACTCACTAACAAATTGTTTATAAATGTCATTCTGCATTTGGTTGTGAAACAGTGCCTGCTCCTTATCTATTTTTTTTCGTGAATAAAGCGCTTTCTCTTTTCTTATATTATGACCTGATGAAAATTGAAACTTATTTTCAATGCTAATTTCTAAATTAGGTGCTGTTTTGAAATACAATAAAGTACCAAAATAGGTTGCTTTTATAGCTTGATCCTTTTTACTGATTTTTATTGGCTTTTCGAAAATATTGAGGTTTTCAGGTTTATATCTAAGGTTGAAAAAGCTATTTATAAAATCACTCTTTTCAAATTCATTAAGATTCCCCTTAACAGCAGTCACTTGGTCTTTCATTTCTGTAATCCAGAGCTTCTCCTTATATATCTTCAGAATTTCTCGTGCAGTATCTCTAGTAATAATTTCAACTTCTTTTATTTCTCCAAGCCACCATCTTTCCTTTGTCTCTCCATTAATAGAATACAAAGAAATATCCATAACACTACCTTGGTATTTCTCCCAATTCTTATTTACAGCTTGGATAAATCCGTAATGATACCCTTCTATTAATTTTTTAGTATCAAATAACCATTCTTCCCAACCAAACCCAACAAGGTTTTCATAAGATTTTTTATTCTTACTTTTAAACTTGCTTCCCGATGGTTTTGTCCAATCGGAAGTATTCCAACAAATTCTTGCTATTCTTCTTTTGGGGTTATTTTTATTAGTTGGATTAAATATTAAAACCCCAAGTTCTTCAAGTGCAGCAGCAAACTCAGGCTTTAATTGCCAAGCATAATGAGTTCCTAACTTTTCTCCTATAGCCAATAAACTCCACCATCTAAATTTCCCTGTGTCTCTTTTTACAGGAAAAACGCCAGTATAGTTCGCTATTTTTTCTGCTATTCTCGCAAATGTTAAATTTGTAGCACCAGTTGACTTTGCATCAAAATATTCTTGCAACTCTCCCCCTGTTAAAGATTGATTTTTATTCTTGTATAACACGCCAAGAAGATTAAATTCATTTTCAGTTAACTGAATTTCATTCAATGCATTTATAAAATCTTCTTGTGTTAAACTTGTTTCATAATTATCTTTCATTCGTTATTTTCATTAAAAAACAGCTTAAAATATTGCTTTGGGAGTTCCTTGTTTATTAATCTCCTCTACTTAAAATACTCCGAAGGCTTCTTTCCAAAACGAGTGGCATAATTCTTAGAAAAATGTCGAGCAGACATAAAACCAATAGAATAAGACACTTCTTTGACCGTACTACAGGCACCATCTTCTAGCAGTCGTCTTGCTTCTTGTAAACGAATTTCGTTGATGAACTTAAGTGGGGTTAACCCTACATTTGCTTGCATAAATCGATACAACTGACGTTTACTTACTGCTACTGCACGCGCCAAATCATCTACTGTAAATTCGGTTTCATCAATATTTTTAAGCACAACGGCTTTTGCTTCCTCTATTTTTTCTCGTGCAGCAATAGACAAAACAGATTCTTTTTCTACTATAGCAGTGCTAGCATCTACAACTGATTCGGTAGGAATTTCTTCTACCTTCATTTCTTGATGCTGCCAATTTCTTCGCACTAAGGCATTTTCAATCAAGCTTTTGACATGAATATTAAGTTCTTCAACAGAAAATGGTTTGGTTAAATATTCATCTACTCCAATAGTTAATGCCTTCAACTTACTCGCTTCACCCGATTTAGCCGTTAAGACAATGACTGGTAAATTAGCTCCCCAAGTAGCTGCTTTAATATGCGTTAACAATTCATAACCATCCATTTCTGGCATCATCAAATCGGTAATTACTAAGTCAAAATGGCTACTATTTTCTTTTAAAATATTAAGGGCAATTCGTCCATTTTCAGCCAAAGAAATATCGTAATTCGTTCCCAACACCATCTTAATGAACATTGCCATATCGCTGTTGTCTTCAACAACCAATATACTTGGCTTTTGGCTTTTTTGAGTTATTGAGGAAACATTATCAGTAACCGCTGATGTTTCTTCTTCCTTTACAGGACTGGAATAAATTGGTTCAATTTTATTGGATACAGAAACAGCACGCTCCACTTTAGGCATTAAAAAAGAAAAACTAGTTCCTTCTTTGAAAACACTGCGTACATAGATTTCAAAACCTTGCAAAGAAGCCAGTTCTTGAGCCAAAGCAAGCCCTATCCCAGAGCCAGAAACAGCTGTTTTTTTCGCCTCTTTGGTTTGGTAAAAACGCTCAAACACATAAGGCAAATCTTCAGCTTTAATACCTATTCCTGTATCTTCTACCTCCACTTTGATCGCGGTTCCTGTATCCGTTACAGACAAAGTAATAGCACCAGTATCTGCTGTATATTTAAAGGCATTTGACAATAGGTTATTAATAATTTTTTCCATTTTATAGGAATCAAAATCAAGCACTAAATTATGGTCTACATTATATTTCAATTGATAATTAATATTTCTGTAGCTTTTCTGTACCTTAAACGTGTTATAAATATTGGTAACAAAAGAATGTAGGTGATTCGTCTGAGCTTGAACTTCTAGCTTATTAGAGTTTAACTTAGCTAGATCCATGATATCATCAATATAGTTCAAAACTTTCTTACCATTTCTCAATACCATATCTAAAGAATCACGTGTTTCAGCTTCATCCAAATTTCCTTGAGGTTGTTTTAATATAGCCGAAACAGGTCCTACAATTAAAGATAAAGGTGTTCTAAACTCATGTGAAATATTAGTAAACAAACGATTTTTAGCCAAGACTGCTTGCTCTGCTGTTTCTTTTGCTTGCTCTAATGCTTCTTCGTATTTTTTTTGTGTTCTTTTTAGGCGAATATTTTGAATGATTGTTCCATAAGCAGATAAAAATGGTGCTAATGTTTCAGCCAAAAGATCTTTATATCCAATCAAGTTGGATAAGCCTAATATACCAACAATTTTGTTATTGTATGTAATAGGAAAGCCTAGAGTGTGTTTTAAATCTAAGTAGTTTTGAGGTATTTTTTCTGATAAAATATAGGTTTCTTCTTTCAGAATTGTATCCAATAAAGGTTTTAAGGAAGAGACTCCTTTTTCTTGCCAATTTAGATCTTCTAATAAATTTCCATGCTCCAATATCCCTTTACTATCCATAATTGCAAGTGCATCTAAAGCAATCGTTTCCTCTTCATAAATTAACTCCGCAATAAACCCATATTGACTGCTCGTAATCGTTAAAAGTTGTTTTAATAGCGTATCAAAAGGGTATTCTGCCTGCTCCTCTAATAAAAAGCTAGATTGAAATTCTTTTATCATCTTTAGCAAATCTCGATTTTCTTCTGCACTTTTTTTTGCCAAAGCAAGTTCTCCAGTTTTCTTATTGGTCAATTCTTGCTCCTCTTCATAACGTTTCTTCATAAAACGGGTTGTCAAGGTCACCAAAACAATCATTGCAATAAATACAATACTAGTATCAACTGCTTGGTGTAATAAGCTAGGATAAGAAGTTATCCAAGCTAGATTCAACTGCTCCACTATAATAGTTACAATCGTAAATAATCCAACAACAATACCAATCCTCCAATACTGGTTGTTTGGATCAATGACAATATAGATGACTAACAGCGCCAAATTAAATGCAATTGTTGGACCTTCCAAACCTCCCATCCCAAACCATAACAAAACAGAACTTATCTGTGTAATAAATACAACTGGCCAAAATAACAATGTAAAATCTTCTACCTTCTTCAATAAAAAGTAAATTCCTATAGCTGTTGCCCCCATTATAATATCTGCAATAATAGGCAACCATGAAGTATTGATATTCAAATTTGTTATTAAACGAATAAAGATAATACCAAGTCCATAAAGACAAATCGATTGCAAAAGTTTTCGATCTGGTTCTTTATATAAGATAGGTTTGTGTTGTTGTGACATGATAATGTGTAGTGATTAATATAGAATAAATGTGTGTGTGTGTGTGTGATGGAAATTTAATATACTATTTAAGTTTTTTTCTGTAATTCTGTCTTTTTTCGCTGATTGTAATTATGAATCAAATGTTTTACGGTTGCAAATAACTCATCAATCGAAAATGGTTTTGTCAAGTACTCATCAACTCCTATTCTAAGCGCATTTAAGCGACTGTCTTTTTCATGCTTAGCAGTTAATACAATTACAGGTAAATCAGCTGTTGAAGGTTGTTTTTTAATATTCTCTAGAAGCTCAAATCCATCCATCTCTGGCATCATTAAATCAGTAATAATTAAACTAATTTTCGACGATTGTGCTTGAATAAGCTCTAAGCCTTTTAAACCATTTTCTGCTAAAATAACCTCATATTCATCTTTAAGTATCTTTTTTAGAAACAAGCGCATATCATAATTGTCTTCCACAACCAAAATAGTACCTTGCTGTTTGTCAAAATGTACAGAGTTATCTAAGGTTTTTTCGGATGGAGAAACAAGAGGCTCCTGCACATACGAATCAGGCAAATCATAAGGTAAGACAAATGAAAAACAAGAACCTTTGGACAAGGTACTTTCCACATTGATTTCAATCCCTTGAATATCTGCTAGTTCTTTAACCAACGCTAGACCGACTCCTGTTCCTGAAAAAATTGTTTCTCCTTCTTTCTTTACTTGATAAAAACGATTGAATATATAAGGTAAATGTTCTGCTGGTATACCAATTCCAGTATCCTCTACCTTAATTTGAATGGTTTGATCAGCGACTAAAACACTTAAACTTATCTTTCCACCATCTTTAGTATACTTAAATGCATTGGAGAGCAAGTTGTTGATAATTTTTTCAATTTTCTTAGTATCCAAAGGAATCACTAATTGCTTATTGACTTCATAGTTCAGCTGATACTCAATATCTCGATAAGCTACTTCTGTTTTAAATAAGGTATACAAATTTTGAATAAATGGAAACAAGGCAACTGGCTTTGTTTGAATCTTTAATTCATTAGAATTCAGTTTTGCCAGATCCATAATATCCTCAATATACTCCAACATCTTCTTTCCATTCTTTTGCATAATTCCTAAATAATTACGCAATTCTCCTCCATTAAACTGCTCTATAGGTTTCGTCAAAAGAAGATCTATAGGGCCCAGAATAAGCGCTAATGGAGTTTTGAGTTCATGAGAAATATTTGTTAAAAACTGAGATTTCAAGCGATTGGAATATTCTGCTAATTCTTTTGCTTCCTTTAATTCATTTTCATATTCTGTTTGTTTTCTTTTCAGTCGAATATTTTGAAGAATCGAGCCGTAAGTAGATAAAAAGGGAGATAACAAGTGAACCAATTCATCGTCATAACCTCCTTTTCGATTAGCAATTCCAATAACACCAACTATTTCATAATGATAAGTTACAGGAATACCTAAAAAATTATTGAATAGGGTACTATCATTAAGTACGACTGTAGCTGCTTCTAGATCAGTTGCTTTATTTGCAATCACATAGTTCTCAGCATCTATTATGTAATTAGACAAACTGTTTAAATCCTCTTTGGTGATAGAGTCTCTATGGCTAGCATTTTCTACAGAAAAAGCATGAATTTCTAGACTGTATTGATTATCAACTAACAATACTTCTCCCACAAATCCTAAAGAGCTATTGGTTAGTTTTAGCAATTGGGCCAGTAAATTATCAAAAGCATTTTTTAAATCTTCTTCTAAGAAAAAATCAGATTGCAAATCTTTGAGCATCGCTAATAAATCACGTTTTTGCTCTGCTTCTTTTTTTTCAGCATTGAGTTGAGTCGCTTTCTTTTCTGATTCAACTCGTTCGCGTTGAATTCGCTCATCTACAAAATTTAGCCCCATTGCAATCACTCCCGTAACATATAATGTTATCATACTATAATCGACCCACTTTTCGATATACACAACACCATCCCACCATCTCAGATACAAGGATATAGTAAGTGCAATTACAACAATAATAATGATAATGCTGAAAATAAATTTCTGATATTTTTTCTGATTAGAAAGTAAAACGTAAAAAGAAACCATCAATAAATAGCCAGGTGCCAATAGGCTATCCATCTTATTAAAACTCAACCATAACGCAGCTACAAATAGTTGAGTGGTTATAATAAATGGTACAATTAACTTTGAGTAGTTGTTTCTATCTTTTGATAAGTAGAAAAAACAAAGTAATAAAATCAACAATACTCCATCGACCAAAAATGCAGCTAAACCAGCTCCTGACAAAAAATGTGTCAAAATACGTACGCCTACAGCACATCCATTTGCAAAGTAATTCAAATGAAATAATTGCTCAATAGAATTTTCAGATGCTTGTTTTTCTACGCTCAAGTTAATGTATTCTTTATAGATTGAAAATTAATACTACTTTTTTAGGGGAGGATACAAAAGGGAAACGACTTTACAATATGATACTTAATAATAACAATTATTAACAAGAATAACAACCTCTTATGCTATTAATAATTTGTTGACTTATAACTAAATTGTCAGCCACATCAATTTAGTGTTATTATTTTGCCATTTGAAGTTTGGCAAGAATATACTATCGTAGTATATATATATATAAGAACTTAGTTTTACCATAAAAAATTAAGCAGTCTCCATAAAAAATAACTTATGTCTACAAATAGAAACTTATCCACTACATATTACATTTGCTTTTTGATGCTTTTAAGTTTTCCTACGATACTCTCTGCTCAAGTATCCACTTCTTTGAATCAAAGCTTTAAAACTAGTGAAGCTCAATCTATTAGCATCCAAGTGAATAGTCCTAATTTAAAAGTAAAGTATATCCAAGGAACAAGAATTCTAGTAGAAACTAAAATTAATCTTTCCACTAATAATTCAACACTACTAGATTTTATTACCCAAAAAGGACGTTACGACCTAATTAAAGAATTAGATCCACAGACAAAGTGCTTAAAACTTGTACCTAAAAATAAGCAAGATATAATTGTAATCAAAGGGAAAGAATTGCAGGAAAACATTTCTTATACTATCTATATTCCAAAAGAAATGGCTTTTGTTGATTTGGCGAGCAAATAAAAAGAGGCTGCCAGAATTTTATTTCCAACAACCTCTTTGTGCTTTTATAGTGCCTTTTTTAAACCTTTGGTACGCTTTTGCCTTTTATCTAAACAGTTACATCGTTTGACCAAGTGTATTATTTTCAGATGAATGATCTGAACCTTCCTCTCCTTCTATTATTACTTGATATCCTTCTGGTGCATTAATTTCAAAGCTCAATTGCTCTGATAATAGCACTCCTTTTACTGTTACTTGATTTGCAACTTTTGGCATTGTAATAATCAGTGTTCCGTTTCCTGCATCCAAATCCGTTGATAAAGTATATCGACCAACCATAACTAGCTGTTTTACGATATTTTCATTCATGTTATCTACTCTTAAGTAAGTAGTTACTCTGATAAAATCATTCTCCCAAGCATTCAAACTCACCTCACCTGGCAAGTTAACGATAGCTGAAGTAGAAGCTGTTAATTCTACTGATTTTTCTAATGTTTTTTTTGCTTGTGCGTTTTGTGTAGTTGCAAAACCTAAAACTAAGCTCAAAAAGATGATTAAATTTTTCATAATTCTATATTTTATAATGCTTTGGTAATTTTTAACGTTTAATCCTAAAAATTACCGCATGTTTTTTCTCTAATTAAGTATTCTCACTTGTTATGAGAACAATATTGATGGTTACTATTATTGTTCGTTATTAATAACACAAATATAGATTGGATAGTTCAATTTCACAAACTTTTAAACAAAATAAAATTTTGCAAAAAATAAAAATACAAGCTTTTTTAAAAATAAAATTTTGCAAAAAATTCAAAATCAATAACAAATAGCAAAAAAAAAGCTTATATCAATATAATGTACTTTTGTTTTTTTAGGGTTCAAAATTTAAAAAAACAATTTAAAAATTAATTTTTTTTCAAAAAAAAAAACTTTTGCTAATTTGGATAGCAAAAGTCTCTTTTTGAGGGAACAATAATTCTAAAAAATTTCCATATTAGACTAAAAAAGTCGGTTCTTTTGCAAACGAAGTTCACGTAAGTAAATCGTGTGGTGTTTTCAATTACAGGTAGCTCTTAACTAATTTTTAGATTTTAGATACTAGATTTCAGAACCCAAGTAAATTGGGGACAGGGCCGCTACACTTTTAGACTAAATTGTTATTAATCAACCATTTAGTCTAAAATCTAAAATAGTAAAACTTGAAGCATACTTTTAAGTATTACCACACGACTTGTCAAAGAACGAAAAAGGCTTACATAGAAGTCTTAGACGAATTTTTAAAATGAATTTCTTTGGGTTTCAAATCATCTTTAATAATAACTTCATGATTTTTAGGTACATGAATTGCAAAAGTGTAATGCTCACTTAGGTCTACTCCCTTTACCGTAACAAAATTTGCTACATTGGGCATTTTCAAAACCATTAATTTGCCGTATTTGTCTGTTTGGGACAACAAACTGTAACGTCCAATCATAATTAGTCGTTTAACAATATTTTCTTCCATATTTTCAACCACTAAGGTAGTTGTTACACGAAGATAATCTTCTTCCCACTCTTGTACTTCTACAGCACCTGGCAATAGAATATAAATTGTCTTTGTTGTTCCTAAGTCGATACTCTTAGAAAGTGTCTTTGTCGTTTGCGCATTAATTATTGCCAACCAACCGACAATAAAAACACATAGTGTAATAATTTTTTTCATAAGGAATATATTTTGGAATATTAATTGGTAGCGTTTAAAATCCTTTCTATCTCATTATCAACACTATACAATATATATTATAACGAAAAAAGGTTCTTTTAGTTACATTTTTGCTTACCTTATTCAAAATTAAATTCCAAGATATAGTATACAAAAGGCTTACAACCAAATAAAATTTCAGAATAAAAAAATATAAAGCAGCATTCTCTACAATAGAAAATGCTGCTTTATAAGTTTCAAGATCAACTCAACCGTACAAATTAAGCTTCCAGGATAATATTCTTAAGACCAGTTACCCATCTAGGGTCGTCATTTAGACTGTCTACTAGTTGCACATGTTCACCTCCCATCTCTTCAAATTCTTCCATATATTCTACAGAAACTTCTATAGTTGTTTCTAAACAATCTGCTACAAAAGCAGGACAAAAAACCAGTAGTCGCTTATTCCCTGCATCTGCACGTTTTTGCAGGATATCTGTTGTATAAGGCTCTACCCAAGGTTCTTTACCTAACCTCGATTGAAAACAGGTTGTGTATTGTCCTTCCGACAAATCTAAGGCTTTGACTAAAGCCTTGGTAGTAGCATGGCACTGTGCACTATAACAATGTTGGTTTTTATCTGAAATCGTTAAACAACAATCTTTTGCTTTATTACAGTGGTTTCCCAAATCAGCTTTGACCAACTGACGCACTGGCAAACCGTGATAACTAAACAGTACATGATCGTAATCCTCCAATTTATGCTCTTTTGCTCGTTCAATAATAGAGGCAATAAAATCAGGGTGATCGTAAAAAGAGTTCACAAATCGGAGCTTTGGAATTCCTTGCACTTTGGAGAGAACCCGCATAACTTCTTCGTAAACAGAGCCTGTTGAGGCAGAAGCATAATGAGGAAACAAAGGCACTATAATTAGTTCGGAAACATGTTGTGCTAGCATACTTTTTAAAATAGACTCCACAGAAGGGCTTTGATAACGCATCGCTAAATCTACCAAATATTCGTCTCCCATCTCCTTTTGAAGCATTTCCTTCAATTTATAACCATAGACTTTTAAAGGAGAACCTTCTTCTGTCCATAATTCTTGGTATAGTTTGGACGCAGATTTAGAACGAAATGGTGCGATAACACCACGGACCAGCAGGTTGCGTTGTACAGCAGGTATATCGATCACTCTTGGATCTAATAAAAATTCTTTCAAATAACGATAAACGGCTCCTCTAGTAGGCTCATCTGGAGTACCTAAATTGACCAACAAAACACCTTTCTTTCCCATCTTAACTGTGTATACTTATTATAATTATAATCATCTAATAACTTCAAAACACTTGCATTGAAAATATGTTTGCATATTTTGTATTTCGCACTGCAAAGAACGGAAATTTTAATTAAGAATCCAATATATTCTCCTGCACTTCTATCCTGTCTGCACTCTTCAAAGCAAAATAAAACAATACTGTGGCAATACTTAGTGCTGAAGCGGATACTATGACCAAAGACCATCCCAATGCTAATTCATCTTGAAAGACATAATCTGTCAACAAAGCTACTCCTGTTGGTCCAAGTGTTAAACCTAGCAGGTTCTGTGCTAAAATCAACAAAGCAGAAGCGACCCCTCGCATTCTATTGGGCATAATTTCCTGAATTGCCGCCGCTGCAACACCTACCGTGGCACTTACTAAGATTCCATAAGGGATTAAAGCTATTAATGTACTTGTAGTCGTTGGCATAAAAGGATAAATGCTAGTCGCAGGAATAAAAAAAATGGTTGCCCACAAAGACCAGCGTATTTTTGCATTTGGAATTCCTTTGGCTGTCCATTTATCTGCAATAAAGCCGCTTGAAAGAACTCCTATCGCAGGAAATAAGAGTAGCCCTACCCCTGCAATAATTCCTACTCGTGCTTCACTAAGCCCATGAACTCGTATCAAATAGGGTGGAATCCAAGTACTGGTTGCATAAACGGCAACATAGAAAAAAGCAAATGCTGCACAGAGCAAAAAAAAGGTTTGCCCGTTCTCTTTGAGGTAAGTCCAAACTGCTTGAAAAGGTAAAGCTTCTTCTCCTTGTTCACTTTGTCGTTGTGGTTCTTTTATTAACAACACCAAAAGAGCCATCAACAAACCTGGCAAACCAACAATGACAAAAACCAATTGCCAAGCATAAATTTCACCGATCAAAGGTAGATTCAAATTATCCATGTCTGACAAAATGCTAATCAAATAACCGCCTCCAATATAAGCTAGAGCAGATCCAATATAAATTCCTAGAGAATAGACTGAAATAGCCGTCGCTAATTTTTCTTTTGGAAAATAATCGCTAATCATCGAATAAGCAGCAGGAGACAATGCCGCTTCGCCTACACCAACGCCCATTCTTGCTAAAAAGAGCTGCCCATAGTTTTTAGCCAAACCACAAACAGCTGTCATAATACTCCAAAGGGCAATCCCCACAGCAATAATTTTTTTACGACTATAAACATCAGCCAATCGCCCTAAAGGAATCCCAAGAATAGAATAAAACAAAGCAAAACTAGCTCCTACCAATAAACTAACTTTGGTATCGCTTAAGCCCATATCTTTTTTCATCACTTCCGACAGTAAAATAACAATATTTCGGTCTACAAATGAAAACACATACGCCATCATGAGCACCAATACAACTACCCAACCTTGTTTTTGATTGTTCATTTTATGCCTATTTTATATTATACTAAAAGAACTCGATTAGTAAAAGTACTTTAAATAGAATAAGATAGCCTTGATCTAGGTTAAGAAAAAAGGTTCTCAAAGAATGAAAAAAATAAGCTATAACAAAAAGAAGACGATTGGAATTTATCCAATCGTCTTCTCAGTTTTACATTTGTACAAATATAATTTTGCTTATTTGATGCCCAATTTTTTAGCAATTTTTTTAGGCAAAGCATCTTTGTGTACCATCATGTTCATAGTTTTGTAACGGAAGTAAGCTTCCGAAGCATAGAAGTAACCATCACAATGGTTACCAGTACCCCAAGAGTTTTTAATGACAAAATACTTTGTCCCATTTTGGTCTTTTACGATTCCTGTAGCGTGCATACCATGATCGTCTGTAGTTTGATAATTATCATAAGCAACTTGACGCATTTCTTGTGTAATTTTCTTTTCAGGAACAGGCTGCATGAAGGCATCGCTAATTTTTTCAGCACCAGCATCGCTAAAGTTTCTATTATCACGTCCTTGTTTTCTAATCGTAGACTCATCTTCAGGAACAATAGCCAAAGCATCTCTAAAAGAGAATCCTTTTTCAGAAACATCTGCCGCCCAAGCCCAAGTATAACCTTTCATCAAAGCATTTTCTGCAACTTCCATCAACTCGTCTAAAGGCAAGTTATGTACATGACCAAAAGCCCAGTTATCTGGAACAGCCAAAACAAACTGCTCATAGAATGGGTGATGCGTAAAAGAACCTAAAACAACATAATCGTCCATGTTCAAACCCAATTCTTTAGCATAGGTCTTACCATTATATTTTTTACCATCTACTTCAAACTCTTCTGGTTTCTTACCTAAGTAAGCATCCAAAACACCATCTACAGCATCCATCCACACAGGTGTTAACACTCTATTTTGTGGGCTCTTGATGACAACATCTACCATAGATTTTAGCATAGCATCCATTTCTGCATGATTATGCGTTTTACTTCCATAGTTCAGACCTTCGTAAGCATCTAAAGGAACAATACCATATTTTTTAATCACATAAGGAATATCGTGAAATGCTCCTCCAGCACTAAAGTTAAAACTACCATGCATTCGCACATAGTTGATGGCTTTATCGTGATAAGCATTTCGAGCAATCCACATTTCTGACAATTCGTGCTTGCCTTTGCCCATACGTAGCAATTCTGACTCTAAAAAAGATAAAGCAGAGAACGTCCAACAAGTTCCGGTTCTACCTTGAGATTGAACAGGGGTTGCCTCCATATCTTTGAGTACGGTAAATTGGTATTGACTACCTTCTTTATTCGTTTCTTTTTCTGTCTCTTGCGCCATTGCACCAAAAGAGGCAGCAGTCATTGCAAGTGTAAATAATACAGACTTATACATATTGATTGTATTTTATTTGTAATGAACAATTCTTCTTTAATCTATTAAGATTATTTTTTTTGCTGATGCAAAAATACAAAAAAAGCAGCATATCTTCTTTTACAAAATATTTTTTCGACAAAACACTTTAGAACATCTATGAATAATGGTACATCTAAGTTATGGGCAAATGATTATTCTTTGAATCAAAAATACAATATTCGACTCATTAAAAGTTGGTTGATTTTATACTCAAAATGAACCCTATTTTTTTCTTGCTTATC
>Ga0114952_1002338_pt1 | contig 14649 bp, 13 predicted proteins | sample SidtaG_2_FD_87303 | JGI IMG/M metagenome (GOLD analysis project Ga0114952, IMG submission 87303) | Marine algal microbial communities from Sidmouth, United Kingdom - Sidmouth_Asex2 metaG | ecosystem: Host-associated > Algae > Red algae > Unclassified | place: Sidmouth, United Kingdom | collected...
AATTCTCCTTCAATACTTTCCTGGATTTTCATCTCACCTTTTTCCTGAATGCTTCTAATGCGAGAAGCTTTGATAAATATCTGATCCGTTAAAGAAGAAGGTCTTAAAATCCTCCAAGCTGTTCCATAATCCTTGGTTTTTAGTTTAAAGATATGGATCGCTTTGTTAATTACTTCATCAAATTGTTTATTAGTATCCCCCAATTCAGTTATTTTTGGCAAATATACATTATTGATTTTCGAAATATATAGTGCAAAGATGAGTATTATTTAAAGCCTTTGTTCTAATTGTCTTTAAAGTAAAAGCAAACAAGCTGTTAATAGCAATTCTTATAGTAACGAATGTAATTCTGGCGATAATTTTTCGCTTATTGCCTCAATATGGTGTTAGAAACTTGAACGCTATTGTCATCAACTACTTGACCTGCTTTATTCTGGGCTCAACAATTTTAGGTGAAATACCTGTGAAAGCAGAAATGCTCAACGCCAGCTGGTTCCCCTACGCTATATTTTTAAGTTTAATATTTATCATTTTTTTTAACGTCAACGCCTATACAATCCAGAAAGTGGGTATGATCATCACCAGCGTTTTTCAAAAACTGTCTTTAATCGCTCCCTTTATATTAGGTCTGATTCTATTTAATGAAGAAGGCAGTCTGGCTAAGTATGTTGCAATTGTACTAACAGTCATAGCTATTGTACTCATTAATTTACCTAACAAACAAAAATTGGGATTAGAGGATGCTAAAAAATATTGGTATTGGCCACTCTTGGTTTTGTTTGGCAGTGGACTTATTGAGTGTACATTATTTTATGCGCAAGAAACAGGTAAGGTTAATGATGCGGGCATTGATTTTGTGACTACATTGTTTTTTGGCGCGGGTTGTTGGGGATTAGTTTTTATTCTTTTAAGTAAAAAATGGTTCTTTTCTTTAAGAGATATTATTGCAGGCATACTAATTGGAATCCCTAATTTTTTCACCATTTATTTACTTATCAGAGGATTGGAATTAGGATGGGATGGTTCTGTTTTATTTCCTGTAAATAATGTAGGTGTTATATTTTTTACTGCCATTATCGGAATTCTCATTTTCAAAGAAAGACTTAGTGGATTGAACTATCTTGGCTTAGTTCTCGCTTTAGTTTCTGTAGCATTAATTTCTATTTAATGTCAGAAAATCCAGATGCATACAAAACAATTATCGAATCGGCAGAAGCTGAATTTTCAGACAGGGGTTCAAAATTTGTAGCCTACCTTAAACACATAGAATCAGCTGAAGATTTTTCCGATCACTTGGAAGAAATTAAAGCTTTGCATTTTAAGGCGCGACATCATTGTTATGGCTATCGCCTATTAGATACTGATCAATTTCGATACAATGATGATGGCGAACCGTCTGGAACTGCAGGCAAACCCATTTATAATCAAATCTTAAGTTTTGATCTGGTGAATGTAAGCTGTATAGTGGTCAGATATTTTGGTGGCACTAAGCTAGGTACTTCAGGACTTATAAATGCTTACAAATCCAGTGCACGACTTGCCATCGAAAACGCAAATATTTTACAGCAGTTTATTCAACGGCAGTTTTTAATTGAATTTGATTATGGAATGATGGGGAAACTTATGGATTACATAAAGCAAATAGATTTAGAAATAATAGATAAGAGATTCGATGCCAAGCCTTCATTTGTTGTTAAATGTAATGCTTCAGAAGTACGGCACAAAGTCGATACTTTAAAATCAAAGATGCTCAACAGGTCTTTAAGTGATATAAGTGAAGAGACAGAAGTAGCTGGACTCGATTTTATAATTGATGATAAGAATAATTAAAATTGTGATCAAAATAGTTAATCACGCTTTAGGCGGAAAGAATTTAGCTTTCAACACTGACAATTGGTTTTTAACAAACCTAAAATCAGAATCATTGATTGCCTTGTAGGTAAGGATAAAGGCAATTGGCATAATAACTAAATTGGGCAACCAAGCCGCAAGTATTGGGTGTATAGTTCCTGCTCTATTCAGTTTGTCTCCCATAATATTCAATATTATAAAAAGCATAAAAAAGACAATGGCAACAAGTAAGGGATAGCCATATCCCCCTTTTCTGACGATGCTGCCAAGTGGTGCACCTACAAAAAGAAAGACGATACAAATCAAGGCCCATGAATATTGTTGATGCAAAGTCAACACGTATTTAGATCTGGTATACATAGAACTCTTATGATTTAAGTATGTCTCGTTTATAATATTATGCCTACTTTCTACATTGGACTTAGTTGATCGCGCTAATTCTTTTTGTATTTTATTAGAAAAAGTTTCAATAAATGAGGCGTAGGTGGATAATTCTTTATCAATATCCTGAGCTTTAACTTTAGCACCTGTTCTTGCTTTTTTCTTTTTCTGAGCAACTTGATCGTCTTTTTTTTCAATCGCTTCTTTAACGTGTTTCGGGATATTGCTATTGGGCTTCTTTTTTTCTTGTTCGACAACCGCTAACATTTCACCAAAATTATGGGTAGACCTATTTATGTTATTTTCTAACTTTCTATCAAACGAATCAATGGCTGTTAAAAGTTGAAAACTGTTCATTAAATCATACTCCCTTCGTGTTAGATTTACATCACGTGCTTCCACATCAAAATCAGACAGATCAAATTCTTTTTTCCAATTTTTAAAAGAAGTTCTCAAAAAAGGATATGTCTTTATGGGTTTATTGTTTTCATCTTTCTTCGTTTCCTTTAACTCTCTATATTGTTCGCCATCTTCTAACTCCATGACAAATACGTTCTCATTTTCTTTTGAGTACATGATGCCTTTTTTGGCAACAAGCATATTCAGACTTCGTCTGTCAAAATTTGAATTGTCATAAATAAGTACATTTTTTATCGTTTGCCCATCCTTATCCTTTTTACCAATTTTTATAATAAAATTTTTAAAGCCATTATTAAAAACGCCTTCCTCAAAATTTAAGGTAGGATTCTGTGTACTTATCGTATTGTACCTTTGTAAGAATTTATAATTCGCCCGTGGTTTGAAATAATTGGATGCCAATAATGAAAAACAAGCTGTAAAAATTGAGATTATAAATCCCGTCCGCATGATCCTATTCAAAGATATACCTGCCGATTTCATACTGGATAGTTCGTACTTTTCGGCCAAATTTCCAAAAACCATCACTGAGGAAATAAGTATAGTAACCGGGACAGCTTGAGGTATAATTCTAACAGAAAAATAAAAAATTAGCTCTAATAGAATCCCTAACGAAAAACCTTTGCCGATGATCTTATCTATATATTTCCATAGAAACTGCATAACCAATACAAATTCGGCTACACAAAAAGCCATTAGGTATGGCGGGATAAAATCCAAAAGCACCAGTTTATCTATCTTCTTCAATATTTAAACCCTTTTGATCGATTATTTGTAAAAATTACTTTTAAGTGTAACAAAGATGAAAATACATCGTCAATATGATAAAGCCATTAAAATGGGAAAATTTGCTTAAAATTGGGCAAATTGACTATTAAAACGGCTGTAAAACTGATTTATTTCGGTTTTACTATTTTCAAAATACTGACGACGACTGACTTACATGCAAATTGAAGAATTTAACCATATCGTACACAATCTTAAAGACAAGATGTATCGTCTGGCTTTAAGAGTCGTACGTGATCATGAAGAAGCGAGGGACGTGGTTCAAGATGCTTTGGTTAAGATATGGAACAAGTGGGAAAAACTCAAGTACGTTGATAATAAAGAGGCATACTGTATGACCATTACTAGAAATGTAGGTATTGATAAAATCAGAGGCAAAAAGATGAAAACTTCAGATATTGATGAACAGTACGACTTAATGTCAAGTTCTCCAAATCCTGAAAAACTCTATGTTATTAAAGATGAATATAAGCGCGTGCAAAAAGTCATTGACGCCTTACCTGAAAACCATAGGACTGTTGTCCAACTGAGAGATATAGAGGGTTATACCTATAAAGAGATATCAGAAATGACTGGTTACAGCCCAGAAAAAGTTAAGGTGTATTTGCACAGAGCAAGAACAAGATTAAAAGAACATTTTAAAAAACGCGTATCATGAAAAATGATATTCAAGAATTATTGAATAAATATTGGGCAGGAGATTCTTCTTTAGATGAAGAAGCACAAATTAAATCCTATTTCCAATCAGACAATGTTGATAAACAATTTGAGGAATTAGCTCCATTGTTTGTTCACCTTAAAGCTGAAAGCAACAAGTCCTACGGCTTTGAACCTGACTTAAGCTTTGTATACAATAAGCCTAAAGCTAAGATCAAATACTTGATACCTAAATTGTTGACCATCGCGGCCAGTTTTGTTTTATTGTTTTCTGTAGCGATAACATCATTCAATTCAAGTGATACAAGCTACAAGAATAAATATACAGAAGTTCAAGATCCAGAAGAAGCCTTAGAAATAGCTAAGGAAGCATTGGGTTTTTTGGGTAACAAATATGAAAAAGGTACAAGTCCCATGACGAAGCACATAAAGAATTTAGAAAGAACAGCTGTTTTTAAATACAATTAGAATAGATATTATTCAATTCAAAAATTATTAAAATGAAAAATATATTTCTCTTACTGCTTTTTATAGGTGCAGGTATATCAATGAATGCGCAAGGTGATGCGATTACTAAGTATTTTGAAAAATATCAAGATGACGATCGATTCACTGTGATCTCCATAAGTCCTAAAATGTTTCAACTCATTGCTAATTTTTCAGAAGAAGATGTTGATGATGAAGTTTTAGAAATGGTCAAAGAATTAAGAGGCTTAAAGATTCTTACAACAGATGTCAATCCTAAGGAATTTTATAAAGAAGCAGTTGCTAAAATTAACACTAAGGAATATGAAGAGTTGATGACAATCAGAGATGGTGATCAAAATGTTCAGTTTTTAGTTAAAGATCAAGAAAGTAAAAATATTGTCAATGAACTGCTGTTACTGGTAGGTGGAGATGATGATTTTGTATTGATGAGTTTTGCTGGTAAAATACATTTAGATAAGATTGCGAAATTAGCGAAGAATATGAATATTGATGGTGCAGAGCATCTTGAAAAACTCGATAAATAAGTTGTACTAGTAAAGTGTCTTTACTTAATTTATTCCAACTATAAAATCCAAAATGAAAACTATATTTTTTTGCATCGGCTTACTTTTTTTAATAATCGGAGTGAGTCAAGCTCAGAGCATTTCTCCAGATAAGTTTATTACTAAAATGCTGAAGGATGATTCTGCAATGGGATTAACATTACCTGGATGGATTATTAAAAAGGGGGCAAAAATAACAATATCAGATGAGATGGATAAAAGAGAATCTGATATCATTAAAGAACTAACAGGAAGTATTAAAAAACTGCGCATTGTAGTTAGCGAGAAACTCCCTTCAAATTATAGCAAGGAGTTAGTGAAACTTAAAAATTATTTCATAGAGAAATCTTATGAAACATTAATAGAAGTGAGAGATGGATCAAGTGACATTAGTCTATGGGGACAATATGATAATAATCTGATTAAGAATCTAGTAATAACAGTTATTGACCCCAACGCTGAATCTGTGTTCATTAATATTAAGTCAAAAATAAACGTAGATAAGTTAAAGTCTATGAACTTTTACAGAGAGTTAGAATCATTGTAATTACAACTTAATTCCGATTCCAATATGGGCTCCGAAAAATCTATATTTGCTTTCTATGTGAATTTCTTGCTTACGTCTAAAGTCTAGATTGATTTGAGAAATCAATTGAATTTTATTTGTTATTGAATACGCACCTTCAAGTCCCATAAAATAATTGACACCAAATTTTTCTTCCATATTCGAATCATCTATTTTCAAAGGAATATTATTAATATCTAAGGTGTAGCCTTCAAACCAAGAACCAAGATTTAAGCCCACTCCAGCAAATCCAGAGACAGTCCAATTGTTTTTTATTAGACTATATTTAATACCCACAGGCACATCTAACAATATAAATTGATTGTAGACTTGAATGTCTCTTTCTACTTTCTGATAATAATAAGTGTCTGTGAAATTGAAAACCTCTGCCCCATTCACTTCATTTACTTGAGAAACAATAATATTGTTTATGTCCGCTAAATACTGGCTATTCCAAATGAATTTTTCATTTAAAACATGGAGATCTAAACCAGAAAATATGCAGAATGATTTTGTGATATTGTAACTCAGGTGTAGTTTTAGAGACAACTTTTCCAAAGGATTTTCAGCATTTGTTCTATTTGAAAAATATAGAGCATTTGTTGCAGAAGAAGCATCTCTTGAAGGCATTGCTGCGCCTCCTACTAAACTTAGTTGTAGTTTTGAATACTTTAAATTATCTGTACTAATATTCTGATCTCTTTGCAGGATATTGTCTTTAAATACCAATAATGGTTTTTCGATCTCAAAATTAATTTGAGCTGAAATAGGACTGAGCAAGTCTATATAATCTTTTGAAACCTTATAAAACGGATTAGATTCACTAATAGTAGCTTCATTTGAAAGGGTTCTACTTATGACATCATTATTTAACTGAAGTTCATTGTTTAATTTTGAGCTAAGATTGGTTTTGTTTGCCCCTATTTCATTTGAATTTGTATTGCTAGTTATTTTTTTGTTTTCTCCAGATTCAATGACTGGATTAGTAATATTGTTCTCTTTCTCAGTATTTAGTTTTATAGTCTGCGGTTTAGAATAGTTTGTTTCATTGTTGGTAATATCAGATTCTGTGTCAACTAACAATTCGGATTGCTCAATCCTATTATGATTTAGGTTTCCTTCATTATTTTTTGCATTTAAAGAATCTGAATCAAGTGCTGTTTGAATATGAGTTTTATTGTCTATTACGCCTTTGTTCAAACTAATACCAATGATAGTAAGAATTATAAAAGACCCTAAAACACCAATAAACCAAATGGGAATAACTCTTCTCTTTTTCTTATTTCTTTTTTCTTGAATGCCATCCCAAATTTCATTGACATTTATCTCTGTCTCATGATCTTCAAAAGAATTATGTATTACTTTTCTAAGTTCCTTTTTCATTTGTTCAAACTTTTGAGAATGTGTGAATTTTGTTTTGTAACATTCTTTTTGCGCGTACGAATTTAGATCGTGAACTGCTCTCCTTAATACCCATTTGAAGCGCTATATCTTTATGCGTATAGCCTTCGATTACGAATAGGGCAAAGACTTGTCGATACCCTTCTGGTAATTCATTTACTACTTGTATGATTTCTTCTTTAAATAAATCTGATAGGATGCCAGAATCAAAACTTACCTCTGAGTGTTCATCAGAAATGGATTGCTCTAATGATCTATAAAATTTTGAATTGCGTGTGAGTGCTAAATTGATGAGAATTCTTTTGCACCAGCCAACAAACATGTACTCTTCTTCTCCTTTAAATTTATCTATGTTTTCGAATATCTTTATAAAGGTGTCTTGCAAGATATCTTTAGCCTCTTCTCTGTCTTTTGAATACAAAACTGCGACAGTCATTAACCGTTTAGAAAAAGAGAAGACCAGCTCTTTGAAGGCTGATTCTTCTCTATTTTTTAGTTTTTGTATCAATAAGATAAAGATCATTCTGAAAATGACATATCCATTTTTACTTCAGTAACATTGCCTGGATAAAGCGCTGCATCTGTTATTGAAATAGTAGATCCTGTACTATTTTTCTTAAATCTCAAATATTCCTCACCTGCCTGATTGATGACCTCTACAGTACAGCTGTCTTCTACTTTAAATCCTTGACTCGCAAAATTAGCTTCAAATGGAGCTGTATTTTCTCCAGGTGTTACTGTGAATATTCCATTAAAAACAAAGTTATTGATATTAGGATCAAATATTGTCCAATCTATAATTGTGATGTCATATTCTTTGTACAGAACGTTGCCACTGTTATCATTAAATATAGTTACTTCATAAGACCAACCCACTAAACCATTGGTATCTGGAGTTGGTAAAAGGTCCCAATTTATTCCCTCGTAGTCAAAGTAAAAACCAGGTGTAAAAAGATCTTCACAAGCCAATAATGTTCCAATTTCTACGTCTCCTGTAAATTCAAATTCAAAGCCTTCAGTGATATAATCATTTGTAATGTCTACCCCGTAGACCGTTATATTTGCATTGTCACAAGCTGGAAGAGAATGTTCAAAAGTTCCGTCCGCTTCTGTAGCTAAAGAAATTTGTGAAGATCCAAAATCTACTACGATATATCTAAAGTCAGAATCTTCCCCAGCACATGAAGAAACTTTACCAGTTAATGTAACAAACCCCAAAGGTAGAATCACTTCAATATTACCTAAATCAATTGATGTAGTAGACGCAGCAATATCCAGACTAAACACAACTTCTCCACAAGGGTCAAATAATTCTAATCTTAGGTTTTCATTTCCTGGCACTTTGCCACTAAAAACACCATTAGCATTTGTGTAAGCTGTAGCAAATGTACCTGAAGATAATTCTGTGACTTTAACCAAGGCGTTTTCCCATGGTAATCTATTCAAAACAAGTCTACCACTGAGGTCTATATAATCTCTAGGAACATCACAGTTCCAAAATGAGAAATGACTCACCTCACCTATATACTGACCATTAACAAGTGTTGCTGTCCCCTCTTCTACCCAACTGCCATTGGTATCATCAAAATGCCATAATGGTATTGTCGATGGTGCATTAGCTAAAAGCGCCGGATCTAACGGTAAGCTTATCGTTGCTGTGGTGCCTGCCGGTAAATCAAGTAATTCACCGTTAGTTGTTTCTAGATCAACACCGATCATTCCAAAGCTCATTAGCACTTTTAAATCGCCTTCAGCATCAACTCCTGTCAGATCACCTGGCATTTGAAGCTGGGTGTTTAATTGAGTAGGATCAAGGAAGTGGCTGTAAACTTGTATTGAACCATTGTATGATTGACCGTCTTTAGTAGTATAAGTACCTTGTGGTAGATCAATTTCAGCGCCATCAAAAGTGACTTGAGCGCCTACTTGTGCATCATACTCATCTCGAAGTACTTTATCAATCAACTGTATCTTAATATTACTGGTATTGCCTTCGGAAGCATAAAATTTTCGAGAGCCGTCCATAAATCCAGATTTGACAACTTGAATGAAAGTACCGTCTTCATAAAGTGTGGCGTCTTTAAAATTAAATATTCCCAATTCGTCAGTAAAAGTAGATTTACCATAAAGGGTTACTGTGGCTCCTTCGACAGGCTCACCATTTAAATCAATGACTGACCCTATTACTGAGGCATTGACAGACATTGTTGGAGGCGCAATGATTGGTGGATCAGTATCTGGAGTTGTGGTATCTATGTCTTCTCTTCCACATGAAAAGACTAATAGTGTGATGCTAAATAATAATATTAATTGTTTCATTTTTTATTCTTTATATTGTTAATTTCATTTAATAGGTAGCTACAATGGAACAACTAATTGAAAGAAAGAAAAGCTGCAAGAAATCTAAGATTTTTAATAAATACCTAATTTCTCTATATTAGAAATAAATTAAAATACACTGAGTTACTATCAATTTATTACTTGTTCTACTCGACCAAATATTTTAAATTGAATTAAAATTCATGATAAAAAAATGCTATCAGTTGCAAAACATTTTCTTCTAATAATACTGATATTGGACTACTAATTTTATTGTTATAATAGTTTAAAGTTTTTATGATTGCGAAATGCACACTAATTTGTCAGCAATACATGAGGAATGGAATAAAGTTGTTTTCAGCGACATTTGTTTTAGAGCATTTTAATTATCTTAACATTGCTATCTACCCAATTTGGGTTATTTTACTTATATAATTAATCAATAATATGAAAAAAATTTTACTTTTTAGTTTAATACTTTTCTCTTTTAATATGGTATCTGCACAATCTGTGCGAACTTTATTATTTGAAGAATTTACACAAGCTTCTTGCCCACCATGCGAGGCAACTACGCCGGCATTAACGCAAAGACTTGAAGCCAATCATGGTAAGTATGTTGAAATTAGGTATCAAACAAGCTGGCCGGGAGTTGATCCAATGAATGCAGATAATCCAGCTGAAGTACAAGCAAGAGTTGAATACTATGGAGTTTCAGGTGTTCCTTCTCCATGGTTAGAAGGTTCTGCTGCAGAAGGTGGCGTTTTTCCAGAGTTACTTAATCAAGCAGAAATTGAAGAAAATTATGCGCTAACATCACCGGTACTTGTAAATGTATCTCATGAGTTATCTGCAGATGAAGCGACAATCAATGTAACCGTACAAGTAATAAACGAAGGTACAGCAGATTATGACTTGGGTAATGATTATTTAAGAGTAGCGCTAATAGAAGAGTTAATTAGTTGGGATACACCTCCTGGTTCTACAAGTATTACCGACTACGAGGCTGTTCTTAAAACGTTCTTCACGACTCCTGCAGGTATGGAAATGCCTGCTGTTGCAGCTGGTGAAACTTGGGAAATGACTTGGACTGACCTTGCAATGCCCACGACAATCTATGATATTAATACAATAGCAACTATTGCTTTTATTCAAAACGATGACAATAGACAAGTTGTTAATGCAGCTACAACGAATCCAAAAGATCTTGTTGATGATGTATTTGATTTAGCTGCTGTCAATGCTACAGAAAACAATGGTGGTTTATGTGACTTTGAGATTTCTCCTGTGGTTACAGTTGTAAATTCAGGTACCGCTACTATGGAGAATTACTCTGTTTCTTTAATCATTAATGATGTGGAGATAGCTACTCTTGATAACCCGGGTGCAATTGAAGCGCTTACTTCTATGGATATCGCCTTTGATACATACACTGTCGATCCAGGCAGTTCTGTTGTAGGTTTTGTAGTAGATGCAGAGGAAGATGCTATTGTTGAATATAACAATACAAGTGCTGGATTAGCTATTGGAAAAGCTGGACCTGCTACAGATGATTTCTCTAAGGATTTTGAATCTGTTGCTCTAGGTTTTGCTCCAGAAGGCATGATCTCAGAAACACCAACAGGAATATTTACAGTAAGTAATGCATTACTTGGAGGTGCTTCTCCACTTGGAGGATATGGTGAATCTGATGTATCAGCCAGAGTAAATTTTTTCCAATGGAATCCTGCTACAGCAAGTTCAAGTACTGGTTTCATGGTAGTAGCTGATCAGTTGCAAATAGAATCTGACTTTTCATCAGTAACTTTTGATTATGCGTTTACAACTTGGGGTGGTTCTAATGATGGAATGGCTGTTCAAGTGTCTACAGATTGTGGTGATTCATTCACAACAGAATGGGAGGCTTCTGGGAGTGCTTTAGCAACTGCACCAGAATTAAACAGCAACACAGGCGGATTTTTACCAGGATCTGATCAGTGGGAAACTGTGAATGTTGACTTATCTGAATATGAGGGAGAAGCTGTGTTAATTAGATTCTTTTTTACTTCCGGATGGGGAGATATGATGTACATTGATAATATCAATGCATTTGGTGTTTCAGCTATTGATGATTTAGAAACTGACGAGTCTTTAACAGTATATCCAAATCCAGTTACTGATCTTTTAAATATCAACGTGACTTCTAATAGTCAAGATGATATTAACTTAAGAGTGATCAATCTATTAGGTCAGACTATGAAAGTTGAACGTGTTGCAGAAAACCATTCTGGAACTTCTACATACAACTTAAATACATCTGACTTAGAAGCAGGTATATACAATCTTTATTTCCAAATGGGAGACAAAGAAGTGGTAAGAAGAATTGTTGTTCAATAGTAACAACTTATAAATAAAATAAGAAGGGGCTGTCTCATATGGAGATAGCCTCTTTTTTTATATCAATTGCCTACTCGTTAGTTATATCCTTAGCTATTGCGAATATTTTAAACCTAGAGATGACAAAATCTATGAAAATATTTTCATTCTTATATGAAAATGGTGTAAATCATTTTAAGCAATCTAGAAACTAATCTCCTATATACAAAAAAAGACCACCTACTTTATAGGTGATCTTTTTTTATTTAAAATACAATCCAGATTTTGAATTATATTATTTCTTTTAGTTTATGACTCTTTCACTTAGTCTCGATAATATTTACTTTACATAATATATAAGTTAGAGATTATCCGCCAAACACATATCTCGCTGCTACAGTGCCATATATTCTAAAATTATAAAATGCTGAGTTTCCAAAGTGATAAGTGGGTGCAATATCTGCGGAGACATTTAATGGTAAGGTTTTGAACTTATAATCAGCACCTCCAATAGTGGTAATTCCTAATCTAGCATTCGAACTAGCACCAAATCCTCTATTGAATATGCTAAAATTTGGACCACCTCCAGCAAACCAAGTTAAATTTTCTACTGATCCTATCGGAAAATGGAGTTGAATAACTGCAGCACCCATTAAGTCTACATCAGAAATCAAAACGGGACCACCATATAACTCAAAAGCTAATTTTTCTGATAAAAACGTTTTGTACGAAGCAAAAAGAGCATCTCCTGCTTTGACCCCAACAGCAGATTTATAGGCCTGAGCACTTAATCCAAATGAGCAAAAAAAGAAAGAAAGGATAAAAATTGATTTTTTGATATTCATATCTCTAAGTTTAGTTGATTTAAATTACTTTCAAATAAAAAGGCAAATTGGTGATTTTTATAATAAAAACGTGACTAATTCATGATTTTGTAAGCAAAAATCACCTTAAAAGGCTAGATTTTTGAAAATTCTGATGGCTTCAGGCTTAAAATCTACAATTCTGGATTGTGTGTTATTGGATTAGTTTAAATCTCTTATTTTTGCGCTCCAAAACATTAATTCAAGTAGAATTTTATGCTCTCAGTTTCTAAAAATGGATTGTCATTACAGGACTTTTATAAAGTCGTGTTTCAGCTTGAAAAACTAGCAATAGATGCTCAATGCTTAGAAAAGATCAAAGCCAGTCACAAATTTCTACTTGATTATTCTAATGACAAGATCATTTATGGCGTTAATACAGGCTTTGGCCCAATGGCGCAACATATCATACCCAAAGAAGATTTAAATCAACTACAGTATAATCTTATTAGAAGTCATGCCTCTTGTTCTGGTAATGTGCTTGATGAAATATCATGTAGAGCTGTAGTCTTGGGTCGATTGATCAGTCTTTCACGTGGATATTCTGGGATTCATGAAAACACAGTAGAGTTATTAGTGAAGTTATTAAATGAACAGGTTTCACCGCTGATTTACGAACACGGTGGTGTAGGTGCAAGCGGTGATTTGACGCAGCTCGCACATTTAGCCTTAGGTATGATTGGTGAAGGGGAGGTTTATAGTAATTCAAAAACCAGAAACACATCTGATGTTTTTAAAGAAAAGAATATTTCACCACTTCAAGTACATTTAAGAGAAGGACTATCTCTCATCAATGGCACATCTGCAATGACGGGCATTGGACTTATTAATGTCATCAATGCAAAGAAGTTATTTTACTGGCATTTAATGCTTTGTGCTTTTTTAAATGAAATTACTTTTGCCTACGATGATCATCATTCGACAAGTCTCAATGAAGCTAAAAAACACCAAGAGCAAATAGAAATTGCGCAGACTCTAAGAACCATTTTGTCTGACAGTAAGAGAACAAAAAACAGATATACAAATCTCGAAAGCGAAAGTAGTGCTGAACCGATTTTAAAGGAAAAGCTGCAAGAGTTTTATTCGATAAGATGTGTCCCTCAAATACTAGGACCGATTAAACGCGCCATTGATAATTGCGAGAAAGTATTGTTGGACGAACTCAATTCTGCCAACGATAATCCAATTATTGATCACGAGAAAAAAGAGATTTTTCATGGTGGCAATTTTCATGGGGACTATGTTTCTTTTGAAATGGACAAATTAAAAATTGCTATCACAAAATTGACCATGCTCTGTGAAAGACAAATTAATTTTTTGATGAACCATAAAATTAATGATAAGCTCAGTCCATTTATAAATATGGCAACTCTAGGACTTAACTTCGGTCTACAAGGCATGCAGTTTACAGCCACCTCAACAACAGCAGAAAATCAAACATTAAGTTTTCCAATGTATGTGCACAGTATCTCAACTAATAATGACAATCAAGATATTGTTTCTATGGGGACTAACTCTGCATTGATGACCAAAAAGGTAATTGAAAATTGTTTTGAAGTGCTTGGTATAGGGCTGATGTCAGCATTGCAAGCCGTTGACTATTTGAATATAGAAAAAGAGCTATCTTCTAAAACGCAGAATTATTACAAAGAATTTAGAGGTATTGTAGAAACAATTATTGAAGATAAGCCGCGATATAAAGAAATGAAAAACCTAGTCGAACATCTAAAGTCTAAAGATGTTAATGAAACAATATTCTAGAATCTCTAAACTTAAAATGGTATTATGAAATATGCATTAGTGACTGGAGGCAGCAGAGGAATTGGTAGAGCAATAGCTTTACGATTGGCTAAAATGGAATATCATGTTTTAGTAAACTATATCAATAATAGCGCAGCTGCGGGTGATGTTGTAGAGGAAATAAAGTCTGAAGGCGGTGAAGCTACTCCCATACAATTTAATGTTGCTGACAAAGAAAATATCAAGTTGGTGCTTGGAGAATGGTTGAGTGCTAACCCAGAAGAAT
>Ga0114952_1002339_pt1 | contig 14648 bp, 13 predicted proteins | sample SidtaG_2_FD_87303 | JGI IMG/M metagenome (GOLD analysis project Ga0114952, IMG submission 87303) | Marine algal microbial communities from Sidmouth, United Kingdom - Sidmouth_Asex2 metaG | ecosystem: Host-associated > Algae > Red algae > Unclassified | place: Sidmouth, United Kingdom | collected...
GGCTGTTTGCTATCGGCGGCGGGTTTCACACGGCCTGCCGTTTCAGGATGCCCGTTCACGGTGATATCCGCGATATAGGTCAGGATTTTCGTCGCACGGTCGCGGCGTTTTTTGAAATCAAACAGGCCCGCAGTCTCGTCGATGAATTTGGTGTGGTATTCATTGTTCAGAAACGTCGGGTGTTTCAGCAGGTTTTCCACAAACGCAATATTGGTGGACACGCCGCGAATGCGGAATTCGCGCAGGGCGCGGTCCATGCGGGCAATCGCCATTTCGGGCGTGGGTGCGCGGGCTGTGACCTTGGTCAGCAGGCTGTCATAGAAGCGTGTGATCACAGCGCCGGAATAGGCTGTGCCGCCGTCAAGCCGGATACCCGGACCTGTCGCGGACCGATACATCTGGATGCGACCATAGTCGGGGATAAAGTTGTTTTGCGGATCTTCGGTTGTCACACGGCATTGCAACGCGTGACCATCAAGCTTCACGTCGTATTGCGACGCGCAGCCTGTGGCCTCGACCAGTGATTTGCCCTCGGCGATCAGGATTTGGGCGCGCACGATGTCGATGCCTGTGACTTCTTCTGTCACCGTATGCTCGACTTGCACACGCGGGTTGACCTCGATGAAATAAAATTCGCCCGTGTCCATATCCATCAGGAATTCGACGGTGCCTGCGCATTCATAGTTCACGAATTGGCAGATTTTCTTGCCCAAACTACAGATTTTCTCGCGCTGGGCTTCGGACAGGTATGGCGCTGGAGCGCGTTCCACGACCTTTTGGTTGCGGCGCTGGACCGAACAATCGCGTTCCCACAGGTGGTAGATTTCACCGTGGCTGTCGCCCAGAATCTGGACCTCGACGTGGCGGGCGCGCACGATCATCTTCTCGAGGAAACCTGCGCCATTGCCGAATGCTGCTTCTGCCTCGCGGCGGCCTTCAAGGACTTTTTCCTCAAGCTCGGCCTCGGTGTCGATGGCGCGCATGCCGCGTCCGCCGCCGCCGAATGACGCCTTGAGCATCAACGGGTAGCCGACCGCTGCGGCTTGTTTTTTGATCAACGCCATATCATCGCCCAGCACGTCGGTGGCGGGGATGACGGGCACGCCTGCCTCTACGGCGACGTTGCGCGCCGATGCCTTATCGCCAAGCTGGCGCATGGTGGCAGCCTTGGGGCCGATGAACGTGATCCCGTTGTCGGTGCAGGCATCCACGAAATCGGGGTTTTCGGATAGCAGGCCATAGCCCGGATGGATCGCATCAGCACCCGACATTTTGGCGACGCGGATGATCTCTTCAATCGACAAATAGGCGGCGACAGGGCCAAGCCCTTCGCCGATGCGGTATGCCTCGTCCGCCTTAAAACGGTGCAGGCCCAGCTTGTCCTCTTCTGCGAAAATCCCGACGGTTTTGATGTCCATCTCGTTGCAGGCGCGCATGATACGGATGGCGATTTCACCGCGGTTTGCGATCAGGATTTTCTTAAAGTCGGCCATAAAGCTGGTCCCCTATTTTGCAGTTGCAGCATTTCTGCACAAAATCAGGGTAAGGTAAACACGTAGTGTTGGGTATTTGTTACCGCTAACATGACAATTTCCCGCTGTGACATGCGCTAACAGGCCGGACGGTTGGGAAAGCCCGCGAATCGCGGTGAATGTCCTGCTGGTGCTGGTCGGCTCTTAGCGAAGGCGGTTTTTTAGATCAGCCAGCGTCGGCGTGCCAAGCTGGCCCATATTGGCGATCATATCTTGGCGCAGGATATCAAGGACATGCGCAGCACCGCCAGCGCCAATGGCAGCAAGGCCATAGTGGAATGCGCGGCCCAACATCACAAAATCAGCCCCCAGTGCGAGGGCGCGGATGATATCAAGCCCACCCTCGATCCCGCTGTCCATGATCAAGGGCAGTTTGGTGGCTGCGCGGATCAGCGGCAGTTGTTCGATTGTGGCGGGGCCACCGTCAAACTGGCGGCCAGCGTGATTGGAAATCCAGAGTGCATCAACGCCGTAGGTTTCAAGGCGGGCGGCATCGTCGGGCAGGCTGACACCTTTGACGATCAGCGGGCCGTCCCATTCATCACGCAGTTTTTGCACATATGACCAGTCGGGGGATGTGCGCAGCAGGTAGCCCACATGCTGGTTGGAGGGCAGGGCGCTGGTTTGCTCGGCGTAGCTGTCCATCAGCTTCATCCGCGGCATGCCGGTTTTTGAAATCCCCATCAGCCATGCGGGGCATTGGGCGGCTTGCACGGCCAAACGCGGGGTCAGCCGTGGCGGTTGTTGCAACCCGCCGCGTGTCTGGCGTTCGCGCCGCGAGGCCACGGGCACATCGACGGTCATCACCAGCGTATGAAAGCCCGCGTCTTTTGCGCGTTTGAGCATATTGGTGCGAATGTCCGTGTCGCGTGGCGGGTAAATCTGGAACCAGCCTTGGTCGCCGATATCGCCTGCCACATCCTCGGGCGTTTGGGTGGCGACAGTTGAAATAGTGTAGGGAATGCCCTCCGCTGCGGCAGTCCGCGCGAGCATTTGTTCGGCACCGGGCCAGATCAGGCCGGACATGCCAACAGGGGCAATCCCGACGGGCAGCGGGTAATCACGGCCAAGAAATGTGGTGGACAGGTCGGGCGTAAATTCGCCGTGCAAAATAGATGGTGACATCAGAATATCGTCAAACTTTGCACGGTTGCGCGCCTGCGTCACCTCGGAGCCTGTCGCGCTATCAAGGTATTCCCACACGAAATGCGGGATACGCCTGCGGGCGCGGGATTTTAGGTCGCTGATAGCGGGGTATGTGTTGTGCAATGTCATGGGGTCAGGTTAGGACCTATAGCAGGGTGATGAAAGCGATTGTTGGCACCTCTGGCGGGGATATTTGCAAAGCAGAACAGCTGGCAGAACAGAGTGTGAACAAGGCTTTTACACGGCTGCAATCTTGGTTATGGTGAATTTCATGAATGATTACTCAGAAGATGATGCCTTTGAGGCGGCTGTGCCCTTGTCCCAACGCGCAATGGCGGGGCGTGCGGCGCCGTATCTGGACGGGCTGAACCCCGCGCAACGCGAGGCGGTAGAGGCCGTGCATGGGCCGGTGTTGATGCTGGCAGGGGCTGGTACGGGCAAAACCAAGGCGCTGACCACGCGCATCGGGCATTTGTTGATGACCGGCAATGCGCAGACCCACCAGATTTTGGCGGTGACGTTTACCAACAAGGCTGCGCGCGAGATGAAAAACCGCGTGGGCGCGATGATGGGCCAAGCCGTTGAAGGGATGCCGTGGCTGGGCACGTTCCATTCGGTGTGTGCAAAATTGCTGCGCCGTCATGCGGAACTGGTCGGGCTCAAGTCGAATTTCACGATTTTGGACACCGATGATCAGGTCCGCCTGATGAAGTAGTTGATCCGCGCGACGGATATCGACGAGAAACGCTGGCCACCACGGATGTTGGCGGGGATCATCGACGGCTGGAAAAACCGCGCATTGGTGCCTGCTGCCGTGCCTGCGGCGGATGGCGGCGCATTTGATCATCGCGGGATCGAATTATATGCCGCCTATCAAACCCGCCTGCGCGAACTGAACGCTGTCGATTTCGGCGATATTCTTTTGCATATGGTCACGATTTTCCAAACCCACGCGGACGTGCTGGAGCAGTATCAGCGCTGGTTCAAGTTTATCCTTGTGGACGAATACCAAGATACCAACGTGGCCCAGTACCTGTGGCTGCGGCTGCTGGCGCAAGGGCACAAGAATATCTGTTGCGTCGGCGATGATGATCAATCGATCTACGGTTGGCGCGGTGCCGAGGTGGGCAACATCCTGCGGTTCGAAAAAGATTTCCCAGGCGCGGTTGTTGTGCGCTTGGAGCAGAATTACCGCTCCACGCCGCATATTCTGGCCGCAGCATCAGGCGTGATCGAAGGCAACAAGGGTCGTCTGGGCAAAACATTGTTCACGGCCGAAGAGGACGGTGAAAAGGTCCGGCTGATCGGCCACTGGGACGGCGAGGAAGAGGCGCGCTGGATCGGCGAGGAAATCGAGGCGTTGCAGCGCGGCACCCGTGGACTTGATAAGGTCGGGCTGGATAGTCAGGCGATCTTGGTGCGGGCGTCCCATCAGATGCGCGCGTTCGAGGATCGGTTCCTGACCATCGGCTTGCCCTACCGCGTGATCGGCGGGCCGCGATTTTACGAGCGTTTGGAAATTCGCGATGCGATGGCCTATTTCCGGTTGGCCGTAAGCCCCGATGATGATCTGGCGTTTGAACGGATCGTGAATACACCCAAACGCGGGCTGGGCGAAAAGGCCGTCCAAACCATCCAGCGCATGGCACGCGACAACGGCGTGAACCTGATTGAAGGCGCGCGCATGGTTTGCGAGGGCAAGCTTTTGGGCGGTAAGGGCTTGAAGGAATTGACCATTCTCGTGCAGGGCTTGGACCGATGGCATGCGCAGGTCATGTCGGAGGCTGACACCCATATGGAATTGGCCGAAATGATCCTCGACGAGAGCGGGTACACCGGCTTTTGGCAAAACGACAAAACGCCCGAGGCGCCAGGGCGGCTTGAGAACCTTAAGGAACTGGTGAAGGCGCTGGAGAATTTCGAAAACCTGCAAGGGTTCCTCGAACATGTCAGCCTGATCATGGACAACGAGACCGAGGAGCAGGGCGAGAAGGTCAGCATCATGACGCTTCACGCGGCCAAGGGTTTGGAGTTTCCGGCGGTATTTTTACCCGGATGGGAAGACGGGCTTTTCCCGTCGCAACGGTCGATGGACGAAAGCGGGGTCAAGGGCCTCGAGGAAGAACGCAGGCTGGCCTATGTGGGCATCACGCGGGCCGAGGCGATTTGCACGATTTCGTTCGCGGCAAACAGGCGGGTGTACGGGCAGTGGCAATCTGCGATGCCATCGCGGTTCATTGACGAGCTGCCCGAGGCCCATGTCGAGGTTCTGACACCGCCCGGATTATACGGTGGCGGATTTGGTGCGGCTGGCATGGCCGCAAGTGCGAACCCCGCGGTGCAAGAGGCGTTCGGATCGGACCTGCATGACAAGGCCGCAAGTGCGGATGTCTATAATTCCCCTGGCTGGCGCAGGTTGCAAAGCCGCAGCCAGACCCGCAGCATCAGCCAGCCCAAAGAGGCGCACAATGTGACCATCGATATGACCGCCGTCAGTGCATTCACCGAAGGCGACCGCGTTTTCCACCAGAAATTCGGCTATGGCGAGGTCATGGGGATCGAAGGCGACAAACTGGTGATCGAATTTGACAAGGCAGGGTCCAAACATGTCGTCGCGCGGTTTATCGTGGCGGCACAAGATGCGGATGATGTGCCGTTTTAGATTCTAAGCCTCCGGCGGGAGTATTTTTACCAAAGCGAGGGCGTCAGTGGTTTAGCATCGGGTAGAGGGATGCCACCAAGAGCACAGCCATTGTGATGTTGAATGTGCGCAAGCGGCCTGCGGTGCCCAGAAATCGGCGAACTTGCACGCCCATCCACGCCCAGACGGTGACCGATGGCAGGTTCACTGAGGCGAAAATCACAGCGACAAGCGCCGCGCCGGCTGCGATGCCAAACGATTGCGGTGCATAGGCGCTGATCGCGGTGATGGCCATGAACCACGCCTTGGGGTTCACCCATTGGAAGGCCGCCGCTTGGAGGAAAGTGAAGGGCTTGCCTTCGACACGTGCGGCCTCTGGCGGGACAGCATTGGCGATTTTCCACGCGAGCCAGAGCATATAGGCGGCAGATATGACCTTTAGCACGGTTTTCAGAACCGGATAAGTGTCGAAGATTTGCAAGAGCAGGACACCGACCATAAACACCATGAAGGCATGGCCAAGGCTAATGCCCAACATATGCGGGATCGTGCGGCGCAGACCGTAATTCGCACCCGATGCCATCAGCATCAGGTTATTCGGCCCCGGTGTGATAGAGGATGCAAAGGCAAAGCCTGCAAGCGATATGAATATAGTATAGGTCATGACGCAACTATACGCCGGTATGTGCGCAATTGAATTGCCAAGTTGCATGGTTTTGCAGTATTTGTGCAATTCATGAGCAAGATTGATCACATATCCGACAATATATTGCGCGCACTATCACGTGACGGGCGGATCAGTAATCTGATGCTGGCCGAACAGGTGGGGCTGTCGCCATCGGCTTGCCTGCGCCGTGTGCAAGAGCTCGAGCGTAGCGGCGTGATCAAAGGCTACCGTGCGCGGCTGGACCCTGAACAGACAGGACGCGCCTATGTTGTTTATGTGGCCGTAGGGCTGGCCGAACACACCAAAGCCGCCCAAGAGGGGTTCGAGCACGCGATAAACGCCGCCCCCGAGGTGGCTGAATGTCACAACGTGGCAGGCGCGTTTGAATATATGCTGCGTGTCGAGGCCGCCGATTTGCCAAGTTACAAGGCATTTCATACGGATGTCTTGGGCACTGTGCCGCACGTGCGCTCTATCACCAGCTACATGGTGATGGGATCGCCGAAAGATACGCGCGCCTAGAGCAATATCTGCGATGTCAGGAAGCTGGCGACGCTAAGCCCGCCTACGATTGTCAAAAAGATATGCGGAAGGAAATGCATGATCACGGTCCTTGATTGGGTGTGATCATTGAACGTGCTCGTCGCGTGTTTCCGTCGCGACCGGGCATAAAAAAACGGCCATGCCCGGGAGGAGGTGGGCATGACCGTCTTTATTATCAGCAGCACACGGTCGTCTCGGGAGGAGAAAGACGCGGACTGCTTACCTCGCGCGCTGGTTACTCGGGAGGAGGTGAGTTCGCAGCGGCGGTATGATCGGACCCACCGGGAGGAGGTGGCGGGGCCGAAACCGGTGTTTGGTGGTGGCGACACCCGGGAGGAGGTGGGTGTCGCCGCCGTTCCAGTGGCCCTTTGTCTACGGGGAGGAGGACGTAAAGGGCCGCATTGGTGCACTTAAACAGGGAGGAGTGTGCACCAAATCCGTTAATTATTTGCCGTATGCTGCTTCGTGGGCGACTGTCTTGATCGCAGAGCGCGAAAGGCCCAGATCGTTGAGGTCACGGTCAGAAAGCCTGTGCAATTCGTTTACCGTCGTTTTGTACACTTTGCGCTGGGCGCGGGCTGTTGCGACTGTTTCGCGCAATGCAGCAATACGCTGAGCAAGTGTGGAGCCAGAAGTACGTGTGTATGTGATATAAGCCATTGTCGTTCTCTTTCGTTGTCATCCGCGGCGTATTCCGCTTCGTGTTGTGACCAATATGTATGACGATGCTGCATCTGCACAATATACAATTCATCAATGCTGCTATGCAGCAAGTGCATAGATAAAAGCGACTTAACGTCATGGAAATGTTAGTTAATTGTGCAAGTCGCTTTGTCGCCTTGCGATTTTGGTCAAACATGCGACATGTAGGTTAGAAATGTGGCACGATACAAAGAAGGCGCGCGGATTATGGCGATTACAAAAGACGATATCATGGCGGTATTGGCGAAACTGGATTTGCCGGATGGGGGCAATCTGGTCAGTCGCGACATGATCCGTGCAATGGGTGTTGACGGCGGTGCTGTGCGATTCGTCATCGAAGCCCCCGATGCCGCCTTGGCCGCCAAGATGGAGCCGCAACGCCAAGCCGCCGAGGCTGCTGTGCGCGGCGTTGTTGGCGTGACGTCGGTTTCGGTGGTGCTGACGGCGCACGGCCCTGCGGCCAAGGCACCGGAGCCACCAAGCCTGAAGGTCGGTCGCCACCCCACACCGCAGGCTGGCCCTGCGAAAGTGACGGGCGTTGATCGCATTCTTGCCATCGGGTCGGGCAAGGGTGGTGTTGGGAAATCTACCGTATCGTCCAACCTTGCTGTGGCGCTTGCCCGCGAGGGACGGCGTGTAGGCCTGCTGGATGCTGACATCTATGGGCCAAGCCAGCCGCGCATGATGGGGGTCAACAAGCGGCCCGCGTCACCGGATGGCAAAACAATTATCCCGCTCAAGGCGCATGGCGTCACCATGATGTCCATCGGCCTGATGGTTGATCCTGATAAGGCCGTCGTCTGGCGTGGCCCGATGCTGATGGGTGCATTGCAACAGATGCTGGGTCAGGTCGAATGGGGCGAACTTGATGTGCTGATCGTGGATCTGCCGCCGGGCACGGGTGACGTGCAACTGACCTTGTGCCAGAAGACTGAGCTGACAGGCGCTGTGGTTGTGTCCACGCCCCAAGACGTGGCGCTGCTTGATGCGCGCAAGGCGCTCGATATGTTCAACAGCCTGCGGACCCCCGTGCTGGGCATGATCGAGAACATGTCGACCTATGTCTGTCCCGAATGCGGGCACGAGGCGCATATCTTTGGCCATGGCGGTGTGGCGGCCGACGCCGAGAAATTCGGTATTCCGTTTCTTGGGTCGTTGCCGATTGATCTTGAGACACGTCTGGCAGGTGATGCCGGCACGCCTGTGGCTGCAGGCGAGGGGCCGATGGCCGACGCCTACCGTGCGATGGCGCGGCGGTTTATCGACGGCGGCATGGCCTAAATGCAGATCAGGGCGGCAACAGCGGCAGACGCGGATGCGATCTGGGCGCTGTTGGCCCCTGTATTCGCGGCAGGCGATACCTATGCCATTGACCCCGACATCAGCCGCGCGGACGCGTTGGCGTTCTGGATGGGGCAGGCGGGCTGCTATGTGGCCTGCGACGGGCCCGACATTATCGGCACCTACTATATAAAGACAAACCAACAGGGCGGCGGGGCGCATGTGTGCAACTGCGGCTATGTGGCAGGTGTGCAGGGGCGCGGCGTGGCCACGGCGATGTGCGCAGCGTCCCAAGATACGGCCCGCGCGCTGGGCTACCGCGCCATGCAGTTCAATCTGGTGCTTGATAGCAATGCGGGTGCCGTGCGGCTGTGGCACAAGCTGGGGTTCGACACCGTGGGGGTGATCCCGCGCGCGTTCGATCATCCGGCCCTCGGGCTGGTGAATGCCCGTGTCATGTACAAATGGCTAGCTGACTGATCAATCTGGGAATTGATGGAATCAAATTAGATTCGGGGCAACCGGCGTCCGATTCGGATGAAATTTGCCGAAAATCTCAGCGCAGTTTTCAATGTTCCTATTTTGTCCTGCTTTCCAAATCGTGGATATGAAAATAATTGGGATTTTCTGGTATTTCTCAACTTTATCACTATTTGCACAATATATGGTGACTGTTTCGTGAGCAGGCACAGTATCAGGGGAAAATTCTGATCGTTTCCCTCTAGATGTGGTGCTGTATATACCCGCTGAAGCCCATATGGTTCCATGAATTCCCAGAAAGTTGTTGATCGGTGCGCTGACTTGCGTCACTAAGGATGCACGGTAACGACGAGAACATGACAACAAGGGGCGACAAAGAACCCCACGGCAAAAAGCAGGTTTCATACAGGCCTCGCCATTACCGCAACGACAGATCCGGCGCGCGAGCGAGCAGACATCCCCCCAGGTGGCGCGCGCAGCTGGACATACCCGGAAACGGGCAGAGAGCGGCGGATTGAGTAGTGGCAGCTTCTTCAATCCGCCGTTTTTTCGTTTGACGACAACGATTTAACGGCAAGGCAACGAGAGGTCCGACAGGACAGTGGTTCTAAGTTTTACAGGCGAACACACCCAAAAGGTGGACGGTAAGGGGCGCATGTCGATCCCTGCCGATTTTCGTCGCGTATTGGAATCCCAAGACCCAGAATGGACCGACGGCCTGAACCCCCGCATGTATCTGCTTTATGGTGACCACCTCAAAGAGGAATTGCACGTCTATACAGTGACCCAGTTCGGCGCACTTGTTGACCAGATCAACGCGATGCCCAAGGGCTCACCCGCCAAGAAAAAGCTGTCACACCTTTATATCGGTCAATCCATGAAGATGGAGATTGATAAAGACGGCCGCACGGTCATGCCGATCCGCCAACGTGAAAAGCTGGGCCTGAAGGACGGCGAATTGTATTTTCGCGGCGTGGGCGACCACTTCGAGATTTGGAAAGCCGATACATTTGCCGCCACTGTGGCTGATGATATGACAGCATGGCTTGACGATATGCCCGATGATTTTGATCCGCTATCCCTGTTGGATGAAGGGTAGGGCCATCTGATGTCAGCTGCCACTGAAACATCCCCGCATATCCCCGTCCTGATCCGCCCGATTATCGCGGCGGTATCGCCCGTTGAGGGCGTCTGGCTGGATGGCACGTTTGGCAACGGCGGTTATACCCGTGAATTGCTGGATGCCGGTGCGGCCCGCGTCATCGGCGTTGACCGTGATCCATTGGCGTTCGAGATGGCCGCAGACTGGATCGGCGGTTACGGCGACCGGATCGCATGCGTCGAGGGTACGTTTTCCAAGCTGGATGAATATGCCAGCGATCTTGACGGCGTTGTGCTTGATCTTGGCGTGTCGTCCATGCAGCTTGATATCGCAGAGCGCGGGTTTTCGTTCATGCGCGACGGACCGCTGGATATGCGCATGTCGCAGTCGGGTAAATCCGCCGCTGACATTTGCAATGACGCCGACGAGGCCGAGATTGCATCAATCATTTATCTATACGGCGAGGAACGCGCGTCGCGCCGGATTGCCAAGGCAATCGTGGCGGCCCGCCCGCTAACATCGACGTTGCAATTGGCGGGGATCGTGGCATCGTGTTTGCCAAGGTCCAAGCCAAATCAATCGCACCCCGCGACCCGCACGTTTCAGGCGTTGCGCATTGCGGTCAACAATGAATACGGCGAATTGGCCATGGGGCTGATGGCGGCGGAACGCGCGCTGAAACCCGGCGGTCAACTGGCGGTGGTCACGTTTCATTCCGTCGAGGACCGCATGGTCAAACGGTTCTTGCAGGCAAGGTCCGGCGGCATGGCGAATGCCAACCGTTACGCGCCCGAAGTCGTGCAAGACGCGGCCGCATTTACAGTGAAAAAGCGCAAGGCGATCAGCGCCGACGCCGAAGAGTTGGCGGAAAATCCGCGCTCTCGGTCGGCGAAATTGCGCGTGGCGATCCGCACGGATGCGCCAGCGGCAGACATAGACCCAGCAAAACTGGGCATGCCGATGATGAACAAAGGGAGCAGGTAGCGTGCGTACGGTTTTGTTTTTAATGGCGGCGCTGGCTGTCATGGGGCTCGCGTTTTGGTCCTATCAGGAAAATTACCAAACCCGCGATGCGCTGGGTGAGGTCCGCAGTTTGCACGCGCAAATTGGTGCCAACCATGAACGCCTTGGCATGCTGCGCGCTGAATGGGCGTATTTGAACCGCCCTGACCGCCTGTCCGACTTGGCCGAACTGAATTTCAAGCGCCTTGGCCTTTTGCCACTGATGCCCGATGCCTTTGGTCGCGTGGACCAGATTATCTATCCGCTGCCTGATGTTTTGCCGATCATCGTCCCGATTGAGGTCGACAGCGCACCCGTACCAGCAGGGGAGGACGCGCTATGATCCGCACGCCGCTGCGCCCGCTTGCGCGTATCCTCAAAGCCCGCGAACGCGGCGAAGACACCCATGCAATCGAGGCTGAAAATCTGCGTTTGCGCCACGAGACGATGCGCGATGGCGCGCGCCTGCGTGCCGAGGGGCGTCTGCTGGTGCTGGGTGCGATGTTCGCGATTGCCTTTGGCACCATCGGGATGCGCATGGGCGCGCTGGCAAGCACGGCGCCGCAAGAACCCCAAGCAGCCACACGCGGCAATCCGATTATCGGACAGCGTAGCGATATTACCGACCGCAATGGCCGGATTTTGGCGACAAATCTGGAAACACATTCACTGTATGCGCATCCACGCGACATGGTTGACCCTGACCATGCGGCATCCGAACTGGTGAAGATTTTCCCAGAGCTGAAGCATGACAAATTGCTGGCTGATTTTACAGGTGATCGCAAATTCCTCTGGATCAGGCGCCAGATTTCACCAGAACAGATGCAGGCCGTGCATGACATCGGCAGCCCTGGATTGCTGTTTGGGCCACGCGAAATGCGGCTTTATCCCAATGGTGCTATTGCGTCGCATATCCTTGGCGGTGCCTCGTATGGCCGCGAAGGCGTTGCCAGCGCGGAAGTGATCGGCGTGGCAGGGGTCGAGCGGAAGTTTGATGAACGCTTGCGTGATCCTGCCCGCGAAGGAGAGCCGCTCGCGCTGTCCATCGATCTGACCGTGCAAGCCGCAGCAGAAGAAGTGCTGGCTGGCGGCATGTCGATCATGAACGCCAAAGGCGCGGCATCGGTTTTGATGGATGTGCACACAGGCGAGATTATCTCGATGGTGTCATTGCCCGATTTCGACCCCAACAACCGCCCCACGGTTTTGACCACGGGTGACCAATCTGACAGCCCGCTGTTTAACCGTGCGGTGCAGGGCGTCTACGAGCTGGGATCGGTGTTCAAAATCTTTGCTGTCGCCCAAGCGATGGACCTTGGCTTGTTGAACCAAGACACCATGATCGACACCAAAGGGCCGCTGCAATGGGGCCGTTTCAAAATCCGCGATTTTCATGATTACGGTGCGCAATTGTCGGCCACGGACGTTATCGTCAAGTCGTCCAACATCGGGACGGCCCGCATCGCGATGCAGATCGGCGCGGAACGTCAGCAGGATTTCTTGCGCTCGCTTGGTTTCATGCAAGCCACACCAGTGGAGCTATCAGAGGCCCCGTCAGGCGCGCCGTTGTTACCGCGCCAGTGGTCGGAAATTTCAACAATGACAATATCTTACGGGCACGGGTTGTCGTCGTCGCCACTGCATCTTGCCGCTGGCTATGCGTCCTTGCTCAATGGCGGCACCAAGGTGGAACCGACGCTTGTGCGCCGCGACACTGCGCAATCCGGCCCCCGTGTCGTGCGCGAAAGCGTCAGCACAAGGGCGCGCGATATGTTGCGCGCCGTTGTCACACGCGGCACCGCATCATTCGGCGAGGTTCAGGGCTACGCGGTGGGCGGCAAAACTGGCACCGCTGACAAACCCAAGGAACGCGGGGGCGGGTATTACGACGATAAAACCATCTCGACGTTTGCGTCGGTTTTCCCTGCGGATGACCCCAAATATGTGTTGATCGTCACCTTCGACGAGCCATCGGAAAATTCCGGCAAAAAACCGCGCCGCACCGCAGGGTGGACCGCTGTTCCTGTCGCAGCCGAGATGATCCGCCGCACAGCGCCACTCTTGGGGTTGCGACCACAAGTGGACACTTCAGAGCCGATCGGTGTAACACTCACCTCAAACTGATTTGACGGATGAGTGACATGACACAGCGATCGAAATCATTGGCCGCATTGGGCTTGGCCGCCGCATCCGGGCGCGACGCGCAAATTACCGGCCTGACCGTCGATAGCCGTGAGGTAAAAGACGGCATGTTGTTTGCCGCATTGCCCGGTACCACGGTACATGGTGCGGAGTTTATCCAATACGCCTTGCGCATGGGGGCTGCGGCCATCCTGACTGATCCCGCGGGCGCGCAGATGGCGGCAGCCGAACTCGCGGCATCCGACGCAGCCCTGATCGTGGCGCAGGACCCGCGCCAGACCTTGGCGCAGACAGCCTCGCTTTGGTTCGGCGCGCACCCCGACACGGTGATCGCGGTCACAGGCACGAATGGCAAAACATCCGTCAGCACATTCGCGCGCCAGATCTGGGAAGAAATGGACATCGCAGGTGTCAACCTCGGCACCACTGGGGTCGAGGGCGCGTGGGCGCATCCGCTGCGCCACACCACGCCAGAACCCATCACATTGCACCGCGTCATGGCCGAGGCCCGCGCAAACGGCATCACACATGTCGCGATGGAGGCATCAAGCCACGGGCTGGATCAGCGCCGCCTTGACGGTGTTGTGCTGGCGGCCGCCGGATTTACGAATTTCACCCAAGACCATCTGGATTACCACGAAACATTCGAAGCCTATTTCATGGCCAAAATGGGCCTGTTCACACGGGTGCTGGCCGATGACGGCGTCGCCGTGATCAATCTGGATGATCCCAAGGGGCCGCAGGTCGCGGATATCTGTGTTGATCGCGGTCAAGAGGTGATTGGCGTGGGCCGTCACGCCAATGCGCGTCTGCGCCTGACAGGGCAGCGGTTCGATGCCACGGGCCAAGACCTGCTGTTCACATGGCAGGGCAAATCCCATCAGGCGCGGTTGAACCTGATCGGGGGTTTTCAGGCCGACAACGTTTTGCTGGCCGCTGGGCTGGTGATCGCAGCGGGCGCTGATCCGCTGGATGTATTCGAAACGCTGCCGCATCTGGGGACCGTGCGTGGCCGGATGGAGCTGGCGGCAACCCGCGACAACGGCGCGGCTGTGTTTGTCGATTACGCGCATACGCCGGATGCCGTGGCCACCGCATTGCAAGCGATGCGGCCGCATGTGATGGGCCGGATCGTGGCGATTGTGGGTGCAGGCGGTGACCGCGATGCCGGCAAGCGGCCTTTGATGGGGGCTGCTGCGGCCGCGCATGCGGATGTGGTCATCATCACCGACGACAATCCACGCAGCGAAGACCCCGCATCCATTCGCGCCGCCGTCATGGCTGGCGCATTGAACGGAACTGGCACCCCCAGCGTGACAGAGGTCGGCGACCGCGCCGAGGCGATCTTGCGCGGCGTTGACGCCCTGTCGGCTGGCGACGCGCTGCTGATCGCGGGCAAGGGCCACGAAA
>Ga0114952_1002343_pt1 | contig 14631 bp, 9 predicted proteins | sample SidtaG_2_FD_87303 | JGI IMG/M metagenome (GOLD analysis project Ga0114952, IMG submission 87303) | Marine algal microbial communities from Sidmouth, United Kingdom - Sidmouth_Asex2 metaG | ecosystem: Host-associated > Algae > Red algae > Unclassified | place: Sidmouth, United Kingdom | collected...
AGTCTTCACAATCTAAGAATAAAGCTATTTCCTCATAATAGCATTGCTTTTCTGATTTAAAAATTCAAAAATATATTATGCATGCATAATATATTTTTTGTATATTTGGATTCCGTCAACCCAACTTATGTATGAAAGATATTACAATAGATTATGCTTTGCGAGCCACATGGCAAGCGGTAGCTCGTATGTACAACGAAGAAGCTAAAAAATTTGATTCTACCATGGCCGTGGGTTTTACCTTGTTAAGTGTAGATCCTAAAACCGGTACGCCCTCTACAGCTCTAGGGCCAAAAATGGGAATGGAAGCTACTAGCTTATCACGGATTCTAAAAAGGATGGAACAACAAGGTCTTATTGAACGTAAGCCAAACCCTAATGATGGGCGCGGTGTTCTAATTTATCTGACGGAATTTGGATTAGAGAAAAGAAACGATTCAAAAAATGTAGTCCTGCGGTTTGACGAATCGGTTAAAAAGAACATTTCAGAAGATAAAATAAATAGCTTTTTTGAGGTTATGGAGACCATAAACGAGCTTATTACAGAAAAGAATATTTACACTAACGACAATCTTGAAAATAATCAAGACAATCTTGATTCTAAATAGATTAATTAAAACCCAATAACTACATCGTGAACAAACATATTAAAAAAGTAGCAGTTATAGGATCCGGAATTATGGGTAGCGGCATTGCATGCCATTTCGCTAATATCGGAGTAGAAGTGTTGTTGCTCGATATCGTTCCAAGAGAATTGAACGATAAAGAAAAAGCAAAAGGATTAACCTTAGAAGATAAGGCAGTACGCAATAGGTTGGTAAACGATTCATTGACGACGGCCTTAAAATCTAAACCTTCACCTATCTATCATCAAAAATTCGCTTCGCGTATCTCAACAGGAAATCTTGAAGATGATATTGCAAAAGTGAGTAAGGTAGACTGGATTATTGAAGTTGTGGTTGAACGTCTCGATATCAAAAAAATGGTTTTCGAAAATATCGAAAAACACCGTACTCCTGGTACGTTGATTACTTCCAATACTTCTGGTATTCCAATTAAATTTATGTCAGAAGGAAGAAGTGATGACTTCCAAAAACATTTCTGTGGAACGCATTTCTTTAATCCGGCACGTTACTTAAAATTATTCGAAATCATTCCTGGTCCGAAAACTTCAGAAGAAGTACTTGGTTTTTTAAATGGATACGGAGAGCAGTTCTTAGGGAAGACCTCGGTTGTAGCAAAAGATACACCTGCATTTATAGGTAACCGTATTGGTATTTTCAGTATTCAAAGCCTCTTTCATACCGTGAAAGATTTAGGAATGACGGTTGAAGAAGTGGACAAACTTACAGGACCTGTTATTGGCAGACCTAAATCCGCCACATTTAGAACGGTTGATGTAGTTGGTCTGGACACTCTGGTTCATGTTGCCAACGGTATTTATGAAAACTGTAAAGACGATGAGCGATTAGAACTTTTTAAATTACCGGGTTTCATCAACACCATGATGGAGAATAAATGGTTGGGAAGTAAGACCGGTCAAGGGTTCTATAAAAAATCAAAAGACAAAAGCGGTAAAACGGAAATCTTAACCTTGGATTTGGACACAATGGACTATCGTTCAAAGAAAAGTGCCAAGTTTGCGACATTAGAACTTACCAAAACCATAGATAATGTGGTTGATAGGTTTGCCGTTTTAGTGGGCGGAAAAGATAAAGCTGGAGATTTCTACAGAAAGAGCTTCGGTCAGTTATTCGCTTACGTATCACATAGAATTCCTGAAATAACCGATGAGCTTTATAAAATCGATGATGCCATGAAAGCTGGTTTTGGCTGGGAACACGGTCCTTTTCAAATATGGGATGCTGTAGGTTTAGAAAAAGGATTAGAACTCATCAAAGCAGAAGGTTTAGAAGCCGCCTCTTGGGTAACTGACATGAAAGCTTCCGGAAATGACACGTTCTACTCCGTTAAAGACGGGGCTACTTATTTCTATGATATTCCTAAAAAATCAGCAGAAAAAATACCTGGTCAAGATTCTTTTATCATTCTAGATAACATTAGAAAGACCAAAGAAGTGTTTAAAAATAGTGGCGTTGTAGTTGAAGATTTGGGAGATGGCATTTTAAATGTTGAATTCCAATCAAAAATGAACACTATTGGTGGTGATGTTCTTGCCGGCCTAAATAAAGCTATTGATTTAGCTGAAAAAGATTTTCAAGGTTTGGTGGTTGGTAACCAAGCAGCCAACTTCTCTGTTGGAGCCAACATTGGTATGATATTCATGATGGCCGTTGAGCAGGAGTATGATGAGCTTAACATGGCCATTAAAATGTTCCAAGACTCAATGATGCGTATGCGTTATTCTTCAATTCCAACAATTTCAGCGCCTCATGGAATGGCTTTGGGTGGTGGTTGTGAAATATCCCTACATGCAGATAAGGTTGTTGCCGCTGCTGAAACCTATATGGGATTAGTAGAATTTGGAGTCGGCGTCATTCCAGGTGGCGGTGGTTCTAAGGAAATGGCATTACGTGCACAAGATACCTTCTCAAAAGGAGATGTTGAACTGAACGTATTGCAAGAATATTTCTTGACTATAGGTATGGCAAAAGTATCTACCTCTGCTTACGAAGCCTTTGATTTAGGCTTACTTCAAAAAGGAAAAGATATCGTGGTGGTGAATAAAGACCGCCAAATTGCAACCGCAAAAGCACATGCAAAATTAATGGCGGAATCAGGTTATACGCAACCTGTTAGGAGAAAAGATGTTAAAGTTCTCGGTAAACAAGCCTTAGGAATGTTCTTGGTAGGAACTGATTCTATGGAAGCAAGTCATTACATAAGCGAGCATGACAAAAAAATTGCCAATAAATTAGCCTACGTAATGGCTGGTGGCGATCTTTCAGAACCAACACGGGTGTCCGAACAGTATCTTTTGGATATTGAACGAGAAGCTTTTCTTTCCTTATGTACCGAGAAAAAGACTTTAGAACGTATTCAGCATATGTTGAAGACAGGGAAACCATTGCGTAATTAAAATTAAGAAGCTACTGGCTTTTAGCTACTAGCTAATGGTCTACTCTAAAACAATAATTAAATGCTAATAGCCAAAAGCTAATAGCTAAAAGCATAAAAAATGAAAACAGCTTATATAGTAAAAGGATATAGAACCGCCGTTGGAAAAGCTCCAAAAGGAGTATTTCGCTTCAAAAGAACGGATGAGTTGGCAGCCGAAACCATCGAATATATGATGAAGGAATTGCCAAATTTTGACAAGAAGCGAATTGACGATGTTATTGTTGGAAATGCCATGCCGGAAGGGGCACAAGGCATGAACATGGCACGTTTAATTTCATTGATGGGACTAGATATTATTGATGTACCCGGAGTGACCGTAAATCGTTTTTGTGCTTCAGGATTGGAAACTATTGGTATGGCAACCGCAAAGGTACAAGCCGGTATGGCCGATTGCATCATTGCTGGTGGTGCCGAAAGTATGAGTGCCGTACCTATGACCGGAAACAAGCCTGAACTGAATTATGATTTAGTAAATTCAGGACATGAAGATTACTACTGGGGAATGGGAAATACGGCAGAAGCCGTTGCCAATGAGTACAAAATTTCCAGAGAAGATCAAGATAAATTTGCTTATGATTCTCATATGAAAGCATTGAAGGCTCAGTCTGAAGACCGTTTTCAAAGCCAAATTGCACCTATTGAAGTAGATGAAACATATTTGGATGCTAATGGAAAAAAAGCAGAAAGAAAATATACGGTAACTAAAGATGAAGGGCCTAGAAAAGGAACTTCTGTTGAAGTACTGAACAAACTTCGTCCTGTTTTCGCGGCAGGAGGTAGTGTTACCGCAGGTAATTCTTCTCAGATGAGTGACGGTGCCGCTTTTGTTTTAATCATGAGCGAAGATTTGGTAAAAGAACTGAACATAGAGCCTATTGCTCGTTTGGTAAATTATGCCGCAGCAGGTGTTCCTCCTAGAATTATGGGTATCGGGCCTGTTGCCGCTATTCCAAAAGCACTAAAACAAGCAGGACTAAAACAAAACGATATTGAATTAATTGAGCTGAACGAAGCTTTCGCTTCTCAATCGCTTGCGGTAATCCGGGAACTTAGCCTTAATAAGGAAATTGTAAACGTAAATGGCGGAGCTATTGCTCTTGGTCACCCACTGGGATGTACTGGAGCAAAACTATCGGTTCAGTTGTTTGATGAAATGCGCAAACGAGACATGCAGGGAAAATATGGCATGGTTACTATGTGCGTTGGTACAGGGCAAGGTGCTGCAGGTATATTTGAATTTTTAAACTAAACAAGACAACAACTAACATTAAGTATTAAACTATGAGCAAAGAAATTCTACGTGGTGGTCAGTTTTTGGTAAAAGAGACCAATTGCGAAGACATCTTCACTTTAGAAGATTTAAGTGAAGAGCAAAAGATGATGCGCGACAGTACTAAAGAATTCGTTGATCGCGAACTTTGGGCACACTGGGAGCGTTTTGAAAAGAAAGATTACGCTTATACAGAAGAGTGTATGCGCAAGGCGGGGGAACTTGGACTTTTAGGAGTTGCCGTTCCTGAGGCTTATGGTGGAATGGGCATGGGCTTTGTTTCTACTATGCTAGTTTGTGATTATATTTCAGGAGCTACCGGTTCTTTCAGTACCGCATTTGGTGCGCACACCGGTATTGGTACCATGCCAATTACATTGTACGGAACTGAAGAACAAAAGCAAAAATATGTACCTAAACTAGCTTCTGGTGAGTGGTTTGGTGCCTATTGCCTAACGGAGCCAGGAGCAGGTTCGGATGCAAATTCCGGTAAGACTAAAGCGGTACTTTCCGAAGATGGAAAACACTATAGCATTACAGGTCAAAAAATGTGGATTTCAAATGCTGGATTCTGTAGCATGTTTATTGTTTTCGCAAGAATTGAAGATGATAAAAACATCACTGGTTTTATTGTTGAAAACAAATCAGACAATGGGATTTCATTTGGCGATGAAGAGAAGAAATTAGGTATACACTCCTCCTCTACCCGTCAAGTATTTTTTAGCGATACAAAGGTTCCTGTTGAAAACATGCTTTCTGAGCGTGGTAACGGATTTAAAATTGCCATGAACGCTTTAAACGTGGGCCGTATAAAATTGGCGGCGGCTTGTTTAGATGCACAAAGAAGGGTAATTAAAGAAGCGGTGGTTTATGCCAATGAGCGTATTCAGTTTAAGACTCCTATTATAAATTTTGGTGCTATTAAAGCGAAAATCGCTAATATGGCCACTAATGCATATGCTGGAGAATCTGCGAGTTACCGTGCTGCCAAAAATATCGAAGACCGTATTGCTATTCGCGAAGCGGAAGGTAATACACACCAAGAGGCGGAACTTAAAGGTGTTGAAGAATACGCCATAGAATGTTCAATTTTAAAGGTTGCTGTTTCTGAGCATGTTCAGAACACGACAGATGAAGGTGTTCAGATATTTGGAGGAATGGGCTTTAGTGCTGATGCTCCTATGGAGAAAGCATGGAGAGATGCTCGTATTGCTAGAATATATGAAGGCACCAATGAAATTAACCGAATGCTGGCAGTAGGTATGTTGGTCAAAAAGGCAATGAAAGGACACGTAGACCTTTTAGGTCCTGCAACCGCCGTTGGAGAAGAATTAATGGGAATTCCCTCTTTTGATACGCCTGACTTTTCAGAGCTTTTTGCAGAAGAAAAAGATTTGATCAAGAGATTAAAAAAAGTGTTCTTAATGGTTGCTGGAAGCGCCGTTCAGAAATATGGTCCTGAACTAGAAAAACATCAGCAATTGATGCTTGCCGCTTCTGATATCCTTATTGAAGTATACATGGCGGAAAGTACTATTTTGAGAACGGAGAAAAATGCCAAACGTTCTGGTGAAGATTCTCAGAAAACTCAGATTGCAATGTCTAAATTGTATTTATACAATGCTACGGAGACCATCATCCAAAAAGGAAAAGAGGCTATTATCTCTTTTGCCGAGGGAGACGAGCAACGTATGATGTTAATGGGTTTAAAACGTTTTACCAAATACACGAACAATCCTAATGTAGTAGCACTACGCACGGAAATAGCGGCTAAAGTTGCCGCTGATAATGCATATACTTTTGATTAGTATATAACTCAAGTGTTTGTTGTTATAAGTAAAAAGCACCCCGTTGGGGTGCTTTTTTATATTACATTTTGAGCTGAAATTTAGCTACGCATAGATTCTTTAATATCTTCCGTACTTTCTTTTTTCGCGAAGTTTACAGCACATTCAATCAACGCTAAATGAGAATAAGCTTGCGGAAAGTTACCCAACAACCGTTTTGTTTTAAAATCAAGGTCTTCACTAAATAGACCTAAGTGGTTACTATAACTCAACAATTTTTCAAATTGTTTGAGCGCCTTATCGTGCTCTCCTATCTTAAAAAGACTGTTTACGTACCAAAATGTGCATACCGTAAAGGAAGATGAAGGTAGACCAAAATCGTCTTCATTCTTATAACGGTATAGAAGCCCATCGTTGCTCAAATCTTTTCCAATTGCAAGTACAGTACTTTTATAACGCTCATCTGATGCCTTTACGCAACCATATGACTCCATTAACAAAACGGAAGCATCTAAATCTTTAGATCCGTAAGATTGGGTATAAGCACCAACTTCTTCGTTCCACGCATTTTTATAAATATCATCCCAGATTTCCTCACGAAGTGGTTCCCATTTCTTGATTTTATGTGTCTTTCCTAGCATTTCCGCAACCTTGATAGCTCTATCCAAGGCCGTCCAACATAATACTTTTGAGAAAGTAAAGTGTCTATCCTCTGTTCGGAATTCCCATATACCTTTATCGGCTTCATGCCAATTATTGCCAACAATCCATACAATCCCCTTGGTAATAGACCATAAATCTTCACCGTTTTCTATATCTACGCTAAATTTCACCATCTGTTCGTAAATAACATCCATTAAAATACCATAGATATCATTCTGTTTCTGATGATAAGCGGCATTACCAATACGAACCGGTTTTGAACCTTTATAGCCACTTAGGTGTTCAAGAGTTTCTTCGGTTAATTTTTTCTCTTTATTGATTCCGTACATAATTTGCAGCTTCTCCGCCTTGTCAGGAATCAAATCTATGATGAATTTTAAATAGCGCCTGGCAACGTTCTTATGACCCAATTCTGAAACTACTTTTATAACCATAGAGGCATCACGAATCCAACAAAACCGATAATCCCAATTCCTTACCTCACCAATAGTTTCTGGTAAAGATGTGGTAGCAGCGGCCAATACAGCACCGGTTTTGTCGTAACTCAAAAGTTTCAAGGTTAATGCACTTCTTGAAATTTCTTCGTTGAACTTGCTATACGTTGGTGTTTTAGTTGACCAGTTCAACCAATATACCTTTGTACTTTGTAACTCAAGATAAGCCTTGGCCGTAGTAGTTGGGAATATTTTTTCGTTATACCCCATCAAGAAAAAGCCATCTTCTGCAAGCGTCAGTTCTTTTCCTTCTAGAACAGCTTCCTTATTAAAGGATGTATATAGAAAAACAGTATCAAATTTACCGTCATGCGTTAAACTGGCTATAAAATCACTTTTTATATAGCTTTTTGTTTCACCGGCCGCATATTCCAATTTTGGATTATAAAGCACCTTGAATTTAGGCTCGCCCTCTACAAGTTTTATATACCTTACAAATTCAGGTGGTGATACATAAGTACCATCTTCTTTATGGTACCGAGGCATAAAATCATGAATTTCAAAACAGTTATCACCATCATTGAACTTGGTAATTAAAATACAAGTGCGGGGTTCATAGGCCTGTTCAATAGTATAGTTATCGTCTACCAATATTTCAAAACTGCCTCCTATCTCCTCATCCAAAAGTTTTGCAAACACAGAAGGAGAGTCAAATTCTGGCAAACAGCACCAATCTACGCTCCCTGTTTTAGATATTAACGCTGCGCTTCGGCAATTTCCTATTATTCCGTAGTCTAAATTATCCATTCAATAAAATTGTTAATTCAATAGGGGTAACGTATTGTAATTACCCTTCTTTTTCACGAAATTTAGAGAAATTAAATATAAAACACAGCAAAATATCCAATTTATGGGCAAAACTATCATAATCTCAAATAGACTACCCGTTCAATTACAAATTAGCAACGGAGACATAACGGCCATACCAAGTGTAGGTGGTTTGGCAACAGGTATGAAGTCGGTCCATTCGGGTGGCGATAGCCTTTGGATTGGCTGGAGCGGACTAACCGAAGAGGAGATACCTGAGGAACTAGAACCTAAAATTGATGCGGCCCTTTCCGCGCACGGGTCCTCCAAAGTAAAGCTAACCGAGGAAGAAGTAGATGGTTTTTACTATGGTTTTAGTAACAGAACCATCTGGCCTTTGTTTCATTACTTTTTAGAATATTCAGAATTTCAATTAGATTATTGGAACACGTATAAAAAGGTGAATCAGAAATTCGCAGATGCTATTTTGGCAAATGCCGAGGATGGAGATACCATATGGGTTCATGATTACCAACTAATGTTAGTACCACAAATGGTACGCAAGGAAAGACCCAATGTCTCTATAGGGTTCTTTTTACATATCCCTTTTCCCTCTTTTGAAATTTTCAGAACCCTTCCTTGGCGTGAAGAACTTTTAGAAGGTGTACTAGGTTCTGACCTTATAGGTTTCCATACTTATGATTATGAAAGACACTTTCTTAGTTCGGTAAGGCGTTTATTAGGGCTAGAGGTTAGCTTTAATGATATTACCATGGGAGACCATCTTATTAAGGTAGATTCTTTCCCCATGGGAATTGATTACAAAAAGTTCAGTGATGCTGCCAAAACACACTATAACAAAGCCGAAAGCGAACAGTCAGAACTACAGCAGCGGTTGAACACACATAAAAAAACAGACCCGGATGCCAAGTTTTTCCTTTCTATTGATCGTTTAGATTATAGTAAAGGTATTGCCAAAAGATTAAATGCTTTTGAGTACTTCTTGAACAAATACCCGCAGTATAAAGAAAAGGTAAGACTAATTATCTTAGCCGTTCCTTCTCGTTCCAACGTACCACAATACCAATTATTAAAAAGAGAAATTGATGAGTTGGTAGGTCGTATAAATGGTGAGTTCTCAACAGTTAGCTGGACCCCTATTTGGTATTTTTATCGTTCTATGCCCTTTGAAAATCTTATAGATTTATATACTTCCAGTGATATTGCCTGGCTTACACCACTCCGTGATGGTATGAACCTTGTTGCCAAAGAATATATAGCGACCCGAACTGATAAGACCGGGGTTTTGATTTTAAGTGAAATGGCCGGGTCTGCAAACGAAATGAATGAATCACTGCTAATTAACCCTAATAATTTTGAACAGACCGCAGATGCTTTGCACGAGGCTATAAACATGCCTGTTGAAGAACAAAAAATGAGAAACACCGTGCTTCAAAAAAGATTAGCGCGTTACAATGTTGAAAAGTGGGCGAATGATTTTATGACTTCCCTAAAATCTCAAAACGAACGCGATGCCGCTAATGTTTCCCATAGATTAACGGACAAAAGATTAGATTCTGTTTTAAAGGAATATACAGATGCTAACAAAAGGTTGTTATTCTTGGATTATGATGGGACCCTGGCCGGTTTCCATAACGACCCCCAAAAGGCAAGCCCTGATGAGCAACTTTATGAACTATTGGATGTTTTGAACAATCAACCTAATACAGTTCTTTATTTGATAAGCGGAAGGGACAAAGACACTTTCACCAAATGGTTCCTTCCTAAAAAATATAACATGATCGTTGAACATGGTGTTTGGATATCTCAAGAAGGAGAACCTTTTAGAATGTTGGAAAATGTAAAGAACGATTGGATGGAGCATGTGCGTCCCGTATTGGAATCGTTTGTTGATCGTACACCAGGAAGCTTTATAGAAGAGAAAAACTATAGCCTAGCATGGCACTACAGAAAGACCGATCCTGATTTTGGAAGTAAAAGGGCTATGGAGCTTTCGGAAACCCTTACCAGCCTTATTGGTACGGACGACCTAAGCTTACTAAACGGGAACAAAGTTGTTGAAGTAAAAAGTAGCAATGTAAACAAAGGGCGTGCTTCTACGCGTATTCTTGGGGAAGGGCAATATGATTTTGTTTTTGCGATAGGCGATGACTGGACGGATGAGTTCATGTTTCAAGAACTACCGGAAAGTACAGTTACCGTAAAGGTGGGACGCCAAAAGACCTCAGCCAAATATTACGTAGAGAACACTTTAAAAGTTAGAGATCTTTTGCAGAAATTTTCTAAACTGTAAATGCCAGCCCAACCAGATGAGAATAAAATACGTTCCATTACTAGCTTTGCTATTTTCTTTACCACACCTTTTTGCCCAACAAAATACAGAAGTGTACTTATTGGACATTAAGACGGTAAACGGTAAGACCGAAATGATCAACCCAAGAAATATAAGTAACAATGAAGGTTACGACAACCAACCTTCATTCTATAATGAAAACACTATTTTATTCTCATCCACTAGGAAGGGACAGACAGACATTGCCAAGTACGATGTTAAATCCGGCACACTAACTTATGTTTCCAATACGCCTGAGGGAAGTGAATATTCACCTTTAAAAATTCCTGGCAAAAATTCAGTTTCGGCAATTCGCCTAGACACTACCGGTCTACAACGACTGTATGAATATAGCGTCTGGGACGGGACTTCAACGGAAATTCTCAAAGACCTGAAAATTGGCTATCACGTTTGGTTTAATGAAGAAATAATTGTTTCGGCCGCCTTAGGAAACGAGGGTCTTAACCTTGTAATTTCCAATATTAAAAACGGAAGTCACGACACTATTTATAAAAACATAGGCCGTTCTTTACATAAAATTCCAGGAAAAAACCTCATTAGTTTTATTAGTAAAACTAATGAGTCATGGGAGGTAAAATCTTTGGATCCAAAAACCGGAAAGATTAAAACCATTACTACTATGTTCAAAAATACTGACGATGTGTGCTGGTTACATAACGGACATATTATTGCTGCCGATAATAAGACCTTAATGGAGATCGCTCCCGAAGATAGCAAAGAATGGAAACGTTTTTTACGACTGGATAAAAAAGGGCTGAACAACATTAGCCGTATCGCGGTAAGTCCTAACGGAAGCCACTTAGCTCTTGTTGTTGAGCAAACTCCCGAAGCTATTGTCCAAAACCAGTTGGACGCCTATAACGCCAGAAATTTAAAAGCCTTTGTCAATACGTATTCAAAAGACATAAAAGTATATAATTTTCCAAACCAGCTTAGCTATGAAGGCAAAGATGCCCTAACAGATCGATATAAATCGTTTTTTGAATCCACTCCGGATTTGCATTGTAAAATCAAGAACCGCATTATCATTGGAAACAAAATAATAGATAAAGAAAAGATTACCATAAACGGAGAAACCCATTGGGCAGTTGCCATTTATGAAGTGGAAAACGGCAAGATTGCCAAGGTCACTTTTGTTCGGTAAACTATTGAAACCACGCGCTCATATACTCCCCATAATCATCCTCTCGCAATTTGCCTGCACCTCTTTATGGTTTGCCGGCAATGCCATTGTAGATGAGCTGACTCTAAAAACGGGACTAGGGCCAGAAATTATTGGTTATGTCCTATCTTCCGTACAATTGGGTTTTATTATAGGTACACTGGTTTTTGGCCTTTTTATGATTGCCGATAGGTTTTCACCTTCACGAGTATTTATGATTTGCTCTGTTTTAGCAGCGCTCTGCAATTTTCTATTGCTTTCCGAAGTACTATCTAAGTGGACACTCCTCTTTGCCCGTTTTGGCACAGGTTTTTTTCTTGCCGGTATTTATCCCGTAGGAATGAAAATAGCAGCAGATTATTATCAAAAAGGACTAGGTAAAGCTTTGGGATATTTAGTAGGAGCACTAGTTTTGGGAACTGCATTTCCGTATTTTGTAAGTGGTACTAGTTTGGGAAGCGATTTTACTTTGGTCATAAAAATAACCTCGGCACTCGCAATAATAGGCGGTTTGGTATTATGGACGTTTGTACCCAACGGCCCCTTTAGGAAGCCTAGCTCTAAATTATCCCTAGGTGCCGGACCCTTGCTTTTTAAACTCCATAGTTTTAGACAGGCTGCCTTTGGTTACTTTGGCCATATGTGGGAACTTTATGCCTTTTGGGCCTTTACACCACTGGCCATACAAACCTATAATGATATAAGCAGTTCCGAACTCTCCGTTGCCCTATCTACAGGTATTATTATTGCCTTAGGCGGCCTCTCATGTGTTTTAGGTGGATTAATATCCTTGAGGAATGGCAGCCGTAAAGTGGCGGTGATATCATTACTCCTTTCCGGTCTTTTCTGCTTGCTTTCTCCCCTACTCTTTGTTCTTCCTACTTCATTATTTTTAATAGGATGGGGATTTTGGGGTATGGCGGTCACGGCAGATTCTCCACAATTCTCAAACTTAGTAGCTGGCTCAGTACCACCAGAACTAAAAGGTACGGCCTTGACGCTCGTAAACTGTATTGGCTTTGCCGTGAGCATCTTCAGCATACAGTTACTTTCTGCCCTAGCGGAGACAATTAATGTCACCTACCTATTTACTGTATTGGCTTTAGGCCCTGCCATTGGGCTTTTTGGACTACTTGGCCAGAAACAGGATAAAGCCTAGATTAAACACTTCAAACTACATTTATAGGTTATAAGCACTTTAAATGTATATCTAATTTGCATTAAAATTTCGCATCTAAACCATCAATTGTATGAAGAATTAAGGTTGTTGGCCTTTTGTCGATTAGCCAGTTAAACTAGCAGAGATCAGCACGGAAAACTACTGTATAAAACCAACGGAAATATCCCCTAAAGTACTGGTTTTAACAATAATAGACTATATTAAACGTTAAATATTGTGTAAGAATAAACCTATACAAGTATATGGTAATAAACTACACATTCCCCATTTCTAACAAAAATATAGTTGTCATTTTTCTACTAACATGCACAGTATTGTGCCATTCACAAAATCTAGTAGTAAACCCCAGCTTCGAGGAATTTATTGCCTGCCCTGATAATTTGGGTATTGCAAAGGATAACATAGTAGGATGGTCCGTACCCACAAACGGAACTACGGACTATTTTAATACCTGTAGCGTTGCCATGGGCGTACCCTATAACTTTAATGGAAATCAGCAACCAAAGAACGGGGTGGGATATTTGGGCTTTTACTTGTTTGCTGCCAATGATTATCGAGAATTTGCGCAGGGTCAATTAATGGAACCTCTTGTAAAGGATACTGAATATATAGTCAGTTTCTATATTAGTCTGGCCGAAAAATCTAAATATGGTCTAAAATATATAGGAGTTCTATTCTCTGAGAACGAGCTAACCAAGTCAAATTCCAAATCTTTAATAAAATATATAAAGCCAGAGTCGGGAGTGATCAATTTTACAGAAATTGGAAATCCCAAATACTTTGCGGACAAAGAGGAATGGATGTACATATCCTTTAAAACAAAGGCAAGGGGAGGTGAACTTTTTTTTACGATCGGCAACTTTAGAAACAACCTATCTACGGTAAAGAGTACTACTAAAGGAATTAAAAGTGCTGGCTATTATTATTTGGACATGGTATCTATTAAACCGGTTATGAATGATCCTTTTGATAGAGATTTGCAGCTAGATACAAACTATGTGCTGAATGATGTTCTTTTTAAAACTAACGAGTATTCTTTGGACGAGAAGGCCAAGAATAGTCTTAAAACGTTGGCCGAAAAATTGAAAAATGATCCATCATTACACTTAACGGTTCATACACATACGGATACTGACGGATCAGACCAATATAACAAATCACTTTCTACAAAACGAGCATTGGCCATAACACAATATTTAGTTCTATTGGGTGCAGACAAAGAACGTTTGGATTTTCTTGGTCATGGTGGAGAAAAACCTATTGCCGACAACTCGCAACCCGAAGGCAAGAAAAAAAACCGCAGAGCGGAATTCCAACTTTCTAGAGGCCGATTCAAAGATTTAGAAACCAACACTGGTTTTGCGGAGACTATTTTTGAAGATGAAAAGTAAAGTTTACTCGGAACTATTATCTTAAACTACCCAAGGCTAATTTAAAATGAATTCTTTTGCGAGAATGGCGCAAGCTTTGGCCATGGCTCAAGCAAACAACACCCCTTTATGAATATTACGCAATTCTATAACAATCTAAGTACGTAAATATTATATTGCAGAAGTAAACTGCAAACGAGCAGCTTGCCAAACAAGAACAAAATGCTGAATATTAAATCACTTTTTTTCTTTTTAGCCCTAATCTGGTTAAACTCCTGTTCAGGTCAAAAAACGGAATTGATTGCACTCCCTTTTGAACAAGATCTATTTCCCGAAGGAATTACAATAGATAGCAGAACTAAAACAGTATATCTGAACAGTCTTAAAAACAACAAAATAGTTAGTAGCTCTATTGATGGGAGTAATCCTAAGACATTTCTAGAAACTAACGAATATAATTATCTGTCTGGCTTTGGAATGACAATAAAAGGAGATACCTTATA
>Ga0114952_1002355_pt1 | contig 14581 bp, 10 predicted proteins | sample SidtaG_2_FD_87303 | JGI IMG/M metagenome (GOLD analysis project Ga0114952, IMG submission 87303) | Marine algal microbial communities from Sidmouth, United Kingdom - Sidmouth_Asex2 metaG | ecosystem: Host-associated > Algae > Red algae > Unclassified | place: Sidmouth, United Kingdom | collected...
AACGATGCCCTTCCCCGGGTCCACGCTCGGGAAGAAATTCCAATACCCCATGCTCTCGCCGGCTGCGGCATAAGAGAGGTTGTTCGAGGTCAGGCCAAATCGGACTACCCGGAGCTTGACCTGGCCAGGTTCGGGCTCGACGAAAGGCGACTCGACCAACTCCACCTGCCCGAGGTTGTTCTTGGCAACGATCAGATCTGTGGCCGACATGGGCCTCCCTTCGAGAGCTGCCGAGTCTGGCACGGTCGCCGCGTGCCGTCAGATGCCCGAAGGCCACCATGCAGCTCTCAGCTGCGCAAGGCAGTGGTGAGGAGAAGATCTGCCAAAGCCTCGGTGACCCCTGCTTGGGTCATGATCGTGTCGGTGACGATCGGGCGCGGCCCGGTCGCGCTCACGGCATCGGCGAGGTCGGCGTCGATGGTGTCGATCACGAGCGTGCCGACGAGGTCGGCGTACCACTCGGCAACACCCACAACAGACGATTCGCGGCCGAGCTCGTTCAACAGGCGGTCGGCTGGACCCTTCAAGGCCTTGCCGCCAATGATCGGTGACACGGCGATGACGTCCTCCCGCCGAGCCCGTATTGCCTCGGAGATGCCAGGCACAGCGAGCACGGGGTCGATCGAGACCGCAGGGTTCGATGGTGCCACGATGATGCGTTCAGCGTCAGCGATGGCGTCGAGCACGCCGGGAGCCGGGGTGGCGTCGGCGGCACCGTCGAAGCGCACCGAGGTCACAGCGACATCATGCTGGCGGCGAACGAAGTACTCCTGAAAACTGATCTCGCCTTCATCGACGGTGGTGACCATCGTGCGCAGGCGATCGTGAGTCACCGGGACCAACCGGAGGTCGAGCCCCCACGCCGTGGTGATCTCAGCGGTGACGGTGGTGAGGTCGGCGCCCTGGTCGAGCCGGTGCGTGCGGTAGAGATGGGTGCCGAGGTCGCGGTCGCCGAGACCAAACCAGTCAACACCGCCGTAGCGGCCCACCATCTCCATGGCCTGCCAGCTCTCGCCTTCGAGGCCCCACCCGCGCTCGGCAGATACTGCGTCGGCCAATGTGTAGGTGATGGTGTCGAGGTCTGGGCTGATGTGAAGCCCATGCAACTCGAGATCGTCACCAACGTTGGCGATGGCGGTGAGACCGTCGCCGGCGGCCGGGACGATTCCTCTGAGCAGGCGGGCGGCACCAACGCCGCCGCAGATGACGACGACGGGTGCTGGCATGTCAGGCGAGTTCGCGCTGCTGGCGAGCGACGAGATCGAGGTCACCATCGACCATCATCGTGACGAGGTCGACGAATGGGGTCTTGGACTCCCAGTCGAGCTCCTTCTTGGCCTTGCTGGCGTCGCCGATCAGTAGGTCGACTTCAGCAGGGCGCATGAATGCCTCGTCCTGAACGACGTGATCCTGCCAGTTCAGCCCGACGTGGCCGAACGCCACTTCGCAGAACTCTTGCACCGAGTGGGTTTCTTCGGTCGAGATGACGTAGTCGTCTGGCTGGTCTTGTTGGAGCATGAGCCACATGGCCTCGACGTAGTCACCGGCAAATCCCCAGTCGCGGCGAGGGTGAAGATCGCCGAGTCGGAGCTCGGTGGCGAGGCCCAGCTTGATGCGGGCGACGTGGTTGCTGATCTTGCGGGTGACGAACTCGAGGCCGCGGCGGGGCGATTCGTGGTTGAACAGGATGCCGCTCGAGGCGTGGAGGTCGTAGCTCTCGCGGTAGTTGACGGTGATCCAGTGGCCGTAGAGCTTGGCGACGCCGTAGGGGCTTCGTGGGTAGAAGGGCGTGTCTTCGGCCTGGGGCACCGCTTGGACCTTGCCGAACATCTCCGAGCTCGAGGCCTGGTAGAAGCGGATGTCACGGTTGGTGTTCTTGACCGCGTTGAGCATGCGGGTGACACCAAGAGCCGTGGTTTCACCGGTGAGCACTGCCTGCTGCCAGGAAGTCTGCACGAATGACTGTGCTGCGAGGTTGTAGACCTCGTCAGGATTGACCTCGCGAAGCGTTTCGCTGAGCGAACTCTCATCGAGCAGATCACCTTGGACGATGTGGAGGTCGTCCTGGATGTGGGTCAGCCGTTCGAAATTCACGGTGCTGGATCGGCGGACCATGCCGTAGACCTCGTAGTCCTTTTCGAGCAACAGCTCGGCGAGGTACGAGCCGTCTTGGCCCGTCAGGCCGGTGATGAGCGCACGCTTGGTCATGTTGGGTCCTTCGTATTGGATACATCGCTGTGGTCAGGCTCGGTGATGCGCAGGCGCGCATCACTGAGGACATCTGCGAGGGTCTGGTTCAACTCGATCGAGGGTTCCCAACCGGTATCTCGCTGCAGTGCCTCGAAACTGCCCCGGAGGACGGGAAGGTCGACAGGGCGAATGAGGTCGGGATCGGGAGCGGTGGAAATCGGGACCGTCGCGGCACCGATGAGATCATCGAGAATCGACGACATGGCGACGGCTTTGCCAGTACAGACGTTGTACGTTGCGCCGCTTCTCCCGGCGGTGGCGATGAGTCGGTACGCCCGGACGACATCACGCACATCGGTGATGTCGCGCTCGGGACTGAGGTCGCCGTGGGTCACTTCGCCGCCGCCGGCCAGTTCGGCTCGAGCGATTTTGCTTGCGATCGCGGGAGCGAAGAAGTTGGAAGACTGGCCCGGCCCGATGTGATTGAACGGTCGAACGACGATGACATCGAGACCCCAACCGCGGTTGTACTGCTGGGCGAGTGCTTCGGCTGCCTGTTTGCTCGCTCCGTAAGGAGAGCGGGGCTGAATCGGAGCTGTTTCGGTGAGCGGAAGCGATGCCGGGCTGGCAATGCCGTAGACGTCAGCGCTACTGACGACCACGACGCGGTGCACGTTGTTGAGGCGAGCCGCTTCGAGCACCGACATGGTGCCCTCGGCATTCAGCCGAAACGCTTCGCGCGGTGATCGCCAAGACGCTCCGACGTCGCTGAAGCCAGCGAGGTGATAGATCACGTCGGGGGCGGCGCGGGCAACGAGCTCGTTCCACCCCTCGCCGTCGAGTAGGTCGGGGCCATCGGAGTGGCCGATGCCGTTGACGTCGTCGCCTTCGGATTCGAGATGGGCCACCAGGTGCGGGCCAACGAAGCCGGTCGCGCCGGTGATCAGAGCGCGCATCGGCTCGGGGGGAGTCACGGCGACAGGCTAGCGCTCGCGCCCGGGGTGACACCGCCTTGATTCGACGGCCAGTAGGATCTGCGGCTCGTGACCGAGTCCTCTTCTGCCCCGTCGCCCGCTTCGAATCCAGCCGACGAACCGTTGGACGGTTTGTCGACGCCGGTTGGCGGTTCGGACCTACTGGCCTCAGATGCTCCGAGTCCTGACGGCGACACCGAGGCTCCTGCAATCGTTGCGGTGTGCATCACCGAGCACACAAGCGGAGATCTCGACACATGTCTCGAGTCCCTCGTTGCGCAGAACTACCCCAACTTGTCGATCCTGGTGATCGACGCTGGCCACCCAGAGTCGATTGCCGACAGGGTGGCATCGATTGCGCCGGACGCCTACCTGCATCGACTGCAGGGAACGCCTGGGTTTGCAGCTGCTGCCAACCAAGCGCTGTCGCTGGTGAAGGACGCCACGTTCCTGCTCATGTGTCGCGACGATGTCGAGCTCCAGGAGCGCACGGTCACCGCGATGGCCGAGGAGATGTTCCGCTCCAACGCTGGCGTCGTCACGCCGAAGCTCGTCGAGTGGGACGATCCTCGTCGGCTTGTCAGCGTGGGTGCCGGCGCTGATCAGTTCGGCGTGAAGGTCGGCCTCGTCGAGCCGCGAGAGTTCGATCAGCAGCAGCACGACAGCGTGCGGGATGTCTTTGTTGCCCCAGCGGGTGTGCAACTGATCCGACGCGACCTGTTCACCACCCTCGATGGTTTCGACGCCGCCATGGGTTCGGAGAACGAAGACGTGGACTTCTGTTGGCGGGCCCACGTTGCCGGTGCTCGCATCGTGGCGAGTCCGAGTACAGCGGTCCGACAACGCACGCCAGAGCCCGACCCCCATCCGTCACGGTTGCTGTTGCGTAACCGCCTCCGGAGCCTGCTCGTCACCGGCAGCCGCTGGACGCTGGTGCGTACCCTTCCGGTGGCGATCGCGCTGCTGGTGGTCGAAGCAATCGTCATGCTCTTGTCTGGCAAGCGGGGTCGAGCGTTGTCGGTTCTTGGCATCGTGCCGTCCACGCTTTCTGACCTCACGGAGATTCGCGAGCGTCGGGCCAAGCTCGAAGCGGTTCGTCAGTTCTCAGACCAGGAAGTGCGGGCGTTGCAGGTCGGCGGTTCGGCCCGACTCAGCGAGTACTTCCGTCATCGATTCGGGGCAGGTCAGGACCGGCTCGCTGGGCTCGTCGGATCGGTTCGGGACAACCTCAGCGGTGACGAACTCACCGCCCAGCGGGTCGCTGCCCTCGGCGGCCTGTTGCTCGCTCTGCTCGGTCTGTTCGGCAGCCGAGGCTTGTTATCTGAAGGGGTTGCCCCGATCGGGCAGATGCCAGTGTTGCCGGGCGCCGGCGAGTTGTTGGGGGAGTGGTGGAGCGGTTGGCGATCAACGGGCACTGGTCAAGAAGCGCCGGCACCGTTGGCGTTCTTCGTTCTTGGTGTGCTGAAGGTGCTGTTCTTCTGGGGCACCGGTGTTCTCGACACTCTGCTCGTTGTCGGCCCACTCATCGCTGGTGCAATCGGCGCATGGCGCCTGGCCTCACCTCTCGGTAGCCCCCGAGCAGCGATCGCAGCCGCTGCGGTCTACGCGTGTAACCCTGTTCCGCTCGCCATCATCGGAGCGGGGCGCTGGTCCACGCTGATCATCTGGGGTGCCGCTCCGTTCGTGGTTGCGTCAGCGCTTCGACTGCAGGGCACCGAGCCGTTCACGAGCCCTCACCCGGTCAGCATCCGCCTCCTCCGGTTCGGTCTACTCATCGCAGCGACTGCGACCTTCGCCCCCATGGTGATCCCGGTTGTTCTGGTCGTGATCATTGCGCTCGTCGTGGCCTCGGTGCTCATCGCTCGACCCGTTGGTCTGCCGCCATTGCTGTTGGGCGTACCTGTGGCGGTGCTCGTTCCTACTGTTCTGCACCTGCCGTTCTCATGGCAGGTCATCACCGGCGGCTCGTGGGCTTGGCTCATGGGGCCCGCGTCGGCGAATTCGTCCTTTGACTCGATGGCAGATCTCATTCGATTCGCCCCGGGTCTCGGCGAGCCGGGTCTGTTGATTCTTGGAGCACTCGTCATTGCTTTCGGTGCTCTCGTGGTGGCGAGAGGCGTGCGATTCGACGCTGTCGCTCGTGGCTTGTCCCTGGCTGTCCTGGCTTGGGGGCTTGCGTGGGCTTCTCGACGTGGCTTCCCCGGTTTCGACCTTCCAGCCGCCGACGCATTGCTGTGTCTCGCCGCCGTTGGCGTTTCGCTCGCCGTCGGCGCTGGCATCCGATCAGCGGAGATCGACAGCGAACGCACCAGGTCAGCACGGCGATTGGCGGTGCAAGGGGTTGCCGGTCTGGGAATGACGCTCGTTGTCCTTCTCGGCCTGCAGTCTTCCTTCGACGGACGATGGAATCTCAGCAGTCAGAGCCACGTCGGCTTTGCTGAACTGCTCTTGGAGAGCGAACCCCAACCCGTCCGGGCGCTCTGGATCGGCGCCCCAGAGGTGCTTCCGCTCGATGGCACAACCTCTGCTGGCGGCATCCACTTCGCAGTCAGCGAAGGGACCGACCTCGACATCATCAACCGCTTTGCCCCGACAGCAACAGAGCTCGACGCTCAGGTCGGCGATCGTCTCGATCTCGTCGTCGAAGGCCAGACCGATCAACTCGGCCGGTTGCTCGCTGCCTATGGCGTCGACCTCGTGATCGTTGTCCCAACGCTCGCGCCGCCGCCCTACAGCGGCCCTTCGTACCCCGCAGGTAGTGGCATCGAATCGGTGCTGCCCCGACAACTCGACCTCCAGCGTGTCAATGGCACCCTCGGTTTGCGGGTGTACCGCAACACTGCGTCCAGCGGCCCGGCAGTGGCGACCAGCGACGTTCCTGCCGCCGATGTCGGGGCGCAGTTGGCTGCCGAAACCTCGGGACGGGAACGTCTTGCACTGTCTTATGACCGAACCGGTCAGTGGGAAAGCGGTCTGTCGAGTGACGAAGCCGCAGGGTCGACGCTCGATGGGTACGTCTTGATCGACGGTGCCGGTTGGGAAGCTGCCAACGACGCCACCACGATCGTGTCGAGTACCGATCGTTTCGTGCAAGTCGAAACCCTGCCTGGCCAGCAGGCGGCGGTTTCATTCGTCACGTCCACGCTCAGTCGCTTCGTCTTGTTGTTGCAGTTGGTTGTCATCACCGTTGGCGTTCTGGTGGCCCAACCTGATCGTGAACGGGTGGCCCCCGTTTCGCTCGACAAGGGAGCGTCGGCATGATCCGCTGGACCACAGCACTGATATTGGTTGGCGTGTTGATCGCAGCTGTCCTGTTCGACCGAGTCGAGCAAGACCCCAATGAGGATCAACTCATCGAGACGGTTGTTCGTCCGACGCCAGCGATGGCTGCGGAACAGACGCTCGGATCGTCGTGGTTCTGCGCCGTCGGCTCGGCCGGTGAAGGAACATACGCGAACGGCGAGGTGATCGTCACCAACGTCGGCGACCAAGATGCTGTTGCCAATCTCGACATCCGAACGAGCGAAGGCCCCGGCCCTTCTCAGCGGCTCGAAATCGAAGCGGGAACCTCAGAGATCGTGCCTCTCGCCAATCTCGGCACCTTCGACGCCGCTGGGGTCGCTGTTGAATTCATCGGTGGTGACGGAGTCGTCAGTCATCGTTTGACCACCGCAGCTGGTGTGACCGAGGGACCGTGCGCATCAGAGGCGTCGTCCTCATGGTTCTTCGCCGGCGGAGCCACCACCCGGGATACTCGCCACTACGTGGCGCTGCTCAATCCCTTTGCGAACGACGTGGTCTTCACCGCAACATTCCAGACACCAACGCGGACTCGTCAGCCAAGCGAACTCGAGGCTCGCACGGTGCCGGCGCAGTCGGTGCTGTTGATCGAAGTCGGCGAGTTCGTGGCGCGAGAGCCCATGGTCGCCACCACCATCGAAACCGTCGCTGGCGGCCAGCTCGTCGTTGAACGTCTGCTCGTGGTCGACGGAGCACTTGGACCGTTCGGTGCTGCAGTCGAGACCGGTGTTGCCAGCCCCGCCCAGTCCTGGGTCATGCCGGCCGGACGCATCCACACCGGCGGCGACCAGACCCTCACGGTGTTCAATCCAACGGACTCGGTGGCCGAGGTCGATGTACGCCTCGACCCGGTCAACGCCGACGATCGGCTGCTCTACGGTCTGGTCCCGATCGAGCTGACCGTGCAACCCGGGCGTCTGGCCACCATCGACCTCCGCTCGACCGCTGACGAGTTCGCTCTGTTGCTTCCCTACGACGTTGGCCTCACCGTGACGTCGGCCAACGGCGTCCCGATCGTGGCCCACCGCTGGCAGGCACAGCCCGGGATCAACGAGGAAGCCGTTGGTGCGAATGTCAACGAGAAACGCAGACAAGACGATGGTGAGGTCCCTGCCGACGAGCTTCCGCCCGCGTTGGTTGGCCCTGAGTACGTACAGCCAACGGCTCGCCAGGGTGTTGCCTCGAGTCACGGAAGCCCGATGGCCTCGACCCGGTGGATCGCTGCATCATCTTCGCTGCTACCTGACAACGGCACCGCCGTTGTGGTCTTCGGCGAAGAAGGCGCACTGGTCGAAGTTCGTCTGCTGATCAGCGGCAGCTCGAGCTCGCCGGTGCGAGCCTCAGTCGATGTGACCGGCCGGGCGATCATTCCGATCGACCCCATCGCAGCCCGCGCTGCGGTCGTCGTCACCGCCGACCGCCCGGTCGTGGCCGAGATCCAGCTGGTCACCCCGGAGAGTTTCGATGCGGTGGCACTCGTGCCGACCCTGATGCCGGCACGTGCTGAACAGATGGACGACGCTGAGCAGTTGGAAACAACGGATCAGCCCGATGATGGAGCAGATCAGTGACCAGGCTGGTCATCCTCATCGTTCTGGCGTTTGTTGCTGTTGGCGTTGCCGCCATGTTGCAACGTCGTCGCCCCGAGCCTCCGAGCGCCCCGTCGTACAAGGCGCCGGCGCAACTCGATCGCGACGACTTCGCGGGCCCGAGTTCTCTCCCGCTCGTTGTGGTTTTCGCGTCGACGACGTGCGACAGCTGTCCCGTGGTGTGGGAAGAGGTCGAGCGATCGAAGACCGAGGGGTTGGTCATCGAGCGAATCAACGTCCAGGACGACCCCAAGCGCCACGAGCGCTACAAGATCGATGGCGTGCCAACGACGTTGGTCGTTGGCGCCGATGGTGCCGTGACAGCGAGCTTCTTCGGCCCGCTTCGCGAGGGCGCTCTGGCCGAAGCCGTCAACGCCATCACGGGCTGATCGGCCTTCCGGAAGAATGTCCTCGGGTGGTGTCGAACCTCGGGTGGCGCTGCGTCATCAGGTCACACCAAACCCATCGAGGAGATCACCATGCGCAGGCCACACCCACAGAACCTGCAGTCACGCAACCACGAAAGCAGTACCTCATTGGAAGACATGATCCTCCTCTACAGCGACGAGACCCAGGTCCCTGATTTCGCTCCCGGCAGTCCAGAGTTCGAAGCGATGATGGGGTACTGGATGGCGTTCAACCAGACACTCATCGACTCCGGTCAATTCGTCAGCGGTGAAGCTGCCGATCTCGATGCCGCGATCGAGATCGCGCATCGAGTGCCGATTCCTGCCGGTTCGTTCGAGGTTCGCCCGGTGGGCTTCCGCCCCGATGCAGCTGGCGCCCCGCAGTCGGCATGACCGCAACCGTCGACCAATCTCTCCATCACCTGGTTCGCGAGGACGCGGGCCGGGTGGTGGCGGTGTTGGCCGAACGCTTTGGAGACCTCGACCTTGCCGACGATGCGGTGCAAGAGGCGTTGATCGAAGCCGCCCAGACCTGGCCTCGAGATGGAACGCCAACGAACCCGGCGGGTTGGCTTCATCAGGTTGCCAAGCGGAAAGCCATCGACACCTTGCGCCGTGACGATGTTCGCCGTCGCAGGATCGCAGCGAATGCACCCGACATCTTGGAACTGACGACGGCGGGAGACACCCCTTCTCTCGTCGACGACGGAGGTCTCGACCCAGGTGACGAACGCCTTCGTCTGCTCCTGTTGTGTTGCCACCCTGCGCTAGAACTCGATGCACAGGTGGCGTTGACCTTGCGGCTGGTCAGCGGTCTGACGACTGATGAAATCGCATCGGCATTTCTGGTTCCAACGTCGACGTTGGCCCAGCGGATCTCGCGGGCGAAGCGCAAGATCCGAACCGCCAACATCGCGATGACGCTGCCAGAGTCACTCGACGAGCGTCTCGGTGCGGTGAGGACGGTGGTGTATCTGACGTTCAACGAGGGGTACCTCACCCACTCACCGACTGCGTTGGCACATCGTGTCGACCTCTGCGATGAGGCGGTCCGTCTGATGCGCCTCGTCGTTCTTCTCGCACCCGATCAGGCCGAATCCAACGGATTGCTCTCGTTGCTGCTCCTCACCCATGCCAGGCGTGACGCCCGCTTCGACCAAGACCGAATCGTTCTGCTCGATGATCAGGACCGGTCGACTTGGCGGCAGGGCGAGATCGCCGAAGGAAACCAGTGCTTGCGATCGGCCCTCGAGGCAATGGAGCCGGGACCGTTTCAGCTACAGGCGATCATTGCTTCGCATCACAGCAATGCGGCATCGCCTGGCGCGACCGATTGGCAGCGCATCGTCGAGCTCTACGATCAGCTGATGGCGATGGTGCGCTCGCCGGTGGTGGCGCTCAATCGAGCAGCTGCGGTTGCCATGGCCTCTGGGCCACAGCGGGGGCTGGACGAGCTCGAAACGATCGATGGCCTCGACGACTACCACCTGTTTCATGCCACGAAGGGGGAGTTGCTGGCTCGATCCGGTGACACAGAGGCCGCAATCGAGGCCTTGCAGCGGGCCTCTGAAGCGTCACCGAACGAGAGTGAGCGATTGCTTCTCACCGAGCGCCTTGCCCGGCTGCTCTGACGCCCACAGTGTTGTTGCTCGCTGGCCGTCAGGGTCAGCCGATGACGCCCTCGCCAGGCAGGGCCTTCGGCGGCAAAGCCTGGGCAAACGCCTCGGCGGCTTGCACCGGGTCCTTCGCCACTTCGATCAGACGGTCGACTTCGTCACCATCGACGGTTTCGTGCTCGAGCAGCTGGCGGGCAATGAGATCGAGTGCCCCACGATTTGTGGTCAGCAACTGGTGACAGCGAGCTTCCATGTCGTTGAGGATGCGACGGACCTCGTCGTCGATGAGCTTTGCGGTCTCGTCAGAGAACGACTTCGACTGCATCATGTCTTCGCCGACGAAGACAGGTTGGTTGTCCGACAGTGACATCGGCCCGACGGCCTCTGACATACCCCACTCGGTGACCATGCGACGCGCCATCTGCGTTGCTTGACGAAGATCGTCAGAGGCTCCGGAGGTGACTTCGCTGAAGATGATCTTTTCGGCGTTGCGGCCGCCCAGCGCCATGATGATCCGAGCTTCTGCTTCGCTCTGCTCGATCTTGTAGCGGTCCTCGGTGGGAAGCGTCATGGTGACACCGAGTGCCATGCCCGTGGGAACAATCGTGACCTTGTGGACCGGATCGTGACCTTCTTGGAGTGCAGCACAGAGTGCGTGGCCAGCCTCGTGATAGGCGGTGCGTTCGAGGTCGGCCTGGTTGCGAACCATCGACTCACGCTGGATGCCGAGCAATACACGATCTCGGGCCGCATCGAAGTCGGCGGCGAAGACCTTTTCGGCACCACGGCGCACGGCGAAGAGCGCTGCTTCGTTGACCAGGTTGGCCAAGTCAGCGCCGCTCATGCCGGGAGCACCACGAGCGATGATGTTGACATCGACGTCATCGGCCATGCGCTTGTGCTTGATGTGCACCTCGAGGATCTCTTTGCGATCTTCGAGTTCGGGGAGAGAGACAACGACCTGGCGGTCGAAGCGTCCAGGCCGAAGCAAAGCAGGGTCGAGGATGTCTGGCCGGTTGGTAGCCGCCATCATCACGATGCCCTCGGTGGCTTCGAAGCCGTCCATTTCGGCGAGCATCTGATTGAGGGTCTGTTCACGCTCGTCGTGGCCACCGCCCATACCAGCGCCACGCTTGCGGCCGATCGAGTCGATCTCGTCGATGAAGATGATGGCCTTACCCATCTTGCGGGCCTCGGAGAACAGGTCACGGACACGGCTGGCGCCGACACCGACGAACATCTCCATGAAGTCAGAACCAGTGACCGACAGGAACGGCACGCCGGCCTCGCCAGCGACGGCCCGGGCAATGAGGGTCTTTCCGGTACCGGGAGGACCGACCAGCAGGACACCTTTGGGGATGCGGGCGCCCACGTCGCCGAACTTGGACGGGTCACGGAGGAAGTCGACGACTTCGGTGACTTCCTTCTTCACGCCGGCGTAACCGGCAACGTCAGCGAACGTGGTGCCTGGGCGCTCGGACGAATAGGTCTTGGCCTTCGAGCGGCCAATGGACATCATTCCGCCCATCTGGCTCTGTTGGCGCTTCGCCAGCCAGTAGAGGAAACCGATGATGAAGATGAACGGCAGCATCAACGGGATGAGGTTCAAGAAGAAGTTGCCGGTCTTGGTGACGGGGTTGAACTCGACACCGTTCTCGCGAAGCAGAGCGAGATCGTCGGCTGGCCACTCGGCGAGACCGGTGGTGTTCAAGATCTCGTCATCGGTGGTCGTGATCTCGATGCGAGCGGTGGCGTTGTCGTACTCGACCGATTCGATCTGCCCGGCGCGAACCTCATCGAGGAACTCGGTGTAGGCGATCGTGCTGGAGTCGTCGCTCGGCGCAGCCATGGTGACGATCAAGAGCGTGGCGAGCACACCCATGACGACCCACACAGACCACTTCGGCCAGCCGCCGCCTTCTGGCTTGCTGGGGAGGCGGGGATTGCGGCCCGGAGGGGGCGGGGGAGGGGTGGAACCCTTGTCAGACATAGACCCGATACTAGGTCGACTCGTGGCCCTTCCCGGGGTCAGGGCGGTAGGGTCCGCATCGTGACAGCTGGCACGCCGAGGGCATCGGGCAAATCAGCCGGGTCGAGCAGCTGGGGCCCGAAAGAACCTGTTGTGCTCTGGGCGGTGCATGTGGTGCTCTTCGCCATCTGGCAGCTGATGCTCATCGGGATCTTCTTCAGCGGCGAATTTCCTGACGCCAGCCCGATTTGGTTCATCGGCGCGAGCTCGCTGATGACGTTCTTCGTCTACACCGCCGGACCCATTGCGGTGACGCATTTTTTGGGCGATGGACCGGTCGCAGATCTTTGGGCCCGAGTTGTTGCCCGTGACATCCCCATTGGGCTGACGGTCGGGGTGGCGCTCCAGGTGCTCGTGCTGCCCGTGGTGTATTGGCCGGTCCTCCAGCTCACCGATGTCGATCCGGGGGCAGCAGCCGAAGCGTTGGTCGACCGTATCGATGGACCACTCGACATTGTGATTCTGGCGTTGGTTGTTGCGGTGGGAGCGCCGCTGGCTGAGGAGTTCTTCTACCGAGGACTGCTTCTCCAAGGTCTCCGGCGGCGTATGCCCGACCTGGGTGCCATTGTCATCTCCTCTGCATTGTTCGCACTCGTTCACATCGACCCGATCCTCTACCTGGGAACATTCGTGCTCGGCCTGGTGGCAGCGATCGTCACGGTGCGAACTCGCAGATTGGGCCTTGCATGGGCGATGCACGTTGGCTTCAACGGCACGACGCTTGTGCTTCTCCTGCTCTGAACCTGTCGTTGTCGGAGGTCGTTGCGGCGCAGATGAGCGGGGTGATCTGATCAGGGGGTGCCGGCCTGCCTGTGAGATATCCCTGGATGTGGGTGACGCCTGAGGCTCGCAACGAAGTGAATTGATCTTCGGTCTCGACTCCCTCACAGACCACGGGTGCGTCGAGGATGCCGGCGATGGACACGATCGACTTCATGATCGCGCAGGCCTCGGTCGGATCGCCGCCGGCTTGTTCGCGCATGGCAGAAAGTGTGAGAAGGAGCGATCGGTCGATCTTGATGACATCAAAAGCAACAGCGAGGAGCTGGCCGAGGTTGGAGTAGCCAGTCCCGAAGTCATCGATGAAGATTCGAAAGCCAGCTGCTCGAAGTTGCCCGATGCTGCGTTGAGCATGGCCGGTGCGATCGAGCGCTGCGGACTCGGTGATCTCGATGTTGAGTCGGCCCGGTTCGACGCCCCATCGCTCGGTGGTCGCCAGCACACCCGGCACGAAGCGCTCTTCGGCGAGCTGGCGCGGGGAGACGTTGACCGAGACGCTCACGTCTTGGTCCATGCCAGCGTCTGCCCAGGTAGCCAATTGCTGGCAGACCTCGTCGAAGACCCACTTCCCGATCGAGCAGATTTCGCCAGCGAGCTCAGCGACCGGAATGAACTCGTCAGGAGCGACATCTCCGAGGCTTGGGCTCGTCCAGCGCAAGAGAGCCTCGAGTGATGAGATTTCTCTCGACTCTGTCGCCACGATTGGTTGGTAGACAATTCGGAACTCTTCGGCGTAGTTGGCCTCTCGCAGCGCCCGGGCGAGTTGATCGCGGCGATCGGACGTCGACTCGAGGGCTGTTTCGAACACAACGACTCTGTCGCCGCCGAGTCGTTTGGCTTCATACAGAGCGAGATCAGCCTCGCTGAGAAGGAACGGGACACGGTCTGGATCATCGGTGGTCGCAACGCCGATGCTGGTGCGAACGTGTTCAGTACGAGCGCCGATGCGAACCGGTTCTTCGAGAATGTCGAGGAAGCGATTGGCGGCCAACTCTGCAGTAGCGCTCCCGGAAAGATTGGAGATGATGACGGCGAACTCGTCGCCTCCGAGCCGGAGCAGGACTTCTTCGCTTCGTTTCGCAGCGTTGAGGCGCTCTGCGACCTGGACGAGGAGCTCGTCGCCCGTGTGATGCCCGAAGGTGTCATTGATTGTCTTGAACCCGTCGATGTCGAGGGTGATCAGCGCCAGAGTTTCCCCGCCGGTCTCCACCGCCAGGCGGGCGGCATCGAGGCTGGGCTGTAGAACTCGGCGATTGGGTAGGCTGGTGAGGACGTCGGTGTTGGCCTGGTGTTGGAGTTCGTTGCGAAGGTGAATCTCGTTCGTGACGTCTCGGATCGTGAGCAGGTGCCCCTCGACCAGTGCATGCGCCGTGAGATCCGAAACTCGCACATCGAACCACGGGCTCTCGTCATTCGACTCGCCGAGCTCGAACAGTGCTGAGGCTCCGCTCACGGCGGTGTGATTCAGGTGGGCTCGAAACGCCGCCCTGTCTTTCGGGCGAGCCAAGCTGACGAGATCTTCCAACGAGCCGTATGACGGCTCGAGGAGGTTGGCACTCGACGCTGATCGGTAACTGATCCGGTGGTCGCTGTCGATCACCAACAAGATGTCGGGTGAGTCGTTGATGAGCACCTGCAGTCGCTGCCCGGCCCGGAGCTGGGCACCAGCGAGGGCTTGGGTCCGGGCCGCTCTAGC
>Ga0114952_1002360_pt1 | contig 14564 bp, 15 predicted proteins | sample SidtaG_2_FD_87303 | JGI IMG/M metagenome (GOLD analysis project Ga0114952, IMG submission 87303) | Marine algal microbial communities from Sidmouth, United Kingdom - Sidmouth_Asex2 metaG | ecosystem: Host-associated > Algae > Red algae > Unclassified | place: Sidmouth, United Kingdom | collected...
AATATTTTTTTAGTCAAAGGGACATCAATCAAAACACCACTACTGGCAAACGGCTGTCTAAATGGTATTCTGCGCAAAAAGTTAATAGAGATTCTAAATAAATTAGAAGGGTATTCTTTAGAGGAAACTGCAATCTCGCCTTTCGAACTTCAAAAGGTTGACGAAATTCTAATAACCAATAGTATTATCGGAATACGGCCTGTTACGAAATACCGAAAAAAAGAATACGGTAGTACAGTCGCAAAAGATTTAATCGGTAAGTTAAATGCTGCCGCAAGACTGACTTGATATTAGTTTAAGCTCGGGTTTTCAGGTGAATTTGACCATAGTAGATAATTGCCGCCCAATTCTACCATTTTTTCTTTCCAAAAGGCACTTGCGGATTTCTGAATAATCGCACTTTCATATTCGTTTTTGGACACGATCCATGATTTCGACGAAAGTTCTTGATCCAGTTGTAAGGAAGACCAACCTGAATAGCCTAAAAAGAAACGGATATCCTCTTCTGAAATTTCCTCTTTATTGATTAAATCGATGGTCTTGTCAAAGTCACCGCCCCAATAGATTCCATCAGATATTTCAATGCTATTTGCGATAAGATGGGGCACCTTATGTATAAAGTAAAGATTATCTTGCTCTACAGGGCCGCCATTATATACTTGAAAGGGAATTTCGATTTCTGTTACCAAGTCGCTAATATTGTATTCCAAGGGTTTGTTTAGAATAAAACCTACGGACCCTTCTGCATTGTGTTCGGCCAAAAGTACTACGGACCGATTAAAAGATACGTCACCCGTCAATGTCGGTTCCGCAATCAAGAGTTTGCCTTTCTTCGGCTTAAGGTCTACCATAGGTTAATAAACTTTGTATCCCTAAAATAAGACAATTCTTATAAAAATCGATTGCGTTTCATAAAAAAAGCGTCCCGATTATATCGGGACGCTTTCTTGATATTGAATTCGATAGACTAGTTTACCGATTTTGCCAAATCTGAACCTGCTTTGAACTTTACTACGTTTTTAGCTGCAATTTGGATTGTTTTTCCGGTAGAAGGGTTTCTTCCTTCTCTTGCGTTTCTTTTAGATACGGACCATGATCCGAAACCTACCATAGACACACGGTTACCTTTTTTTAGAGCACCTTCGACGTTGCCCAAGAAAGACTCTAATGATTTTTTTGCCGCGGCTTTTGTGATGCCGGCATCAGCAGCCATTGCATCGATCAATTCTGTTTTGTTCATAATGTAATTAAATTAATTGTTGTTATAATAATTTCAATTGTGCCACAAATTTATACGGATTTGTGGTGAACGCAAGTAAAATAGGGGTAAATCGGGCTTTTTGTTGATAACTCGGGGTGTTTGTTGATAAAGTAGGGGTTTTTTTACGTTTCTCGCAGCCCAATGATAACGGGGCTTTACAACATACGCGCATTTTCTTGAATATGAAGACCGTTCAAAACGTCTCTTATCTTCATTTTTTTCTTACCCGGCAACTGAATTTCCTTAAGTATTATGTAACCTTTTTCGATGGCAATTTTTAATTCTTTTTTTGTACTTATGACTTTACCACTTTCGAATTGGTGCGCTGCTTTTTCTATTCCTGAATCATAGACCTTTATAAAGATATTATCATTACCATTTACCAAGGTCGTCCAAGCAGATGGGTAGGGGCTTAGCCCTCTTATATGATTGTGAATGTCGGTTAGCGATCGGTTCCAATCGATTTCACAGGTTTCTTTATGTATTTTGTGTGCTTCCTTTAATATCTTATTACTCTTCTGCCTTTCAGTTGTAACTGAACTTGTTTCAATGTTATGTACTGTTTTTACCACTAGGTCAGCTCCGACGAGCATTAACTTGTCATGCAGTTTTCCTGCGTTATCGTCTTTTTCTATACTTACTTTTTCCTGAAGGATGATTTCTCCGGTATCGATTTTATCATCTATAAAGAAAGTGCTTACACCGGTTTCTGTCTCTCCGTTAATAATCGCCCAATTTATTGGTGCTGCACCGCGATAATCGGGAAGCAATGAAGCATGAAGATTAAAAGTTCCGTATTCGGGCATTGCCCAAACCACTTTTGGCAACATTCTGAAGGCAACCACAATTTGAAGATTTGCATTAAGTGCTTTCAACTCGTTCAAAAATGCTTCGCTTTTTAAGTTGGTAGGCTGCAATACTGTAAGCTCGTTCGCCACTGCCAATTTCTTTACGTCCGATTGTTGTAGTTTTCGACCCCTTCCCGCAGGTCGGTCAGGAGCGGTAATAACACCTACAACAATGTAATTCTCGTCGATCAATCGCGATAGGGTAGAAGCGGCAAATTCGGGCGTGCCCATAAAGACAATTCGTAGTTCTTTCATAGTACGGTGCAAGGTAATTGAAATTCAAATTTGTTGATACTCATTTTTGGTATTGATTTTAATCTGCCCATTTTCAAGCATTGTCTGTAAGGCTTGAAAAACGGTGGTTTCCTCATAATCAAGATTACGTATCAATGCCCTGGATGTTTGGGGAGTTTCATTTAAAAGACCCATGATTTCAACGGAAATACGATTCGTATCCACCTTGCTACCCTTTAAATTTCGAAGACACACATCGCAAATACCGCAATCTTCTACTTTCTTTTCTCCAAAATAGCGCAATATCTGTTTGCTTCTACAAATGCTATCCGTATTAATATAGTTCAGCATTTCGTCTACTTTAGCCACTTTGACTTGATTCAGTTCGTTCACCTTTTTTGCAAAAACGTTTATGGTGCTATCATCTTCCCGAGGTACTAAAAATGAAAGTTCAAGGTCATTATGTTTTGATTGGTATGTTATGATTTCATCTTTTCGAAGTTGGTCTAAAACTTTGAGTACTTCCTGTTCGGCGACATTTGTTTTCTTTGCAATGAGGTGCGTATTGATTTTGGTCTCAAAATCAAAAATTCCACCATAGGTTCTAAGTACGCTCTGGACAATATTTACCGAACTTCTATTATTGTCGAGATAATCAAAAATCTGTTTTTTACTGGAAAGAAACTGAACCGTGCTCTTTTTCGAAAAAGATTCCGATAGCGCAATGACCGAATATTGGTCTAAAATTCGCAAGGCATTATACGCTAAATAGGAATTCAGAGTATAGGCCGAAATAAAATCATTGAAATTAAACTGAAAATTTTCGTTGGTGCCTTCTCCATAGGAGATTTGAAAATAGTTGTTGAGCTTATTGTAGACTTTTTTCAAAAAAGCGGAATCTGGTAAAACTTCTAAAAATTGACTCTTTAACTGAGCTTCGTCCGATTTGTTCGTTAGCACTATGGCAAAGGCAGATTTGCCGTCTCGACCTGCCCTTCCGGCTTCCTGAAAATAGTTTTCCAAACTATCGGGTATCTGGTAATGTAAGACCAATTCTACGTCGGGTTTATCGATTCCCATACCAAAGGCATTGGTGGCCACCATTATTCTAACATTGTTGGTCAGCCAAAGGTCTAACTTTGCCTGCTTTTCCTTTTTTGAAATTCCACCATGAAAAAACGTTGTCGTTTGTCCGTTAGCATTGAGAAAATTGGTCAATTCTTGCGTTAGCCTCCGAGTGCGTACATATACGATAACACTCTTGTCGATTTTGGCGCACAGTTGTTTTAGTCGGTACCTTTTATCGGCTGCCCAAAGAACTTTAAAGGCAATATTGTCCCTAGAAAAAGAATCTTTTACGATAAGTGCATCGTCGAGCTGTAGATTAGTAATGATATCTGTGGCCACGTTGTCGGTTGCAGTTGCCGTAAGTGCAATTAGCGGTGTTTGGGGCAATAGTTCTCGCAACTGGGCACATTCTAAATACGCGGGCCTGAAATCGTGGCCCCATTGTGATATGCAATGTGCCTCGTCAATGGCAATAAGGTTAACGTTCATCTGCCGTATTTTCTCCTGTACCACTTCTTGTTGAAGGCGTTCAGGTGATAGGTATAAGAACTTATAGCCTCCAAAGAGACAATTGTCGAGCAAGTCGATTAGTTCGTTAAAGGGAATACCGCCGGTAAGTGCGATAGCCTTGATACCCTTTTCCTTTAAATTGTTGACTTGGTCATGTATCAGGGCGATGAGCGGGGAAACAACTATGCAGATACCGTCTAAGGCCAATGCCGGTACCTGAAAACAAGCTGATTTGCCACCACCTGTTGGCAATAGCGCCAATACATCTTTTCGGCTTAAAATTGCGTTGATGATTTTTTCTTGGGAGCCTTTAAAACTTGAAAAGCCCCAATATTGCCGTAAAATGGATATTGGGTCTTTTGACATCAGTTGAGGTTTAGACGATTTAGGATGAATATCGTTCGTTCTTCGACACTACCTTTAGGAATAAGGGTCACCGAATAACCAAAATCAGTATAGGCCTTCTTAAGACTTTGGTAAATACGGATCGCTTCTTCAAAAGATTCAAAACGTTCATTATCAATAACATGTATTTCTTGCCAAGGTGGCATAAGAAGAATTTGGTCGTATCGGTAATCATAGCACGGCTGTTCGAAGTCCGCATCATAGCCCTGCCCAAAACAATTCATATAGGCGTGCACATCAGGAATTCCGCGATCGAAGAAAATTACCTCGGTTGCCGAACTTGGTATGTTTTTGTATTGTGATATCCGACCTTCGAGAAGTTGTTGGTTGAATTTTTTAGGGTCTTTGACAGATACGATGGGGTTGGTAACTAAAGCTCCGGAATTTTTATCATTCTTTTCGGTCGAAGTCATACTCCGAATAAATTCTTGTACACAGGTGTAACCTTTATTCTCAAGGTTTTTTATAACCGAAGTTTTTCCGGTGCTCGGGCCGCCCGTTATGACTATTTTTTTTTGATTCAATCTACTATAGTTATAGATGTAAAAGTAATCATTCCCTCAGGATTTTAAAATATCCCCGCAACCGTTTACCTTTGCAGAAAATGCTATTATGGACAAAGAAAAATCCGAAGAATTCTACAATCGGTTACAGGAACAGTTAAAAGAAACTTCAACTTGGCCCTCAGACTATCTCTATAAATTTATTGTACTCAGCGAGCCGGATAAAATTGCCCGGATTCATAAAATCTTCGATAATACAGGGGCCGTAATCGAATCAAAACAATCTAAAAAGGGAAAGTACACCAGTGTATCCGTCACCGTCAATCTCAAAAGCCCAGATGCGGTAATCGCAAAATATAAGGAAGTCGGTAAGGTTGAAGGGGTGATTTCATTATAAAGTTCAAGTATCAAGCGCAAGTTCAGTTAAAAGTTTAGGAGTTTATTGAAAAAATTCAAATACAAATGTCAAATTCAAACACACAAGATTTTTTTGATTACCCCCGAAGCTTAATGATCACTGATCACTGCCAACTGCCACTTTTTTGTATCTTTTCTCTTTGTTCTATATTCTTTTTTCTAAATTTTAGCATCGAATTTCCGTTCTTTTTATTGCTGACCTACAATTTATTTTTCCGGCTTAACGATCTTCAGGGCAATACAGAAACCATAAAATAGTATATAAACCATAATTTTCTTAATTTGCAGGCGTTATAAGAACACTTCCTTTTATTTTTTAAGCAAAAATCTTTCAATTTGAATTTAGTAGAAAACCTAGAATATAATACCGAGCGAAATAAACTCATCATTCCGGAGTATGGCCGTCATTTTCAGAAAATGGTCGACCATGCAATTTCCATCGAAGATGAAGAAGAACGCAATCGTGTAGCCCAAGCCATAATTAGCGTTATGGGAAATATACAGCCCCATTTACGCGACGTACCCGATTTTCAGCACAAACTTTGGGACCAGTTGTTCATTATGTCCGATTTTAAATTAGATGTTAAATCACCTTTTCCTATCACAAGCAAGGAAGTCTTACGGCAGCGACCGGAACCATTGGAGTATCCACAAAATTTTCCAAAATATAGATTTTACGGTAACAACATCAAACGTATGATCGATGTTGCCGTCAAGTGGGAAAAAGGGGATATGAGAGACGGACTCGAATATGCTATCGCCAACCACATGAAAAAGTGTTACTTGAACTGGAACAAAGACACAGTCGATGACAAAGCGATTTTCAAACATCTTTTAGAACTGAGTGGTGGTCAAATCGATCTTAAGGGCGAGATTCTTACCGATAGCGGTCAATTCTTAAAAAATAGGGTCGCCAAGTCATCACGTAGCAATTCGGGCAAGAAGAACCAACGAAACAACAATAATCGCGGTAAAAAGCGATACTAATATTTTCCAACCTACATGGGAACTTTTAAAATTGAGGGCGGGCACCAACTCTCCGGTGAGATTACGCCGCAGGGCGCAAAAAATGAAGCTTTACAGATTCTCTGCGCTGTACTTCTTACGGCAGAAGAAGTAACGATTCACAACATACCCGATATTGTCGATGTCAATAAATTGATTTCGCTTTTAGAAGATTTGGGCGTGAAGACCCAAAAAAAGAAAAAGGGGTCTTACACCTTTAAAGCCGACGATGTTAATTTAGATTACCTGCAATCGGATCAGTTTAAAGAGGATGGCCGTGGACTAAGAGGTTCAATAATGTTGGTGGGCCCCTTGTTGGCACGCTTCGGTAAAGGATATATCCCCAAGCCCGGCGGAGATAAAATCGGACGACGCAGACTGGATACCCATTTTGAGGGATTCATAAATCTTGGTGCAAAGTTCAGATACAATAAAGAGGAATATTTCTATGGTGTAGAAGCCAAGAAATTAAAAGGCACCTATATGTTGCTCGATGAGGCTTCTGTAACAGGTACCGCAAACATTCTTATGGCCGCAGTACTGGCCGAAGGCAAAACCACCATTTATAACGCCGCTTGTGAACCCTATTTACAGCAATTGTGTAAAATGCTCAATCGTATGGGCGCTAAAATTTCTGGAGTAGGTTCAAATTTATTGGAAATTGATGGCGTTGATGAATTAGGAGGAACAGATCATACCATGCTTCCCGATATGATCGAAATCGGAAGTTGGATCGGTCTCGCCGCTATGACAAAGAGTGAGTTGACCATCAAAAACGTAAGTTGGAACGATTTAGGACAAATACCTTCCGTTTTTCAAAAACTCGGAATAAAACTAGAACGTAGGGGCGACGATATTTTTATTCCCCAACATAAGGACGGTTACGAAATACAGAATTATATCGATGGTTCTATTTTAACCATCGCCGATGCACCCTGGCCAGGGCTGACACCTGACCTTTTAAGTATTATTTTGGTAGTTTCCACACAGGCTAAAGGCGAGGTGTTGATTCATCAAAAAATGTTCGAAAGTCGTTTGTTCTTTGTCGATAAATTGCTCGATATGGGCGCAAAAGTAATTCTGTGCGACCCGCACCGTGCTACGGTAATCGGGCATAACTTTAAATCTACGCTCAAGGCCACTACGATGACTTCACCCGATATTCGTGCCGGTGTCTCCCTATTGATTGCCGCACTTTCGGCAAAAGGAACATCAACGATACATAATATCGAGCAAATAGACCGTGGATATCAAGATATCGATACCAGACTTCGTGCTATCGGAGCGAAAATTACCCGGGTTTAACACGAGGTTTTTCGTTACGGCAGTTTCCTTTTATTACAGCATATCTAAAACAAAATTCTGAATTGGCTGATTGACTTTTGGCACCAGACTATATACTATAAGGATATATCTGGATAATACCTAAAATAAAAATCAACGTCCACAATACTGTGCGTATCCAATTTCTTTTCTCAAGCTTATCCAACATAGAGCTATCAAATGAACCGTTTGAAATGCGCTGATGCAAGGGAGCAAAGTGTGTAAAAGTAGAGCCCCACAATAAAAGTACGAGAAGAAAAATTATGAGGGCAGAACTCGATTGTTGTTGGTATAGTAGCCATCCTGAAATAATCAGTTGACCTATCATCAGAGGGCCTACAATTATCGCAATACGCTTAACGTAAACAGTATGCCAATCGATTAAATTGTTTTTTGAATACTTCTTAAAACTTGGGTAAACCACGAGTTGAACCAGCCAAATCAGTACGACCAAGCCGAAATCGAAAAGTAGTAGGATTATTTTTATATCCATTTACTTTTCGACCAATTTCCCATCTGGGTATTTTGCGAAGCGACCTTTTTTCCTATCATGAACATTATCGGTATGTGGCCAAGGCCAGCCCCCAAATTGCGTCAACCGATATTCTTGCATGGCATTTTGAATCTCCTCATCGGTATTCATTACAAACGGGCCGTATTTGGCAACAGGCTCGTCTATCGGCTTGCCCTGAAGAACTAAAAGATGCGCTGCTTTGTTCAATGCGGTGATAGTTGTTTTTTGCTGTGCATCTAGTTCGATTCCATAATCCGGTTGTATTTCTTGCGTATCTATTGCTATACTGTCACCTTCATAGAAATAAAGAGTGCGATTTATACCGGAATTCGCTTTAGGTAATGTAAAAGTAGCGTCGGCGTCGATATGAATGTTCCATATGGCTACTTCATTTTCTATATCGCCTGCCCAAGAATCCGGCGCTGGCTTCAGAGCATTTGTTTCGTTGAATTTACCTGCGACAATTTTAATTTGTGCACCTTCTTGTTTGATTACTGGAATATCTTCATGCCAAAGCATCTTAAAGTGCGGATCTACAAACTTGTTTTTTTTGGGTAGGTTTAACCAAATCTGAAAAAGTTCCAATGTATTTTCTTTTTCTGTATTTAATAACGGAAACATTTCACAATGCTGCACACCGCTACCTGCGGTCATCCATTGTACATCGCCTTCTCCAAATCTACCTGCAGCACCCAACGAATCGGAGTGGTCACAAAAACCTTTGTTCGCAATGGTTATCGTTTCAAAGCCACGATGCGGGTGAGAGGGAAAACCGGGTATGGTCTGCCCATGATACATACGCCAACCGTCTTTAGTGGTAAAATCATTGCCAAGATTTCTGCCTTCAAGCGAGGCCGCGGGTGACATATCTTCGTTGCCCTTAGGATAGTTATCCAAATGATAAACACAAAATAGAAATGGGTCTTGGGTCTGCCATGGGAAGCCTAACTGGAAAATATCTTTGATAGAATTACTCATTTAAAGTTTTTTTTGAAGGAGATTGAGCCTTTTGCCTTAGAATAAATTCCCAATCCCGAGCACCCCCCTAAAAGGTCGGGGCCGAAAGCCATTGATTTGGAATGTGAGATTTAGTTTTTTGGAATTTTACACTTAGTGCTTTGCCGTATTGATCTCAATCCAATACGCATCGGGATCTTGAATATAGATTTGTCGTACTCCATCGGTACGATCGGTGACCGCATTTTTTTTACCCGGCCAATCCCAATACGTAATGTTGTTTTTCTCTAAATGTGCAATCATTCCATCGAGGTCTTGGGTCGAAAGGCATAAGTGCATCGATTTGTTCTTTTCGAAAGGCGTAAAATCTTTTTCTATCAAATGAATCTGCGAATTACCACTCACTACAAACCAGCGAAAACCGGGTTTCTTATCAGGATGTGGGGTCTCTTCTAATTTTAAGATATTCGCATAAAAATCGGCACTCACATCAGAATCTTCAACGACAAGGGCAAAATGGTCAATTTTAAAATCGAACGATTGCGCAAAGATTGGCAGATAGTTAAAAGCTAGTAAAATAAGTAGTACAGGTAATTTTTTCATATTGTATTTATTAGGATTTCTAAGATAACAATAAACATTCAAATCCAACCTTTTTAAAAGTTAGTACTTTTCATTTAGCGATTTCAGTATTTCTGAACTTGTAATAATTCACCCGTTCCGGGCAATATTAAGTATGTTTTATCAGTTTAGTATCAACGGATTACATCCATTTATACAACCGAACAAACCCAATACATCATGAAAAACCTTAACCGAATTATTATACCGGTCTTCGCCCTACTTCTTTTGGCAAGTTGTAGCTCGATAAGCTCTTTGACCATGGGCGTTACAGAACCTGCCAGAGTACCAATACCTTCCGATGTTCTTAGCGTAGGTATCATTAATCGTAGCATTCCTTCCGAAGGAAATAGCGCACTCGATAAAATAGATAAGATTTTGTCTTTGGAAGGATTAAATCTCGATAAAGAAGGAGCCGAAGCATCCGTAACCGGATTGAAAGATGAACTTTCACGTATCAACCGTTTTGAAAAGATTGAAATAATCGATGATATCGAGGTTCAGCGTAAGGGTCTAGGCGTGTTTCCCGCAGCCTTAAATTGGGACAGGATTGAGCAGATTTGCGAGGCTAATGATGTGGATGTTATATTTTCATTAGAACTTTACGATACCAATACACTTGTCGATTATGAGGCTACTACTGTCAACCTGCCGAACAGCTTTGGTATCAAGGCGGATATTCCCGGACATAAGGTAACCCTGCGTACCGCTTTGAAGAATGGTTGGAGAGTATATGACCCACAGTCGAAATTAGTTTTAGACGAGTTTATTTATAATAAAGAGATTGTTTCCGTCGGTGCGGGTATCAACCCAATGAAAGCCGTAGAGGCGGTTGTCGGTAGAAAAGAAGCCGTGATGGAGCTGAGCACAGGTTTAGGAAATCTTTATGCCCTAAAAATAAGACCTATGAGTAAAAGAGTAACCAGAAACTACTTCATAAGAGGAACCAATAATTTTGAAGTCGGCCAAAGAAGAGCTCAAGCAGGAGATTGGAACGGCGCTGCCAACTTATGGGAAAAAGAGTTGAATAATTCCGATGGGAAAATTGCCGGAAGAGCCTGTTATAATATGGCAATTATCAATGAAATCAACGGTGATTTGAACAAGGCGATGGAATTTGCCTCAAAATCATATACCGATTATAATAACAGAGATGCCCTGCGGTACATTAATATTCTAAAATATAGAATTGCCGAAAGACGTGAACTAGACAGACAGCTTTCGCGGTAAAATAAGCATTAGATAATTTAGCCTTGAAAAACCATTTGTATTTCAGGGCTTTTTTTATGCGAAAAGCTTAAGAATTAAGCCACCGCCTCCTTATATCGTTTCAGGCAACGCTCGCGGGCTTCTTTGTGGTCTACCATTTTAGCTGGATAGTTCAATTCTTGAAGTTCTGGAACCCACTTGTTGATGTATTCTTTTTGTTTGTCAAACTTTTCTACTTGCGTCATCGGGTTAAAAATACGGAAGTAGGGTGCCGCATCGACACCACTACCTGCGGCCCATTGCCAATTGCCGACGTTGGCGCTCATATCATAATCCAACAGTTTTTCCGCAAAGTAGGCTTCCCCCCAACGCCAGTCGATCAAAAGATGTTTACATAAAAAACTCGCGACCAGCATGCGAACGCGGTTGTGCATAAATCCTGTTGTGTCAAGCTCTCGCATTCCGGCATCGACAAAGGCATATCCGGTCTGACCGTTTTTCCATCTTTCAAATTCGGCTTCATCGTTGCGCCACTCGATACGGTCGTATTTCGGTCTGAACGATTTTTCGGCTGTATGCGGAAAATGCCAAAGAATCTGCATAAAGAATTCCCGCCATATTAATTCACTCCAGAAGACCTCGTTTTTTTCGGCGATTGCTTTTTTCATCATTTTTCGAACGGAGACCGTACCGAATCGTAAATGCGGGCCAAGCCGTGAAGTGCCGTTTTCAATGGCAGGAAAGTTTCGGGTATCCTCATAATTTTCAATCAGGGTGGGGGTTACCGTATATTCGGGCACTTTTAATGATGAAATTTCGAAATCCATATCGGAAAGCGAAAGATTGGGTAATCTGCTATGCTCGATGAGATTATCTAAATACTGACTTGTATAGTGAATTGTAAGATGGGTATCGGAATCAAAATGGTCTTTCCACTTATTTTTATAAGGAGTGTAAACGACATATGGGTCGCCATCACCTTTGACCACTTCGCTCTTTTCAAAAATGACTTGGTCTTTGAAAGTCTTGAATATAACCTCGTTTTTATTAAGTAGGGCCTTAATTTCTTCGTCCCTTTCTTTCGCGTAGGGTTCATAATCATGGTTGGTGAAAACGCTGTTTATATCGTATTCCGAAATTAAATCTTTAAAAATAGACTCTGGTTTTCCGTGGTATAGCGCAATTGAACTTTGCTGTTCTTCTTGAAGCTCGCTGCGCATCTTTTGTAGAGTCTCATGAATGAAAGTCACACGCGCATCGTCTTTGGGGAGTTTATCCAAAATTTCTGTATCGAATATAAAAATCGGTAGTACCGGATAGTCTCCTTTAAGAGCCTCTAAAAAGCCAACATTATCATCTAAACGCAAATCGCGACGAAACCAGAAGATGGAAATTGTTTTGTTCATTTTTTTTAAAAAGTTTGGGAGTTTGAAGGTTTAGGAGTTTAGAAAAAAATAATTTTACTTACTACTTACTACTTACTACTTACTACTTACTACTTACTACTTACTACTTACTACTTACTCTTTTAATTAACATTCAGTGTAGACATACCACCGTCGACACCAACAATCTGGCCGGTCATCCACGTGCTATTATCACTTAAAAGAAAAGCGGCGATTTGCCCAATGTCAGCAGCTTCACCAACGCGTTTTAGCGGATGACGTTCTGCCATTTTTTCGCGCTTTTTATCATTGTTCAATAAACGATCGGCCAATGGGGTGTCGACCAACGAAGGTGCGATTACGTTTACCCTTAATTTGGGAGCATATTCGGCTGCAAGCGATTTTGCAAAGCCCTCTATGGCACCTTTGGCAGCGGCTACACTCGTATGAAAGGGCATGCCCGTGCCAACGGCTACTGTACTAAAGAAGACCATGCTTGCCCCATCTATCATTCTGGGCATGATTTCTTTTACGATTTTTACCAAACCGAAAAAATTCAACCGCATATCTTCTTCGAAGGTTTCCATAGACATCATTTTGAACGGTTTTAAGTTAATACTTCCAGGGCAATAGGCAAACCCATGCAGCTTATCAGGTAAGTCAGCCGTATTGAAATCATCGGACATAACGTCAAAAGGAATGTAGGTAACGTTTTCATCGAGCGAATCTTTTGTTCTTGAAGCCACATAAACCGAATGGTCGGCCTGAAGAATATTTGCCAATGAAAGTCCGATTCCGTGTGAGCCGCCGATGAGTAAAATGTTCTTTTTCATAAAATTTATTAGTTTATTTCTTCTCAGTTTTTTTAGAAGTGATTCAAATTTTCAACGTTCAAGCGAAAAAGCATATTTTTTAACGAATGGAGAAAGTTTAAATCACTTCCTAGTCATCATTTCTATTTCCTTTGGTTAAAAGGAATTAAAATGTAATTCTCTAGTACTATTCTTTATAGTACCGAAAAGTTCAATCAATTTTTGCTCTCGATACGAAAAAATTTGCTTCAATTGCTTTTTAACGATTATCGGGTGGGCTATTTGGCCGAGAATACCAAAGGGGATTTTGTAATCGATAATATCTTCCATTTCCACGCCACCCTCGATTTCTTTTATGAAGTGTTTGTGATGCCATAATGCATAGGGACCGAACCGCTGTTCGTCGACAAAATAGTCACCGTCTTTTACATGCGTTATTTCTGTAACCCATTTGGTACTGTAGAATGGAAATGGGGAAACCTTATACTGTATAATTTGCCCTGAAAACATTGGTCGGTCGCCCCCTGAAAGGATATTGAACCCCATATGATCTGGAGTAATTACCTTTAGGTTTTTTGGGCTTGAGAGAAAATCCCAAGCCTCTTTTTTAGAAATTGGAAGCGATTGTTTGGCGTGTAATTGATACAGTTTCATTAACAAGGTTTGCACAAATATAAAATCTATTTTGTTTAACCAAAAATAATTTTTGTTAAACAACTGGTTAGTAAAATCAATGATTTTTCTCGAAAAATTAAACATATCATTGGCGAGAGTTCTTATGTCGCATTGCAGTTTTGAGAAAAACCTGTATTTCATATTTTCTGGACTGAGATTGATAAAACAAGCGTATGTAAACATCTTCTTTCTTTAGGTTTCCGTTTTGCTTCGAACATTAATAACTCTCCAGGGCTTGCGTCTAAATGCCTAAATATAGTTGAAAACCTGTGAATGATTAAATAAAGTAGGCTAGTGCAAAGCAACTATTCTAATTGCACCACATGGTTATTTAAGACTTCATTAACTATTGTAGCCTTGCTTTATAATTAGATTTGCGAGAACTAATAAATCAATACACATGAAAAAATCATTCCTTTTAGCAATTGCATTTGTGGTTTCCCTTTCGATGGAAGCCCAAATTAATACTCCGGCACCCAGTCCTGCCGCGAAAGTTGAACAAAAAATCGGATTGACCGATGTAACCGTTGAATATTCAAGACCCAATATGCGTGGCAGAACTATTTTCGGCGGTCTTGAAGCCTATGGCGAATTATGGCGAACTGGCGCAAATGCCAGAACCAAAATTACATTCAGTGATGACGTTAAAATAGACGGACAAGAGCTTAAAGCTGGCTCATATGCAATTTTTACAAAACCCGGAAAACAAAGTTGGGAAGTGTTTTTCTATACCGAAGCCGACGGTGGAGGGAGCCCAGAATGGGACGAAAGCAAAGTAGCCGCCAAAATGACTGCTGAAGTTTATCAGTTGCCGATG
>Ga0114952_1002363_pt1 | contig 14551 bp, 13 predicted proteins | sample SidtaG_2_FD_87303 | JGI IMG/M metagenome (GOLD analysis project Ga0114952, IMG submission 87303) | Marine algal microbial communities from Sidmouth, United Kingdom - Sidmouth_Asex2 metaG | ecosystem: Host-associated > Algae > Red algae > Unclassified | place: Sidmouth, United Kingdom | collected...
CCTGCGGGATGTGGTTCTTGCGATACTTACCGAGATAGCTGCCATCGGCGTCGATCAGCGCCGCGGTGTTGTACAGGATTCCGGGCTGCTCTTGCTCGTACATGGGCAGAACGAGCACCATGCCCAGTTCGGCGCAAAGTGCTTGAAAGCGCTTGACGGTCGGCCCATCGGGGATCGACTCGGCGTAGTCATAGAACTGGGCGTCTTGCACCTGGCAGAAGTACGGGCCGTAAAACAACTCTTGGAAGCACATGACTTGCGCGCCTTGGGCCGCAGCCTGGCGCATGTACTGCTCGTGCAGGTCGATCATGGACTCTTTGTCGCCAGTCCACGCGGTCTGCACCAACGCAGCCTTCACAATTGACATTGCTCTCCCCAACGGTTGGCAGCTCGACCTGCGATGCCACAGGCCGTCTGCGCCGAGAATAGGTCTGAGTTCTGTAGCGGACAAGGGTCTCTTTGTTATATACAAAGTAATTCATGGCGGGTTTACAAACAGCTGCGGGAACAGAGCCTGAGCCAGAAATCCTTCGACTCGTCGCGGACCAAACGACTGACACCAGCGCCCAAGGAATTGCGCGAGCCATAAGCGGCTTGATCACGGCTGGCACGATCCGTCCCGGCGATCAGCTGCCAACGGTGCGAGCAGTCGCCACTGCGCTCGGCGTCAGCTCTAGCACCGTCTCCGCTGCGTGGCGACTGATGCAGAACCATGGCGTGATCTCGACCGACCGTCGGCGCGGCACAACGGTGCGCAGCTCTCGCGGATCCATCGAAGGCCGATACTGGCAGGTACCGGTTCCCCAAGGCACGCTCGACATCGACCTCAGCACCGGCACCCCGGATCAGGCACTGCTCCCCGATATCGGCGCAGTGCTTCATCGCATTCATGCCAACGTCGCCGTTGGAAGCTACCTCGACGCGCCCGTCCTGCCCGATCTAGAAGCCGAGCTTCGGCGAACGTGGCCATTCGTGCCAGAGCACATGACCGTGGTCGATGGCGCTCAAGATGCGCTTGACCGCTTGATCGCTGCGACCGTGCAAATCGGCGACACCGTCGTTGTCGAGCAACCGACATTCCCGCCGCTGCTCGACATGCTCGAACTTGCTGGAGCCGAAGTCATCGGCGTTCCACTCGATGCCGAGGGGATCGAAGTCGGGGCACTCAGGCACGCCGTAGACGAGCGGACATCGACAATCATCTTGCAGCCTCGGGCCCACAACCCGACCGGCGTAAGCATGTCGGCCCGACGAGCCCACACGATTGCCGAGATGCTGCCTCCAGACACCTGGGTCATCGAAGACGACCACTCCGGCGAGGCTGCTGGTGTCGAACTCGCCACCATCTCTGCGCTGAGACCGGCTCGCAGCGTGCTGATCCGCTCGTACTCGAAGTCACACGGGCCGGACCTGCGTATCGCTGCAGTTGGCGGCGCTGCCGCGCCACTACGCACACTCGAGCGGCGAAGGAACCTGGGTCCATCGTGGACAAGCAGACTGATCCAACAGATTCTGCTGGAGATGCTCACCGATCCCGAGATCGTTGAGCAGGTGGCTCATGCCGCCACGACCTATTCGGCGCGTCGCACCGAGTTCGCCGCCGCACTCCGGTCTCATGGCATTGTGTTGAACGTCGGCGCCGGCTTGAACGTGGCGATTCCGGTGCCCGACGAGCAAGCCGCCGTGATCTATCTGGCGGCGCACGGCATTGGCGCCGCGCCCGGCCGGCCATTCCTGGTTGCGCCAGTCGACCAGGACTTCATCCGACTGAGCATCGGCAGCTTCGCCGGATCGCTCGTCGAGCTTGCGGCGCATGCCGCTGCAGCAAGCAGAGCCGGCCTTCCCCGCTAGGGACTGCGAACACAAGGCTAAGGTCGCCCGCATGGCAGATCAGATGGTTCCTGTATTCCGGGTGAAGGATGCTGGTGCTGCGGCCGAGTTCTACCAACAGATCGGCTTCACACTTGAGGGCACCCACCAGTTCGAGCCGAATTTCCCGACGTACGCGTTCCTGCGCCGCGGCGATGTGCAACTGCACCTTTCGGAACACAAGGGTGATGCGCCCAAGAAGTCGCTGGCCTACTTCTGGGTCAACGACATCGACAGCATCGCTGAGTCTCTTGGGATCGAAGTCGAACAAGCACCATGGGCACGCGAGCTCGAAGTAGTGGATCCCGACGGCAACACGATCCGCTGCGGCCAACCAAATTCCGGAACGGCCTAGTGTCTCGACAGGTGCATCGGGCGGCCGTCAGAGAATCTTGGTCAGTTCGAATCGCGGAATTTGGCCCGACTCGAGCTTGGCCATGAGTGCGGCGCGTTCGTCGTCGGTGAGCTCATCGACGACTCGATCGTCGGCGTACAGATCGACGCCATCAGCCCCTTGCAGACCGACTGGGGCCAACGGGCCGCCACCCAGATGCCCGGTGTCGAGCGCCTCGGCTGCCGATGTCGCAAGCTGCGGCGAAACGGTTCCGGCAGTCACCCACTCGAAGACAGTTGCTGCAACCGCCGGGATGTTCGGCAGCTCACCATGCACGCCGTTGACGTATCGGTTTGCGGCCACGCCGTTGAGCGTCGCACTCGCCTGGGGCACTCGGCCGTCTCCCTCGCGGTGCGGGTCGCCCGAATTGCGTTCGCGCAACTTCTTGTCCTTGCGACCGAACCATGATCCGTCACGTTCGAGACGAAAGATGGTCTCGTGACCAACACCGATGATCATGAGCAAACGTTGTTGCTGGTCTGACGACAGGCCCGCCTGGTGAGCGGCGAGCCTGCGCCAATGATCGGCCACGCTGTCGAGTCGGGCTTGGAGCGCATCGCGACGGTCGGCATCGCCGCCGAAGTCGAGTTCGTACGCATCGGCGTCGTACAAGTCGAAGTTCGCGCACGGGTGCTCGCCCACCAGCTGGGGATTGTTTGGATAGATCCCCAACGGAGCAGGGAGCAAGCTGAGCGGCCCCATCAGCGTCTGGAACGTTGCCCGTGACAGGTACAGACCAAGGATGGCCATCGGCTCGGTGCCCCACAAGTGACCCTTGAGGTAGCTGGCGATCGCTGGCGACCCGTGGTGCGGCGTGCCGATAAAGGCAATGCGCCCAATCTTGTCCCACAGCACGGGCCGCTCCATCAACGCAGTCCGAATGATAAGGCCGCCCATACTGTGGCCGACGAGGTGGACCGGCTGCCCTCCGTTGCTGGCCCGAAGTTCGTCGACTCGCCCAACGATTCGATCAACGCTGTCGGTGAGCCGCCTGCGCCAGTCGTACCAGCCGCCTCGAACTGACACATGGTCGTGGGCCAAGCCATGGGCCATGAATTCGGAATAGCTGTAGTCGATTGCGGTTGGCTGCACATCGATCCCGGCCTCGGCGTCGTCGGACCCTTCGCGATTCAAGCCAAGTCGGTTCAGCTCTTTGCGAGCCCGAACGTCGAGCCACCACACACCGCCGAGCCCGGCGGGGCTGAGCACGCTGCCCATCACACCCGGGACAAACAGCGTGTTCGGAGCCGGTTTTGCGGCGAGTACGCCAGCGTCGGCACGAGGTAGCGCTCGCATGCTTGCCAAACCGTCAACACCAAGCATCTCGGTCAGGGCAGCCTGGTGTGCCGGGTCGTCGACGAGTTCGAGCTGGCGATCAAACGATGCTTGTGCAAACTCGGTAAGGATGTCGCCCATGAAGGTCGCCTTCGATCAGCCGGGAGTCATCCGCAGGCCATAGTGGTGGATATAGCTGTAGAAAAGGCCGCCGATGTTTCGGTAATTGAGCCACAGGTAACGACGTGCGAGCGCGGCTGCTTCGCCCGTGAACAGGCCTGCGTCGTCGAGCGGTTCTTCGAGCAGCCGGAAGAACACGTGGGCGTACCGAGCTGCCAGGCCGACCGGGACCTTGACCTCGGTGCCCATAAAGGCCCGTGCGCCGCGGCGGAAGAACATCTGCTCGATCTCGTTGACCTCGTAGACATCAGCCGATGCCGAATCACAGGCATTTACGAACACGAACGGTTCGCCGCTGAAACGAGCGTTACCGAATGACATGCCGGCGATCTCAAAATCGGCCGGGTTTGCCGACGCAGTCGGACCGAAGACAAGCTTTGAATCACCTCCGCCCGGTGGATGCACACAATGGCAGTAGAAGTGCAGGATCGAGGCCGAGGTCGGCGTCGTGAACTCGGCCTTGGCCTGATCGATCTTTGCCGCCGTATCGGCCGTGAGCGGCACCACTCGGTGATTCTGCAACGCCCCGACTACTCGCCGCTGGTGTTCGGCTTCGTCGTGGATGGCATCGCCCGCCGCATCGTTCCAATACAGAACATGAAGCCGTTCGGTCGTGTCGAAGGGTCCGAGTTCGGTGCTTGCGGGGGCACGACGCCATTTCGACCACGAGACACGAAATCGCAGCCCCAGAAAGTTCTCGCCCTCGATGAAGGGTGCCAGGGTCGGGTCCTGCGTGTACATCAGGTGCCACGGCATAGACGCGTTGCCAGCGCGCAACGCCCAGTCAACGTTGATCAGGCTGCCGGGCGGAAGGTTGTCGACGATGCCCCTGAGCAACGTGCCATCGGGGAAGCAGGTTTGATAGAGCAGATAGCCGGCGTTCGCCAGTTCGAGGGCTTCGTTCGACGCCGCCACCCGATCCCAGGTGTCAGCGTCGTCGATGGCCACGGTGATCTGGCCATCGTCAGTTGTCGCTGCATCCGTGGCGTCGGCTTCGCCTGTCGCAACTACCGACGCGTCATAGCCCCAGTTGGCGGTCTGCCCCAGGTAGTAGTTGGCGAGCTGGCGATCGAGTCGGCGCCCAAGCTCGTCGGCGCTGATGGCTTCGAAATACGCGCTGTGCGCGCGGCGGAACGCGTCGGCTCGCTGTCGAACCGCAGTGACACGCCTGGCGAGTTCGGTCGACTCGGGCCAGATCTCGACGTTCGGTTGGGGTTCGTGCTCGGCGTGGAAACGAACCGACGGGAGTCCGGTGTCGTCGTCGTAGACAGTGAGCTCGAGCGAGGCGGGTGGTGTCGTGAACTCGTGATGCGGCGGGTTGATCGAGTCCGCCGGTTCGGCAACGGCTTCGTTGGCCAGTTCGGTCGCATCTTGTGCATCGTCGGCTGGTAGCCGCACCGTCATATGGCGCAACAGCGGCGCATGGGCGCCCTGCGCATAGACCCGTATGTCGAGTACCTGATCGCCAGCTCCGTCGCAATGCACCTGTCGGGTTTCACTGTTGTCGACCGCAGGGATGAAGAGCGTGAACTCGGCGAACCATCGCACCGGTTCACCGTCGGTGTCCAGGTGTACATAGGTCGAGACATCGAGATCAGCCGTGCTGAGCGGTTGGTCCGACGACACGACCCATGTGGACGGCAAACCATCACCGATCTGGTCTGCACCGAGCATGGCGCCACCGTCGACTGCAAGATCAAATGCCGTCCGCCGATCGCTGTACTCAAGGTCGACGGCTCGACGGAGGCTCTCGTTACGCGCCGCCCGGAATCGACGGTTATCCGTCGCCGGTCGCTCAGAGTCGGGATCGGGATCGGGTTTCGCCTCAGGATCGGGCTCGGCTGCAGCCGTATGTCGAACTTCGATCGGACGAAACTGGTGGTCGACCATCACCGGTGGTGGAGCTATGTCGACAGAGCCGCCCGAACCCAACAGTGGTGGCGCAGTACCTTCGGCACGACCGGCATCGGCAAGGAACTGCAGCATCCAGGCGGCAACGTCGTCATGGCCGGTGCTGGCGGAAGCCTCGACGAGCGCAACGACTCGGGCCCGCCAATTCGAGCCGAAGCAGTTGCCGAGCAGCCACGCCATTTGCGACGACGGCAGATCATTGCGGTTGAGCCAAAGGTCGACTAATCCCTCGACTTCGTCATAGGTCGGGGTGTCTTGCGCCAGGCCAGCAAGCAAGTCATTCAGCCCGCCCATGCCCGGATACTCAGCGGTCAATATGGCTGCCTTGGTCGACGACCAATCCGGCCGTGGCGCCTTGGCACTCACCACGACCGGTCCTCGATGAGCCCACTCGCCAGAATGCGGGCACCGCTGACATGGTCGTCGATCGTGTCGCCGGCGTCGGCCCGAATCAACTCGGCGGTCACCATCTTGGCCATCTCCTGGGGCACCGGGCGGGCTGGGCGCAGCAGACCCGAGACATAGCTCGGGTCACCCCAGAACAACGAAGGCCCATTGCCTTGTTCGAGCGCTCGGTAGAGATGCCGCAACGGTCCGATTTGGCCGGCCTTACCAGCGGCGACGACGTAGAAGACATCGAAGTCCTCGCCAGACGCAGGCTCCGATCGGTCCCAGAGCGATGGGTCAGCGGTGCCAAGTGTCTCCGCTGGCAGTTCCATCAGCGCCTGCATCTGGTGCTGATCGGCAAGCAGCTCGGTTAGACGCGATCGCAGCGTTTCTTCGTCGCGCACGGCGATGAGGCCATGCAATGCCGCTTCAGCCGGCTCCGGGTCCTGGCTGGTCGAAAGGTCGCGCAGGAATGTGCGGACTTCTTCGATTGGGACATGCGCAGCTGCCTTGATCACCACAGGCGCTGGCCCAGACGTGAGCCGGTGCTCGACCGCTCCAAAGATCAGCTGCCATGCGCCCGGTTCAAGGCTCATCGTTGCAAGCGATTCCAGCGACCCGGCCGCAAGCTGATCGCTGCCGTTAGCAACCAGTTCTGCGAGCGGCGCTACTTGCTGTTCGGTTAGTGGTTGGCCTGAGATTCCGGTGCCCATCGCCCGCCTTCCGCCGATCACCCGCCTCGTTGCGAACCTAACGAACTTCGACCACCCGGTCAATCGCCCGCATTGCGTTGGCGCTCATCGCTAGGTGCAGTTCACCACGAACGTTGCGTTGCGGGGTTCGCTGTTCTCGATATCGGTACCCCAGCTGTGGACCATGACCGCGGTGCCGGTCACAACATCGCCGTTGCGGGTCCAGTTGAGCTCACCCCACGATTCGACACCAGCAGGCGTCTCTACGGTGCCTGCCGTCCATTCCTCGATGCCGTAGGTAACCCGAATGGTGTTGTCGTACTCGGTTGTGTCGTCGTCGCCGAGCATCGGCTGCTGGTAGTCAAGCCGAAACTCGGTGTCGGCAGGTGTGTCAGCAAGGGGAAGACCTGCGACGCTCATGAAGTCAGGACCAAAGGCCGAGCAGGCAAAAAGGTCGAACGAGAGCTCTTGTTCCTCGTCACCAAAGGTGACCACAGCGACTCGTGGGGCGACGCCGCTGGTGTCGCCGGATGCCTCGGTGTCAGCATCTTCGGCGGGAGCAGGTTCGACAGAATCGGTCGATGCGGCGTCGGTCGATGCGGCGTCGGGTTGCGACTCGGCCGCAACAGGCTCGGCTGCTTGGACGGCACCGACCTCGGTCTCGCTGCTACAGGCACCAAGCACGAACGTGGCTGCGAGCACCAGGACTATCAACTTCATTCGCGGAAGAGTGATCATTGCGGGCTTCCTCACGGGTTGCTAACAACACCATCGTGATACTCAGCGCCGTGTGGAACTGTCTCGCAGCGCACTCATCATGCATGTCGATGGTCACACGGAGTGCTCGGCATCGTCACCTCACTCTGCGGGAATCACCTTGGCGAGTCCTTCGACCACCTGTGCCCGAGGATGTGCGGCCAGTGTTGCTGGTGGAACCAGGAGCTTGCGGTCGCGGCTGCCTCCGCCAATGATCAGGTTGTTACGCTCCATCACCCGTGAGTCGATCCAGAGCTCGAGTGGTTCGGTGGTGCCGAAGGGAGTGACGCCCCCGATCTGCATGCCGGTCATCTCGATCGTCTGCTCGGCCGAGGCAAACGAACACTTGCGGGTGCCCAGTCGCTTGCGCACAACCTTGTTTACATCCAGGCGGCTGTCGGCCAGCACCAAACACATGGCGAAGACCGGCGGATCGCTCTTGCCTACTACGACAATCGCGTTCGCTGAATCATCCATCGAGTAGCCGTAGGCCTCGCAAAATGCGGCGGTATCGGCCAGATCCGGGTCACACGGCATCAGCTCATAGGCAGCACCGAGTTCAGCCAATTGGTCCAAGACAAGATCGCTCATGAGAGGCGACGCTAGCGCAAGCGCGGAAGCGTCTAGGCAGCCGGGGCACTAGTTTGGCGGCATGGACTTCACGAGAGCATTGGTCACTGGGGCGTCGAGCGGCATTGGCCGATCGATGGCGCTTCAACTCGCCGAAGCAGGCACGGCACTGGTTGTCGTGGCTCGCGACGAAGCACGGCTGAACGAGCTTGCGGCCGAGGTCGCTGTCGAGTGCGAGGTGCTCGTTGCTGACCTCGCTGACCCAGAGGCTGTCGAGCGCGTTGCAGAACGGATAGCGGCTGCTGCCGATCCAATCGACCTGCTGGTCAACAATGCTGGCTTTGGCCTGACCGGCAAGGTCGTCGACCAAGAGGTCGGCTCCCAGCAGGGCATGATCGACGTCAACGTGTCGGCGCTTGTGCACCTCTCGCATGCGGCGGCGATTGCGATGGCCGACCGAGGCAATGGTCAGATCCTGAACGTGTCGTCGGTGGCTAGCTGGCTTGTTGCCCCGAGCAGTGCCATATATGCAGCAACGAAGGCATTCGTCACTTCGTTCAGTCAGACATTGCACGAAGAGATGCTCGGCAGCGGCGTGGGTGTGTCCTGCCTTTGCCCCGGGCTGACGCGCACCGAGTTTCAGGACCGGGCCGAGTTCGACACGTCGAAGCTTCCCGACATCATGTGGCAGTCCGCCGAAGCCGTTGCCGAGGCCGGGCTCAAGGCTGCCGCTCGCAACCGGGCGATCGAGATCCCCGGTGCGCTGAACAAGAGCACCATCGGCGCCACCCAATTGATGCCCCGCAGCCTGGTCCGAAAGCTCGGCTCGCTTATCACCGACTGACGATCTGAAAAGTCCATGCGCCGAAAAGTCCATGCGCCAGGCGGGTGGACTATTCGCAACGACTAGCGGCGAGACTTGGGCGCCAATTTGACGACGCGGTCGTCGTTCTTGCCGGTCACCTTGATCAGGTCGCGCGCTTCGGCGGACCGGACGAAGCTGCCGAAGTTGCGGAATCCCAGGTTGGCTTCGTTGAACGACTTGTCGGCCTTGAGCAGTGCTTGCTTGAGCCCCGTGTACGGCACGCTCTTGGCATCACCAACGACCTTGGTCAACAGCTGATCGATGGCCTCGAGTGCTCCACTGCCCGCGATTGACACGATTGGGTCTCCCGAGCCGTCAAGCGACACCAGGCCACGATCGACGAGCCCTCGCAACAGGCCGCCGAACCCACGGAAGCCCAGGTCGGCCTCGTTGAACGTCGGGTCCTTGCGCAGGATTGCCCGCTTCAGAGCGGATCCACGCACCGGACCAGATGTTGATTCTTCGAGACCGGCGAGCGTCGTGATGACAACCGACAAGTCACCGGGCGTTGAACGCTTGCGTTCGGTCGAAGCTGGCTCGCTGGTATCGACCAGGTTGTCGTAGAACAAGAACTCGTCGCACGCTGGCGGAAGCAGATTCGAGGTCGAACCCTTGACACCGACACCGATCACACGGCGGTCGAATTCGCGAAGCTTGTGCACCAACGGGCTCAAGTCGCTGTCACCGGTGCAGATCACAAAGGTCGAGATGTACTTCCGCTCGAGCGCCAACTCGACCGCGTCGATCGCCATCTTGATGTCGGCGGCATTCTTGCGGCTACCACCCATCTTCTGCGGAATGTCGATGAGCTCGACCTGGTGCCGGGTCAGCATGCGCCGGTCCTTGTCGAAGTACGACCAATCGGCATACGCCTTACGCACAATCACCCGGCCGCGCTCAGCGAGCGCGTCAGCGACATTGGCGAAGTCGAACGCCGCACCCAGGTTCTCGCGGGCGCCGATGGCCAAATTCTCGTAGTCGAGGTAGACGGCGATCCGCGGCTCGTGCTCTTGTTCCATACCCGAGCCTCTCACGGATCGCCAGCATGCAGCGGGCAATCACACTCGCTGGGCAATACTGACAGCGTGACCGAACCGCACGACGCCAACTTCGAAACGTACGTCGATCCCGTCGACGGGACGCGTTGGAACATCGACGTGGACTTCATCGATTCGAACTGGACGTGCATCTGGAACAACGGGTGCGAAGGAATTCTTGAGCAACCGTCGGCCGGCCTGAACCAAGGTTGCTGCTCGGTCGGCGCCCAAATGATCGACGAAGATGAGGCGCTTCGCATTGCTGCGCTGGGGCTGACGATCGACGAAAGCATTTTTCAGTACGCCGATGCTGCGCTCGAAGGTGGCGTGTTCCGCGATGAGACTCGCACGAACACCCGGGTGATCGACGGTGCCTGCATCTTTCACAACCGGGCTGGCTTCGCTGGCGGCGAAGGATGTGCGCTGCATCTGGCGGCCATGCAAGACGACGAGAACCCGCTCGAATACAAGCCGTCGATTTGTTGGCAAGCGCCGCTCAAGGTCGACACCAACGATGACGGAAGCAAGACACTCCGCCCGTGGAAGCGCCACGACTGGGACGGCGGCCTGGAGTCAATGGCGTGGTGCTGCACCAACAAGGGCGGCGACGACGAAGCACTGGCATCGGCGTTCGTCAGCGACGTTCCGGTCGCCGAATCCTTGCACGCCGAACTGCGCGGTCTCGTCGGCCCCGAGATCGCCGTCGAACTCCGCAACCGCGGCTCCTGAAGCACTGGGCACATGTACGTAGTACGTGTGCCCACGTTGCAGTCGACCACCGCTGACGCAGTACGTTCGGTGCTGGTGAAGACGAACGATCGCATCCGACGCAGCTTCAGCGGCCGCATCGCCCCCGACGTGCAGATCGAAGCGGTCGTGCTGCTGAAGCGACTCAAAGGCCCAAACACCTCGAAGCGATCAAATGTGCTGGCGCGGTATATGGGCCGGTACGGACTCACGAACACCTTGGGATCTCACGCGATCTATCGAGACCAGTGGCTGGTGTTGACGGAGAACCGATTCTTGTTGTTCGCCAAGCGTGGCGGCGGAATCTTCACCGCCGTCGGCCCTCTCGAACACGCGCTACATCGCACCGAGGTCGAGTTGCAGTGGGCAGACTTCACCGAGGCAACGCTGCATAAACGGCTGCTTCATCTGACAACCACCGACCAACGCATGAACATTTCGCAAACGATCGTGAGTAACGACGAGGCAGACTTGTTGGTGCAGGCTGTCGGCGACCGCAGCCGCGAAATTGGCCTGCAAGAACTTTGAGACTGGAACCATGGACATCCTCGTCATCCGACACGCCCAACCGAACGACGAATCCAAGAGCGGGGGCGAGGGTGATCCGCCATTGAGCGACCTGGGTCTTGCACAGGCCCAAGCAATCGGCGACTTTCTGGCCCAAGAGCACATCGATCATGTTGTGGCCAGCCCCATGCTGCGGGCCCACCAAACCGCAATGCCACTGTGCGCGCATCTCGGGATCGAGGCCGAACTCGACGACGATCTGAAAGAAGCCGGTTGGCAAGCAGGGGCGTACATGCGAACCGAAGAGAACATGGACTTCTTCAAGGACAAGATCGGCGCCGACCCCGAGTATCTCTACCGACCCGAGGGCAAGCAGGTATTCAACGACCGCGTCATGCGGGCCTTTACCAAGGTGCGCGACAATCACGCCGGCAAGACCGTGGCCGTGTTCTGCCACGGCATGGTCACCACAACCTTCGTGTCAACGGTCATCAATATCGAGCCAGGTCCGAGTCACTTCCACCCGCACTACACCGGTCTCACGCGAATACAGGCCTCGCAGTCGCTCGATATGTGGACGATGCGCAGCTTCAACGAGACGATGCACTTGGGTGACCTCAGGATCTGAGGCCGGGTTCAGTTGCGAGACCCACCGCGCTCGGGGCGAGCGTTACGACGCTGGCGTTTCGTTTTGCGCCGCAGCGAGAGTGATCCAAAGCCCGAGATCACGGCGATGTAGAAGCCGACGTCGTACCAAATGCCGGTGTTGTTCGTTTCATAGATACGAATGTCGCCGTCGAAAATATGACCGATCAACGCGAACGGAGCGATCCAGCCGTGCCAGATACCGCTGAAGAATCCTGCGGTGTCTTCGGGTGAATAGGTCCCGTTCCCGGCTGCGCACGCCGAGAGCAACACCGTGAAGGCAGCGAGCCACAGAAGAGTCGTTCGAGAGCGCCGCATGGAACGACCCTAGACCGGCCGTTCGATTCGTGCCGATATCGCGTCAACAATCGGGGGTGTACTCAATTACCCTTGCGGCCTATGAGTGAGCTTGCAAAAGCCTACGTCCCGGCTGATGCCGAGGCTGCGGTCACCGCCAAGTGGGACGCCGCGAACGCGTTCCACGCCGCCCCTGTCGAAGCCGGAATCGATACCTATTCCGTCGTGATCCCGCCGCCGAACGTGACCGCTGCGCTGCACCTGGGCCACGCACTCAACACCACGCTGCAAGACGTGCTGGTGCGCTTCAACCGCATGCGGGGCAGGTCCACCCTGTGGATGCCCGGCACCGATCATGCGGGTATCGCTACGCAGACCGTGGTCGAGAAGCGCTTGCTCGCCGATGGTGTCAAGCGACTCGAGATGGGTCGCGAGGCGTTCGTCGAAACGACCCAGCTGTGGAAAGACGAATACGAAGCGACGATCCTTGAGCAGCTCAAGGCCATGGGTGGCTCGTGTGACTGGGACCGCACCCGCTTCACTATGGACGACATGTGCGCCACTGCGGTGCGTCACGCGTTCTTCAAGCTGTTCGACGACGGTCTGATCTACCGCGGCAAGCGACTGGTCAACTGGGATCCTGTCACCCGCACGGCGCTGTCTGACGACGAAGTCGAGATGGAAGATGTCGACGGCCACATGTGGTACCTGCGGTATCCGTTGGCAGACGGCAGCGGCCATGTCACCGTCGCAACGACGCGCCCAGAAACCATGCTTGGCGATACCGCAGTAGCCGTGAACCCCGATGACCCGCAGGCCGAAGCCGTGCTGGGCAAAGACGTGCTGCTGCCCATCGTTGGCCGCACCATCCCGATCGTGGCCGATGACTATGTCGTCATGGCCGACCCCGAAAGCAGCGACGCCAAAGCACAGATGGCCAGCGGCTTCCTGAAAGTCACGCCTGCTCATGACCCCAACGACTGGGACATCGGCCTTCGCCACGAGCTGCCCGTGATCAACATCATGGGACCCGACGCGTCGATCAGCGACCAATACGGCTGGGACGACGTCAGCGACGAAGCCCGCCAGTTCGTTGGCATGAGCCGCGAAGACGCTCGCACTGCCATCGTCGAATGGTTCGATAATGCCGGCCTGCTGGCCGAGGTTCGCGATCACCCGCATTCGGTCGGCCATAGCTACCGCAGCCACGTCCCCATCGAGCCATGGCTCAGCGACCAGTGGTACGTCTCGGTCACCGACGACCGGTTGCGTGGATCAGCGATGCGTGCGCAAACACCTGATCAGCTTGCGACGTTGCCAGCCGATGTCGAAGATCGCTCCCCCGACGTGACCGGCGACGGCGAGCTCCGCTTCTATCCCGAGCGTTACGCCCGCACCTATGCGTCGTGGCACGAGAACATTCGTGACTGGTGCATCAGTCGCCAACTGTGGTGGGGTCATCAGATTCCCGTCTGGATGCGCCTTGTCGACGAATCCGACGCACCTGCCGAGGTGGTCGAAGCACTCGAGCGGGTTGGCATCGATCAGGCCGTGCGCGTCGAGTCCCAGTGGGGCCCGATGGGCGCGTCGCACTATGCACGACGTGTCACCGCAACCGAGATCGAAGAAGCGATCTGCATTCCACCCGACGGCACGTTGCGCCGCTCCGAGGCACCGAACGCCGTAGGCGAAACCGAACTGGTCGCCGCCGCAGAGGACGCCGGCTACAGTCGCGACCCCGACGTGCTCGACACCTGGTTCTCGTCGGGTCTGTGGCCGATGTCGACCATGGGATGGCCCTACCCCGAGGACTTCCCCGAAACCGTCGGGCTGCTCGAGAGCTACAACCCGACCTCGGTGCTAGCGACCGCTCGCGAGATCATCACCCTATGGGTGAGCCGCATGGTCATGTTCAACCGTTACTTCCTCGACGGCCAGCTGCCGTACACCGATGTCTTCATCCACGCCATGATCCAAGACGGTCACGGCCAAAAGATGTCAAAGAGCCTGGGCAACGGCGTCGATCCGCGCGACATCATCTACAGCCATGGCGCCGACGCCATGCGCTACACGCTGGTACAGATGACCACCGACACCCAAGACGTGCGTATGCCGGTCGACATGGTCTGCCCCCATAGCGGCGAGGCGTTCACGCCGAAGTACATCACGACCAGCGCAGGTCATACGGTTGCTGCCCCGACGCAGGATTCGCCGAGCGATGCGTCGAAGAAGATGGTGTCCGCCTATGGCGTTGCTGCGGGCGTGACCACCCCGACCGATGACATGCCCTTGGCGCGCAACACCTCACCCAAGTTCGACATCGGGCGCAACTTCTCGAACAAGGTCTGGAACGCCACCCGCTTTGCGCTTGGCCGTCTCGAAGGCAAGGACAACACCGGCCGGGTCGTGAATCTGGGCG
>Ga0114952_1002367_pt1 | contig 14533 bp, 10 predicted proteins | sample SidtaG_2_FD_87303 | JGI IMG/M metagenome (GOLD analysis project Ga0114952, IMG submission 87303) | Marine algal microbial communities from Sidmouth, United Kingdom - Sidmouth_Asex2 metaG | ecosystem: Host-associated > Algae > Red algae > Unclassified | place: Sidmouth, United Kingdom | collected...
AAATCGGTGGTTGCGCTCGCTAGTATCGATCCCGGAAGGATGGCAGAGCGGACGATTGCGATAGTCTTGAAAACTATTGGGCCTTCACGGGTCCCGGGGGTTCGAATCCCCCTCCTTCCGCTCAAGAAAGAACCTCTGGTTTCGACCAGAGGTTCTTCACTTTTTGGTCATCCCGCGCACAAGGCGGTGTAGTTGCTGTGAGTAGATGGTGCACGCTCGTGTTCTGCTGTGCGTGAGAAGCCATCGAGCCGTCATGGACTGCACACGGCGGCGACATCGGGCCAGGGTCAACTGGTGTCATGGACACCGCAACTTCCGCATCGACCCCGCGACACCTGCTGGTCGTCGGCAACGGCATGGTCGGCCAGAAGTTCGTCGACGAGTTCATCGACCACAGCGACGGCTGGACGATCAGCGTGCTGGGCGAGGAACCCCGCGGGGCTTATGACCGAGTAATGTTGTCGAGCTTCTTCGATGGATCCACGATCGACGATCTGAACCTGTGCGATGTCGAAACGCTTCGCGAGCGGGGCGTCGACTTCCAATTCGGCGCTCGGGTCGAGCGCATCGAACGCAAAGCGCAACAGGTGCACCTGGCCGACGGTCGCACCATCGCCTATGACCATCTCGTGATGGCAACCGGTTCATCACCTTTCGTTCCACCCATCCCCGGCCGGGACCAGCCAGGCTGCTTCGTGTATCGCACGATCGAGGATCTGGAGGCGATCCGTGACTGGTCACTGCGCCCGGGTGTCTCGACAGGGGTCGTCGTGGGTGGTGGCCTTCTGGGTCTGGAAGCCGCCAATGCCTTGCGCAATCTCGGGCTGAAGACTCACGTTGTCGAGATGGCGCCTCGGCTCATGCCTCAGCAGCTCGACGAACCAGCAGCTGCCATGCTGCGCCGCTGGGTCGACGAGCTCGATATCGAAACCCATTTGGGTTTCGCCACCGAATCCATCGAGGCCGGCGACGGTCAACCGCTCGGCCTGCGCACCGCTGTCGGAGATCTGCTCGAAGCGCAGCTGGTGTTGTTCTCGGCTGGCATTCGTCCCAATCACCAGCTGGCCGAAGCGGCCGGCCTGTTGGTGGGCGAACGCGGCGGCATCGTGGTCGACGACAACTGCACCACCGAGGACCCGGCGATCTCCGCCATTGGCGAGGTCGCCTGCCACGAGGGACGAACCTATGGCTTGGTGGCACCCGGCTATGCCATGGCGCGCACGCTGTCCTCTCGACTGAGCGGTGGCGACGAGCAATTCGAAGGCGCCGATACGTCGACCAAGCTCAAACTGCTGGGGGTCGAAGTGGCGAATTTCGGCATCGAGAACGACGACGCCGACAGAGTCGAGTTCAACGATCCAATCAATCGAATTCACCGTCGCGTATCGGTGCTCGAGGGCCAGGTTGTGGGCGGCGTGCTCGTGGGCGACACATCTGGCTACGAGATCTTGCATGCCATGGCGACCGGTGCAATGCCATCTGCCGATGTGGCCGCGTTGGTCGTTCCGAGCTCGCTGGCGGCGGCGTCCGAAGTCGAGCTGCCGGATTCTGCGCTGCTGTGTTCGTGTAACAACGTGTGTCGTGGTGCCGTCAAAGACGCCGTGCGCCACGGCACACACAACCTGCCCGATCTCGTTTCAGCAACGAAGGCTGGCACCGGATGCGGCGGCTGCAAGCCCGACGTGAGTTCGCTGCTCTTCGCCGAACTCAGCGCACTGGGAATCGACGCAAAGCGCTCGATCTGCGCCCACTTCGATCACAGTCGACAAGAACTCTTCGACCTGGTTCGGTTTCATCGCCACACGACCTGGGCGCAGGTGATCACCGCCCATGGCCTCGGCCGAGGCTGCGAAGTGTGTCGCCCTGTTGTCGGTTCGATCCTGGCTTCGCTGTCGAATGGCTATGTACTCGACGGCGATCAGGGTTCGCTGCAAGACACCAACGACCATTCGCTTGCCAACATGCAACGCAACGGCACCTACTCGGTCGTACCGCGAATTCCCGGTGGCGAGGTGTTGCCGTCGCAGCTCATTGCGTTGGGCGAAATTGCCGAAGAGTTCGGGCTGTACACCAAGATCACCGGTGCTCAGCGAGTGGACCTGTTCGGAGCGCAGCTGCATGAGTTGCCCGAGATCTGGCGTCGGGTTATCGACGCCGGCATGGAATCCGGACATGCCTATGGCAAAGCGTTACGCACCGTGAAGAGTTGCGTGGGTGAGACGTGGTGCCGTTACGGCGTGCAGGACTCGGTTGCAATGGCCATCCGCGTCGAGCGTCGCTACCGAGGTTTGCGCGCCCCGCACAAGCTCAAGTCAGCGGTGTCGGGCTGCACACGCGAATGCGCGGAGGCCCAGAGCAAGGACTTCGGGTTGATCGCCACCGAAAACGGCTGGAATCTGTACCTGTGCGGTAACGGTGGGCGCACGCCGCGCCACGCTGATCTGTTCGCCGTTGACCTGACCGACGAACAAGCCATTCGCTACATCGATCGGTTCCTGATGTTCTACATCCGCACCGCCGACAAGCTCGAACGCACCTCGAAGTGGTTCGAGGGCCTCGAGGGTGGCCTGAACTATCTCAGGTCGGTGATCGTCGACGACGCACTCGGTATATGTGACGAGCTCGAAGCAGATATGGAACGCCATGTCGAGACCTACGAGTGCGAATGGGCAGCGACCCTCGACGATCCGGCTCGACTCGACCACTTCGTCGAATTCGTGAACGCTCCCGAAGCCACCAGCACGCCGGTCTGGATTACCGAACGCGGCCAGCGCGTCCCGGCACCGGCCTAGGAAAGGAACAGCCAGCATGCGACACATGGTTGACATTGTCCACAACCCCGGGGTGATCGAGAGCCCGCCACCCTGGACGATCGTCACTCGAGCTGACGCAATTCCGGTTGACCGCGGCGTGGCTGCGATCGTGGATGGAGAGCCGGTCGCGATCTTTCGGCTGTCGGTCCCAGGTGGTGTGGACGCGTGGTACGCCGTCAGCCACGTTGATCCCGTGACCGACGTGCCGATCATGGCGCGCGGGTTGGTGGGGTCCCACGGCGACGAATTCGACATCCCCACCGTTGCATCACCCCTGCACAAACGACGTTACGACCTTCGCAGCGGCGAATGTCTCGACGACGACACGCCAGCACTGGCCACGTACGACGTCCGCGTTGTCGATGGCTTCCTGCTCGTGGCGTGAAGTTCGCTCGCACGTAACACCCACGAAACAGCAGCAGGGCAACGTGTGCCGATGAGATCGTCTCACCTGCTCGAAGGATTCGCCATCGGCGTCACCGCTGACCGGCGCGCCGACGAACAGATCTCACTGTTCCAGGGCCGAGGTGCCGAGTGCATGCACGGGGCTACGGTACGCACCCATCCGATTCGACCCGAAGCCGAAATTCGCGAGGCGACGATTGCCTTCATCGATTCGCCGCCCGACATGTTGGTCGCCACGACCGGCATCGGTGTGCGGGGTTGGCTCGAGGCCGCCGACGCGATCCAGCTCGGTGAGCAGCTCCGGGCGGCGCTGACTCAAACTCGGGTCTTTGTGCGCGGACCCAAGACCCATGGCGCCGCGATCACGGCGGGCCTCGATGTCGAGTGGAACGCTGCCACGGCAACGACGGCTGAGATCGTTCGCCATCTGGCCACCGTGATAGAGCCGGGACATCGGGTCGCGATTCAGATCGATGGCTCTCCCGAGCAGCCGATCATCGGCCAGATCGCAGCCCTTGGTGCCGAGGTGACGGCAGTGCCGGTATACCGATGGACGCTGCCCGACGACCCGGCCCCGGCCGAAGCACTGGTGCGAGCAGTAGCCGAGCGACGTCTCGATGCCGTCACCTTCACCTCGCGTCCCGCCGCCGAGAACTTCACTCAGATCGCACACGGCTCGGGGCTGTTCGACGACGTGGAGCGCGCCTTCAGCCACGGCCTGATCGCATGCTGTGTTGGCTCCATCAGCGCCGAAGGTCTACACACGATGGCCGGCATCGACGTCGTCCAACCCGAACGATTCCGGCTCGGCGCCATGGTCATGACGCTGACGCACACGCTGAACAGCCGTGGGTTCACCGTCCCGATTGGTGGCGTCCAGGTCTTGGTGCAGGGCCGCAGAATCACTGTCGGCGATGAGACGGCGGTCAATCTGAGCCTTCGCGAGCGACAACTTCTGGGGGCTCTCCTGACGCGGCCCGGCGCCGTGCGCTCCAAGAAACAGCTGCTCACCGAAGTCTGGCAATCCACCGAATCGAACCCGCATGTCGTCGAGGTCACGGTCGGGCGCCTACGACGTCGACTCGGCAAAGCAGGCGTCGGCATTGAAACAGTGATGAAGCGCGGCTACCGCGTCAGCCCCGACTGAGGGGAGCCCGCCATCTGGCTGTTCTGACCCACCAGGTCGGCGATGAATCCTTCGACCTCGAACGTGTCGGTGCCTGGCACCGACACGTTGGCACCGACACGGTGGGTGATTCTGAGCCCGCTGCTCACAGTGTCATTTTGGGGTTGTGAGAAGTATGGCTGTGGTCGGAGTCACGTGTTGCTGGAGCGGGACACGCTGTTCACGTAGCGCACGCTATGCCGAAACATGGCCGCGTTTGACTGCTGAGTGTTCCCCCACTTCAGGAGACACGATGACGGAGAAGAACCTCGGACGGCGTGATGTGCTGCTCGGTTTGGCAGGGCTCGCAGCTGCGGGGGTGATCGGCACCTCGTGCGGAGGTGACGACGAGGTCGACAGCGCCTCGGTCACGGCTGCCGCAACCACAGCGCCCGCCTCGGCATCCGCCACGGGACCCCTGGAAAAGGCATCACTCACACTCGGCTTCATCAAGCTGACCGATATGGCACCGCTGGCGATTGCCAAAGAAAAGGGCTACTTCATCGAAGAAGGCCTGAACGTCACGCTGGAGGCCCAGGCCAACTGGAAAGTGCTGCTCGATGGCGTGATCGATGGCCAACTCGACGGTGCACACATGCTGGCCGGACAGCCACTTGCCGCCACCATTGGTTACGGCACGGCCGCTCCGCTGATCGCACCACTTAGCCTGGACCTGAATGGCAATGCCATCACCGTGTCGAACGAGGTCTGGGACATCATTCGACCGAGCCTGCCGGAGAATGCCGATGGCAACCCGGTGCACCCGATTTCCGCCGAGGTGCTGCGGCCGGTCATCGACCAGTTCGCCACCGAAGGCAAGCAATTCAACATGGGCATGGTCTTCCCGGTGTCGACTCACAATTATGAGCTGCGCTACTGGCTTGCCGCCGGTGGCATCGAACCCGGTTTCTACAGCGACGGTGACTCGGTAGGTGTGATCGAGGCAGAAGTCCCACTGTCGGTGACACCGCCTCCACAGATGCCCGCCACCATGGAAGCAGGGACGATCGACGGGTACTGCGTGGGCGAACCCTGGAACCAGGCCGCAGTGGCCAGCGGCATCGGTGTGCCCATCGCCACCGACGCCGACATCTGGAAACTCAATCCCGAGAAGGTCTTCGGCCTGCGCGAAGACTTCGCCACCCAGAATCCGAACACGACCAAGGCGCTGCTTCGGGCCATCATCAAAGCTCAGCAATGGCTCGACGCCGACAGCAATGCCAACCGCGAAGAAGCCGTGGAAATTTTGGCGCAGCCGAACTATGTCGGCGCCGACTACGACGTGATCGCGGCGTCGATGACCGGCGTGTTCACCTACGAAGCCGGCGATACCCGCCCCGCCCCCGACTTCAACATCTTCTTCCGTGAGTTTGCTGGTTACCCGTTCTATTCCGACGCCATCTGGTACCTGACACAGATGCGTCGCTGGGGCCAGATCAGCGTGGATCAGAGCGACGACTGGTACTCCGACACCGCGGCCTCGGTCTACCGACCCGACCTGTACATGAGCGCAGCCGAATCACTGGTCGACGACGGTGTCATCGTTGCCGCCGACCTCCCCGAGACGGACGGCTACAAGGGAGCCCAAGATGGCTTTATCGACGGCCTGGTCTTCGATGGAAGCAAGCCCAACGAGTACCTCGATGCGTTCCCGATCGGTCTCAAGCAGGGCCAGACCGTGACCGCCTCGGGCGTTGAAGGATAACGATGTCGACCACCCCACTCGTCGATGCCGAGCTCGACGAACACGAACCCGAAATCGAAGTCGTCGACGAAGCCGGCGGTGACGCGCTTGTCGGACCGTCCCCGGTCGCACCGTCGAGACCGTGGACGACCATGTTGGGCACAGCGTTCACCGCGGTGTGGCCGCCGGTGCTCGGCGTATCCACGTTCCTGCTTCTCTGGGCCGTGCTTGCTCCCCGCGTCGACACGCAGCTCGGTGCGCTACCCGGTCCTGTCGAGGTGCTCGAAGCCGGCCGAGGCCTGTGGGACGAATTCATTGCGGCACGTGCGGAAGAAGCTGCCTTCTATGAGGCGCAGGACCTGCGGAATGTGGAGTTCGCCGCGGCGGGCCAACCACTGCAGGACTTCACCTACGGCGGCTCACCCACGTTCCTCGATCAGATCTGGACGAGCTTGCGCACGGTGGCGCTCGGCTTTTTCATCGGCACTGTCATCGCCATCCCCGTGGGGTTGCTCAGCGGCCTGTCGCGAACCTTCCAGCGAGCCATCAATCCGCTGGTGCAGATCTTCAAGCCCGTCAGCCCGTTGGCCTGGTTGCCGATCGTCACCATGGTGGTATCGGCAACGGTGACCTCCAACGACCCGCTGCTGCCCAAGGCGTTCATCACCTCGGCACTCGTGGTCACGTTGAACTCGTTGTGGCCGACGCTGATCAATACCTCGGTGGGTGCATCATCGGTCGACCGCGACCTGTTGAACGTGGGTGAAGTCCTTCGACTCGGCTGGTTCACGAAGTTGCGCAAAATCATCTTGCCATCGGCACTGCCATACATCTTCACCGGCATGCGCCTGTCGCTCGGTGTCGGCTGGATGGTTCTGATCGCTGCGGAAATGCTCGCCCAGAACCCCGGACTCGGGAAGTTCGTATGGGACGAATTCCAGAACGGCAGCAGCCGTTCTCTGTCACGAATAATGTTCACCGTCCTCGTGATCGGCGTGATCGGGTTCCTTCTCGATCGCCTGATGGCGCTGGCCGAGAAGCTCGTCAGCAGAAATCGCACCGCACGATGACTGTCGAGGAGCTCGTCGAAACCGGCGACCCGGGTACGACAACGACACCCCTGCTTTCGCTACGAGGGGTCACCAAGTCATACGTCGATGCATCTGGCACGCGGACCGAGGTTCTGGGGGGCCTCGACCTGGATGTTGCCGATGGCGAGTTCGTTGCCGTGCTCGGGTTCTCGGGTTCGGGCAAAACCACGCTGGTGTCCGCCATGGCGGGCCTGATCGACATCGACCACGGTCAGATCCTGCTTCGCGACCAGCCCATCGATGGTCCCGGAACCGACCGAGGCGTGGTCTTTCAGAGTTACTCGCTCATGCCGTGGCTGACCGTCGAAGGCAACATTGCTCTGGCGGTGGACGCAGTCCACAACGAGCTGTCCAAAGCCGACCGCAAGTCGCTGACCGATGAGACGATTGAGCTCGTGGGTTTGAGCCATGCGGCGGACCGCACCGTTGCTCAGCTGTCCGGCGGCATGCGCCAACGGGTGGCTGTCGCCCGTGCGTTGGCGGGCAAACCCGAGATCCTGCTGATGGACGAACCGCTCTCTGCACTCGATGCTCTGACCCGAGCACGACTGCAAGACGAGATCGAACGCATTCGCTCACAAGACCGCCGCACCATGGTGCTGATCACCAACGATGTCGACGAGGCGTTACTGCTCGCAGACCGGGTGGCCGTGCTCGAGCGGGGACCGGCTGCGAAGATCGGGCGCTGGTTCGACGTCGAATTCGCCCGACCGCGAGACCGCACAAAGCTCAGCAGCGACCTGGCGTACGCCGCAGCCCGAAACGACATCGTTGCCTACCTGGACTCGATGAATACCGAGGCCGCCGCGACGACGGGAACCGGTGTCGCGCTTCCCGATGTGAACCCGATCGATCTGCAACCGCCAACGGCGTATCTCGAAGCGGCGGAGTCGAATACGACCCGGCGCTATCTCGAGTACTCCGACTTGAAGAAGGTGTATCCGACACCGAGCGGACCGCTGACCGTCGTCGAAGGCATCGACCTGCATCTTGACAAGGGAGAGTTCGTCTCGCTCATCGGGCATTCGGGCTGTGGTAAATCAACGGTGCTTTCGATGACGGCCGGTCTGAACGAGATCACCGATGGCTGGATTGCGCTCGATGGGCAGTATGTGCAAGCTGCCGGTCCTGACAAGGCGGTGGTGTTTCAAGCACCCTCGCTGTTCGATTGGTTGAGCGCACGCGACAACGTGGCACTAGGGGTCGATCGTGTGTATCCCAAGGCGACCAAGTCGGACCGCAAAGACATCGTCGAGTACTACCTGGAACGGGTGGGCCTGGGCGAGGCCATGGACAAGAGCGCAGCCGAGCTGTCCAACGGTATGAAGCAGCGAGTCGGACTCGCCCGGGCATTCGCCCTGAGTCCCAAGCTGCTGCTGCTCGATGAGCCCTTCGGCATGCTTGACAACCTGACCCGCTGGGATCTGCAAGACGTGTTGGTCGAGGTGTGGAATCGCACCAAGGTCACCACGATCTGTGTGACTCACGATGTCGACGAGGCCATCTTGTTGGCCGACCGCGTGATCATGATGACCAACGGCCCCAACGCTCGCATCGGACAGATTCTCGAAGTCGACTTGGCGCGACCGCGAGCCCGCAAGGAAGTGCTCGAGGATCCTCGTTTCTACGAGTACCGAGAAGCGGTGCTGCGGTTTCTCGCAGACTATGAACATGGCTAGCCCGCCTGGGCCGGCGGCGCTGGCAGCAGCAATTGCGCCGGTTCGCGAACGGATTCCGGTCACGGCCGAGCCTGCGACCGAAGTCAGCGCCGTGCACACGCACTGCCCTTACTGCGCGCTCAACTGCGGCCTGACGCTCGAAGTCGAAAACGGCCGTATCCGAGGCAAGCAGCGCTGGAAGCAATCACCCCTCACGAACGGCGCGCTGTGTTCCAAGGGGGTCACTGCACACGAGCAGGTGCATCACCCCGAACGCCTCCGTCTGCCGCTCCTTCGCCGGGGCAACGAGTTCGAAGAAGTGGGCTGGGACGAAGCCCTCGACTGCGCCGCCGACGGCTTTCTGCGCATAGCGCAACAGCACGGCCACGATGCGAACGCGTTGCTGTCGGGAGGCTCACTGACCAACGAAAAGGTCTACCTGCTCGGCAAGTTCGCTCGCCTGGCGATGCGCACGCCCCACGTCGACTACAACGGCCGCTTCTGCATGACCTCGGCCGGGGCGGCCCACTCGATGGCGTTTGGCGTGGACCGAATGATGACGCCCCTGGCCGAGATGGAGAACGCCGAAGTAGCCGTTGTGATCGGCGCCAACATCTCCGATGCGTTCCCGGTCGCTCTGCCCAAGATGCTCGACGGAGTCCGCCAACGTGGCGGGCGAGTAATCGTCGTCGACGTGCGTCGATCCCGATTCGTGCGGCCCGAAGATCTACACCTGGCGCTGCGGCCATCGACCGACGCCGCGCTCCTCTCCGGACTGCTGCAGCAGGTGATCGTCGACGCAACGATCGACCAAGACTTCATCGATGCCCGGACAACCGATTTCGATGCCGTCGCCCGCAGCGTCGCCGGCTTCACCCTTGAGCGCGTTGCCGCCGAGACCGACTGCGACATTGCACTACTGAGGGAAGCGGCGACGTTGCTCGGCGGCACCCGACGATGCATGTACCTGCATGGCCGTGGGCCCGAACAACAAGTGGGTGGCGTCAGCAACGTCTTGTCGATCATCAACCTGGGTCTGGCATTGGGTCATGTCGGGCGGCCCGGCGCCGGGATCAACATGCTCACCGGGCAACGCAATGGTCAAGGCGGACGCGAGTGGGGTCAGCGATGCAACCAGCTTCCGGCAGGGCGCAGCATCAACAATCAAGAACATCGTGAGACTGTTGCCGGGCACTGGGGCGTGACTGCGGCCGATCTTCCGCTCGAGGGAAAAACCTATGTCGAGATCTTGGAGGCTGCGGGGCGAGGCAGCATCCGCGGTCTCCTGTCGATCTGCACGAATATGAGCGTTTCGGCTCCCGACCTGAATCAGGTCGAGAAGCAGCTTGGCGCGCTCGATCACCTGGTCGTCGTCGACCCTTTCTTCTCGCCGTCGGCCCGTCATGCCGACGTCGTGTTGCCAGGATCGACCTTTGCCGAGGAGTCGGGCACGATCACCACCATCGAAGGCCGGGTGGTGCGCATCGACCAGGCGGTGGATCCGGTTGCAGGGCTCGACGACATCGACATCGTGCAGGCCATGGCGGCACGGTTCGATGCCGAAGCGCATTTCTCGTTCCGATCGCCCCAGGGAATCTTCGAAGAGATGCGCGGTGTCTCCGCCGGTGGGCCGGTCGACTACTCGGGAATCACCTACGAACGGATCCGCGACGAAGACGGTCTCTTCTGGCCGTGCCCCGCCGAGGACCATCCAGGAACACCACAGCTCTTCACCGAACGGTTTCACCACCCCGATGGGCGTGCCGTGTTTCATGTGGTCACGCCACCAACACCTCCCGCGATGGTCGACGCCGACTATCCCGTCGTGCTCACCACTGGTCGGGTGTTGGCGCAGTTCTTGTCCGGCAACCAGACGATGCGCATCGAGGGACAGCAGAAGAAGGCGCCACATGTGGTCCTAGAAATCCATCCTGATCTTGCCGAGGCGCTGCGCCTCAGGGCCGACGAACTCGTGGGCATCTCCAGCCGCCAAGGTTCTGCCGAGGTGCGCTGGAAACCGAACGAGGGGCTGCGCACCGACACCGTGTTCATGCCCTACCACTGGCAGGAGTGCAACACGCTCGTGGCCGCAGATCTCGACCCGATCAGCAAGATCCCCGGCTTCAAGTACACCCCCGTGTCGCTTCGCCCCATCGGACGCGACCCCCGAGTTCACGATCACGTAACACCGCCCGAACGATCTCGACTCGACCCGCTTATACCGTCGCCCAGTGCCAAGGAGTGACAAATGACTGTGCCGACTTCGACCCCACAGGCCGCGCCCTATCTGGTTGCGCTCCGTATCGAGAATAAGAAAGTCGTGGTGATAGGCGGCGGCGAAATAGGCACCGGCAAGATCGAGACCCTGCTCAGCGCACGGCCCCGCCTCGTCGTCGTGGATCCCACGCCCTCGGACAGAGTGCGCGATCTTGCGCAGCGAGGCGAACTCGAGCTGCGTACCCGGCGCTTCTGCCCGCTTGACATGTTCGGTGCCAAACTCGTGGTCGCCGCCACCGGGGACAGTCGCACGAACCGGCGCATTCGACTGTGGGCTCGCCTGACCCGAGCACTGGTCAACGCAGTCGATGATCCACCGAATTGCGACGTGACCGTGCCCTCGGTCGTTCGTCGGGGCCCGGCCACAATCGCGATCTCCACCGGAGGCGCCACGCCTGCTGGTGCTCGCTTCCTGCGCGAGGAACTGTCGGCCGTCATCGACGATGTGCTTCCCCTCGAAACCGGTCACGTGCTCGAAACCGCCCGGACCGTTCGCCGCCAACTTCGCCACGAAGGTAGCTACCGGTTCGACTACCACGGCTGGCGCAACGAGTTCTTCGAGCCGGCCTTCGCCGCCATGCGGGCCGGCAAGCACTCTTCGATGGCGTCGATCGCTCACAACTTCTTGCAACACGAACGAACCAGAACCCCGCCCCGAGTCACGGGGTCGGTAGTCCTCGTGGGCGCAGGCCCGTCGGGTGCTGATCTGATCACGATCCGAGGCGCACGGGCGTTGGCAAGCGCCGACGTCGTGGTGTACGACCGACTGGCAGACCCTGCATTGCTCGACCATGCCCCCGCAGCTGCGCAGCGAATTCCGGTTGGCAAGGGCAAGGGCTTTGGGCACACCCAAGACGAGATCAACAGCTTGTTGATCGATCTGGCCGCCAAGGGGCAAAATGTGGTGCGGCTCAAGGGTGGTGATCCGTTCGTCTTCGGGCGCGGTGGCGAAGAGGTCTCGGCCCTGGAGCAAGAGTGCATTCCGGTCGAGATCGTTCCCGGCATTTCCTCGGCGCTCGCCGCACCCGCGCTGGCTGGGATACCGGTAACAGACCGACGATTCGCCTCATCGTTCACGGTCATCACCGGGCACGCGGCGTCAGCCCCGACATCCATAAGCGGTCTACCGGACGGGACACTCGTTGTGCTCATGGCAGCCACGACGGCCGCCGATATCGCGGCCGAGCTGATTGATCGAGGCCGGCCCGCCGACGAGCCGGTGGCCTTTGTTCATCATGCAGGTTCGAGCAGCCAATCGACCTTTGTCACTCGACTGGACCATGTCGCCGTCGATGGCTGCCCCTACGTTTCGCCCACCGTCATGGTCGTCGGCGATGTCGTCGACCTCGCACCGTCGGGGCTGGTTGCGGAGCCAATTCCGTCCCAGGGTCCAGACAACCACGAAATCGCAGAGCTGACTGCGGTCGGACGCTGAACCGCGTAGCGACAATCCAACGACCGAGCCCAGATGCGATGGCGGAACTCGACTTCGTGTGCAAAGGCTCGAGAGCAAAAGCTAAATAGCGCATAGGTCACGCCGACTATGTAGGGGAAAGTAACCTCGACGACGTCCCTGCTCGATCGGACTCCTTGTGAACGACACCGCCACCAAAACCGCCAAGACGCGCAAACCCAATATTGGAAGTGACCCGACGAAGGGCTCGCTGGTCAAGCGCTGGCAACTGGGCTTCTACGCCTTCGCCATTGGTGCGAGCGCGATCTTGATCGGCGCCAGTCTCTGGTATCTCTTCACCGGGCGCTTCTCTCGCATAGTCACTGCCGCCGCCGTGTTCGTCACTGGTCTGTCGTGGAGCCTGCTGAGCGCAAACAACGATGTGTTCGAAGAACCCGACGGCATCAAGATCGGCTCGGCAGAGCCCGAACTGGTCGGTTTCATCGAGCAGGTCGCCGCCCAGGTCGGTGCAGAAATGCCCGACGCGATCTATCTGGTCACCACCGCCGAATTCGGTATTGTCGAATCCACTCGATACTTCGGCTACAAGGTCGACAAGACAGTATTGACGATTGGTTTGCCCTATCTCCAGTCGCTCACTCGCCAAGAGCTGGCAGCGCTGCTGGCCCACGAGTTGGCGCTCCACGCCGACATCGGAGTGAACGAAGGCGTTCGTGCCCAGCGCAGTCTGCGGTCCGCCCGCGACCTGATCAAGATCGAACGCCAGGGTTTTGTCAACGGCGTGTATGGGTCCTATGCGCGCAAGATGTTCCGCAGTGTTGGCGGCGTCGGTGTGGCTCAAGAGGTCGCCGCCGACAAGGCAGCAACCGCCGCCTACGGCTCGTCTGCATTGCTGTCAGCACTCGAAAAGCTCGACGACACTGCGGTGGCTTTCGACCAACTGCTTCGCGAGTATGTGGTGCCTGCCCTGCAGCACCAGATGCACCCCGCAGACATGTACGGCGGCTTCGGCGAGTTTCTGGCATCGCCCGTGCGAGCCAAAGAACGCGCACGCCAGGTCGAGAAGCGCCGAGCCAAAGAACGAAACGAGTTCGATCTACATCTGATGCCGACAGAGCGCATCGCCCGAATCGAATCGCGTCCATCCGAGCCCGCACAGATCACGGTCGATCAGGCCGACAACGCGGCGCACACCCTGCTCGACGCCGCAGCCAAGTCGACCGAGATCGTTGTTGGTTCCTGGGCCACCAAGCTCATGACACAACGCACCGAACCACAGAGCTGGGGTCAGCTGGTCGAAGAGGTCTATTCGGTCAAGACCCAGAGCCTGGCCTCCATGGTCTTCGAGAACGAGATCGACGCCGACGACCAGCTCGAACGAGCATTGCGCTGGTCCGAGGACGACGAATGGGTGCATGTCGACGGGTCGATGGAAGCGTGTCTGAAATCGATAAAGGATCCAACTGATCGCCGCACCAAGTGGGCACGATGTGTCGTCGTCGAAGCTGCCGCCGCAACCGGGGCTTATTCCTGGCAGCACAACTGGGATGGCCCACCGGTGCTCGTCGACTCAGCCGGCGAGTCGTTCGATGCAATCGGTATTGCGGCCATGATCGCCAACGGTGAAGCCGAGAAGGCTCGGTCAGCGTTCGATTCGGCGACCTCGGGCGTGTGAGCTCGCGTGGCTAACGCAGACGACGGGCGACGGCGAAGCCGAGAAGGCGCGGTCAGCGTTCGATTCGGCGACCTCGGGCGTGTGAGCACGCGTGGCTAACGCAGACGCCGGGCGACGACGTAGCCGAGACTGATGACCGCCCACCAGAACATGACTGCACCCAGGCTGGTCGCCACGAGGTAGACGAGTCGACGCCCGAACGAGCCGTCGTCGAGCGTGACGAGGCCAGTCACGAAGACGAATGCACCGATCACGCCGGCGCCGAACAGCGGCTTGGCTTCGAGCACCTGAGTTTGTGGTTCGTCGAATGCAATGGCACTGAAGATCAATACGGCGAACCACACCACGATG
>Ga0114952_1002370_pt1 | contig 14530 bp, 13 predicted proteins | sample SidtaG_2_FD_87303 | JGI IMG/M metagenome (GOLD analysis project Ga0114952, IMG submission 87303) | Marine algal microbial communities from Sidmouth, United Kingdom - Sidmouth_Asex2 metaG | ecosystem: Host-associated > Algae > Red algae > Unclassified | place: Sidmouth, United Kingdom | collected...
AAGACGACAGTACCCAAGAATTTACCAAAAACCAACTGCCAGATCGATATAGGTTTGATAAACAAAAGTTCTAAGGTACCCATCTTTTTTTCCTCGGAAAAGCTCTTCATTGTAATCGCGGGAATAAGGAATAAAAATACCCAGGGCACCAACAAAAAGAAATTACCAAGGTCGGCAAAACCATAATCGAAAATATTGAACGCCCCCTTGAATACCCACAAAAAAAGTCCATTGAGTATTAAGAAAAGCCCAATGACCAAATAACCGATGGGGGAAGTGAAAAAAGACCGTATTTCGCGTTTAAATATGGCGAGCATTCTAGGGGTGTGGTGTTTTGGGTTTGTTATTTAGGGTTCGACGCCAGTAAGAATTAAGCATAATTACAAACTTAAAAACATTTTTAACCAGAAACTACAGAAAAGAGAAACAAAAGAAATCCATCAAACACCATTTGAATCTCATTTTTGTATTTGAGTTTGAACTTTATGTAGCTTTTAAATAAAATTGACGGTAACCATATCCCGATAATCCAAGCCAAGCAGCGTAGAGGCACCGCCCACTGTGTTCAGGTCACTTTTATAAATTGCCAATTCAATGTAGTCTGCCGAATTAAAAAGGGCTAAAAGGTCACCTGCACCTTTGCGTTTCCCCTTTTCAAGGTCAAAATTAATAATGTCGCTATATTTATTGTGAATGTGTTTTATTTTGGTGGTTCGCGCATTCAATTCGAAATTCCTGCCTTTGCGATAAGCTTCGAAAAAGTTTTTGTGGATGTTGGTCACGACATTGCCGTAATTGTCAATATAGATAACGCTACCTATAATTTTTTTTCCGTTATCGGTGACACTTGGTGCAAACTCCCGCAGATCCTTCAATTGATCAAAGGGTTTGCCTACAACTTCTAAAGTGCCGCCACGTGCTATGTGGCAGGCTACTTGAACAAATACATCCATTACCGGAAAGGAGCCATGCAAGGGGTTCGGAATGTTGACCTCTACAACTTTTTCCGGCTTTTTTTCAGAGGTTATTAATCCGATTACACCATTGTTGGCACTTATGAAGTAGTGCCCATCTATTAAAACCGCAATATGTTGGTTTTCGGTTGTTGGTTCGGAGTCTACCCCAACAATATGAATCGTGCCTTCGGGAAAGCTTTTATAGGAATTCTCGAGAATATAGGCACATTCGTGAATATTGAACGGACTAATATCATGTGAAATATCAACTATTTTGGCATCGGCAAGCTCTTTATAGATCGTACCTTTCAACGTACCTACAAAATGGTCTTTGAGCCCAAAATCAGTAGTCAGAGTTATGATTGCCATGCAGCAATGTTGATATGTTTTTATTCAGCCAAACTGAATTTTTCGTTAGATTTGTTGAACAAAATTAGAATAAAAAAATAGCCAAGCGAAATAATATCGATACGCTTTCATTTTAATACCCACTCTTTTTGAACGAACTCATTCTAGAACTTACCGAGATAAGCCCGAGAGAATTTTTCGGCCAACAAAACCAGAACATAGACCTGTTGAAAAAGTATTTTCCCAAGCTGAAAATTGTGGCCCGAGGAAGTAAGATAAAAGTATACGGAGACGAAGAGCTTTTAGAGGAATTCGATAGACGTTTCGATATGCTTACTGCGCATTTTGCAAAATACAATAAACTTGACGAAAATATTATCGAGCGCGTGCTGACAAGCAATACGGCTTCTGATTATGCCTCGCCCGAAAAAAGTGGCGAAACCCTAGTGCACGGTGTTAACGGTCGACTTATCAAGGCTCAGACCGTCAACCAGCGTAAACTGGTTGATGCCGCAAAAAAGAACGATATGGTTTTCGCTATCGGTCCTGCGGGCACGGGAAAGACTTATACGGGAGTAGCTTTGGCCGTTAAAGCATTGAAAGAGAAACAAGTAAAACGAATTATCTTGACTAGGCCAGCCGTAGAGGCCGGTGAGAACCTTGGTTTTTTGCCGGGAGACCTCAAGGAAAAACTGGATCCCTACATGCAACCTTTATATGATGGACTTAGGGATATGATTCCTACGGAAAAATTGGCTCATTTGATTGAGAACGGTACCATTCAAATCGCACCTTTAGCCTTTATGCGCGGTCGAACACTTGATAATGCCTTTGTAATTCTCGATGAGGCGCAAAATACGACCCATGCCCAAATGAAGATGTTCTTGACCAGAATGGGCAAGAATGCCAAGTTTTTGGTAACGGGAGATCCGGGTCAAATCGATTTGCCCAGAAGAGTCATTTCCGGACTCAAAGAAGCGCTCTTGATTCTAAAAAGTACGCCGGGTATTGAAATCGTATATCTAGACGATAAAGATGTGATACGGCATAAACTGGTCAAAAAGGTAATTGATGCCTATAAGACCATCGAACATCAGAACTAGAAAAAGTTATAAGTTTTTAGTATTGCGTGCAGCGTAAAAGAAAGGGTTTAATAATGGCACATGCTATCGCCTTTATGAGGGTGATAGCAAACGTGATTTTAAAGCTTCTCGAAAAAACATCCAGAAAAACCATAAGCCGTAAAGAATGAGCAACACCATTATCGATACCAATTTTAATTTTCCAGGACAAAAAAGTGTCTACAAGGGCAAGGTTCGAGAGGTCTATGCTTTGGAAAGCGATGTTTTAGTGATGGTGGCTACCGATCGTTTATCGGCATTCGATGTGGTTATGCCAAAGGGCATTCCTTTTAAAGGTCAGATTTTGAATCAGATTGCCACGAAAATGATGGCGGCCACAGAAGATATTGTCCCGAATTGGTTAATGGCGACGCCCGACCCCAATGTAGCTATTGGTCATGCCTGTGTGCCTTTTAAGATCGAAATGGTAATTCGCGGTTATCTTTCCGGTCATGCAGCGCGCGAATACAAAATGGGGAAAAGAGTATTATGTGGCGTGGCTATGCCCGATGGGATGATAGAAAACGATAAATTTCCCGAGCCGATAATCACTCCGGCGACGAAGGCCGAGATGGGTGATCACGATGAAGACATATCGAAAGAAGCTATTTTAGAACGTAATATCGTTTCCAAAGAAGATTATGAAATACTGGAAAAGTATACGTATGCACTTTTCCAAAAAGGAACTGAAATAGCCGCCGAACGCGGACTGATTTTGGTAGATACCAAATACGAATTCGGGAAGACGGTAGATGGAACTATCGTGCTAATTGATGAAATACATACGCCTGATTCCTCCCGCTATTTCTACGCCGACGGCTACCAAGAACGCCAAGATAGAGGGGAAGCCCAAAAGCAATTATCAAAAGAGTTCGTAAGGCAGTGGTTGATTCAAAACGGATTTCAAGGTCTTGAGGGACAGTCCGTTCCTGAAATGTCAGAGGATTATATCGTATCGGTTTCTGAACGGTATATTGAACTTTATGAGAATATTACAGGGGAAACTTTTATAAAAGCTGATATTTCGAACATCGATGAGAGAATAGAAAGAAACGTACTTGATTTTCTTAAAAGGAGATTTAGACAGTGAGATATTCTGTAATTTTTTTTTATCATGAAAAAAATAGGCTTACTAGTTACTTTCCTTTGCGTCATCTGTTCTTTTGGCCAAAGGGAAAAATTTAAAGGGCAACCTCCGATAAAAATTATTCCGACCAAGTCTTTACCTGTTCAAAAACAATGGAAAGGAATTTTCAAATTCGATAATTCAGAGGTTCAATTTTCGAACGATTTTGATGGAGCCAGATTGAATGGCTTGGTGAAAGATAATGACAGCACATATACCGCGCTCATTACTTCAGAGAATACTCCTATTAATATTAGTCCTTGGTACGCATTTAAGGTTTGGTCCAATAAACCGCAGACTATTCGTTTATTCTTAACCTACCAACAAGGGGCCAAGCATCGTTATTTTCCGAAATTGAGCAAAGATGGACTTCAATGGAAGGCCATTGATTCAGTCGATTATATTGAATTTGAACGGGGCGAAGCGGCATTCGGACCAGGTTCGCTTCCGGTAAAGGTTGCGTTACGTCTTGATATAGGTAGAGATACGTTATGGGTTGCCGGGCAAGAATTGGAAACTTCCATGCACGTCAAGAAATGGGCCAAAGATTTGGCTAAGAAAAAACATGTTGCCTACAACGTGATTGGTAAAAGTACCGAAGGAAGAGACTTACACTTATTATCTATAGGTGAAGAAAAAAGCAAGAAGTTGATTATGGTGATTTCGAGACAGCATCCACCTGAAGTGACCGGGTATCTCGCAATGAAACCTTTTGTTGAAACGATTGCATCCGATTCGAAACTTGCTCGAAAATTCAGGAAGAAGTTCAGGGTCCATGTGGTTCCTTTAATGAATCCTGATGGCGTGGATAATGGTCATTGGAGACATAATAGAGGAGGAATTGATTTGAACCGTGACTGGAGCAATTTTAATCAGCCAGAAACACAAGCTGTAAAAGCCTTTATGGAAGAACAAGTTCAAAGGCTGGGTGCCAAGTTTTATTTCGGTATCGACTTTCATTCGACTTGGGACGATATCTATTATACGGTAGACCCAAAATTACAAGGAAATATGCCGGGATTGGTTTCTGTTTGGTTAAAAGGAATAAAAGAAGAGTTGCCTGGCTACGAACCCAATATAAAGCCCAATGATAAATTACTGCCAACTGCTATTTCGAGAAATTACTTTTTTGTTGCGTATGGTGCCGAAGCCCTTGTTTTCGAAATAGGGGACAATACCCCAAGAGATTTCCTGAGCGAAAAAGGCAGTATCAGTGCGAATAAATTGATGGAATTAATGTTGAGACGTTAGATACGGCGGCTATTTTGAAGTGAGAAGCTTTGTTTTTGAAACTCGAAGGCGTTAGAATGCGAGTTAGGGATGAAATACATAGAATGTTTTATTTCGACCTTATTTAGTTTTAATCTGATAAAAACTTGATAAAAAGGCTAGTTCTCGAAAGTACCTATCGGCCAAGGCTAAAGTGATAATTCCTTCCCTTTTCTCTTGAAAAATTAAGCGTGAACAACTTTCCAAGGGCGAAATTTGACGGTGTAGCCATTGGAGGCAAGTTCGTTATGGACTTTGAACCTTCCGATAAGGTCGATAGAATATCCTTTATAAAATTTATCGTGTTTCCCGGAAAAAAGAATATAGACCAAGAATTCTCCATAAAACAATAAAAGCTCCCCAATCTAGGGAGCTTTACAGTAGCGTGAGGGGGACTTGAACCCCCGTCCGCCTCTGGCGGATATGAATCCTCCCTAGGGTTTGAACTTTTTTCGGATCCATGCCCTTCCGGCACCAGTTTTGAGAAAGTTTTCTCTTTTGATAGCTTCCCTTTTTGTTTTGAAAAATTCCACATGAACGACTTTCCAGGGGCGGAATTTGATGGTCTAGCCCTTAGTGGCAAGTTCGTTGTGTGACTTGAACCTCTCTATGAGCGAAGTGGTGTAGCCCTTGTAGAACCTGTTATGTTTTTCGGAATATAGAATATATACCACGAATTCGTTCATCCAGCCGAAATAAAAAACTCCCTGAAAGAAGGGAGCTTGTTGTAGCGAGAGGGAGACTTGAACTCCCGACCTCAGGGTTATGAATCCTGCGCTCTGACCACCTGAGCTACCTCGCCTTGTAATAACTTAAATTAAATCCCTTTTACACATAGCTTGAACCTCCATCCACTAACCTTGACGTATACGGATACTGTAGCGTCAAAAGGTGGACATCCCGCCATTTTGTTTTAAAAATGTCCTTCCCGACTTGATCCCCGGTCCGCCGCTGGCGGATATGAATCCGACGCTCTAACCAGCTGAGCTACCACGCCGACTCGTTTTTTGAAACGGCTGCAAATATAAAGTTAAATTTCCTGTCCATCAACAATCGGTGCTTAAAATTATTCCATCAGTTTTATTTTTTTATCATAAGGAAATCTATATATTGCCTGTAGGAAAAAAGCAGAGAATGAACGATAAAATAAAATTTGAACTTGAATTCGTAATACAGTCCTCTCCACAATTGCTGTATCAATATTTATCCACACCCTCCGGACTTTCGGAGTGGTTTGCCGATAACGTAAACTCAAGGGGGGAAATGTTCAGTTTTATATGGGACGGTTCTGAGGAAGATGCTAAATTGTTAAAGCGAAAAAGTGATGAATTCGTAAAATTTGCCTGGGAGGAAAACGATGATGGTTCTTTCTTTGAAATGAAAATTATCGTGGACGAAATAACTAAAGATGTTTCTCTTTTCATAACCGATTTCGCGGAAGATGATGAAGTCGAAGAGGCTAAAATGCTATGGTCGAACCAAGTAGCCGATCTCAAGCAAGTTTTAGGCTCTAAATAATATTCACTTTTTCTAATTTAAAGTAATCACTTCCTTAACCTCAAAGTAAAGACCCGGAGCATTTAGATTTCTTGTAGTTCTATTTTCCAATCTTGTTTTATTCTTCTCGATGCAGTACGCATATCTTATATTTATCCTCAAATTCTAAAGGATTTTTTATGGTCAATTATAACGGCGAACTTCTGCAACAGGAAGTTGGTTTTCTGAACCAGAATAATAGAGGCTTACGTTATGGCGACTCACTTTTCGAAACGCTTCGAGCGGTAAACGGAAAATTATTTTTTTGGGAAGACCACTACTTTCGTCTTATGGCGGCTATGCGTATGTTGCGTATGGAAATTCCGATGGACTTTACAATGGAATTTCTGGAAACCAAAATACAGGATACCCTTGCAGCGAGTAATTTGAACGAAGATTCGGCTCGGGTGCGCTTATCCATCATTCGTAAAGATGGGGGTCTGTATTTACCGAAAACCAATGAAATTGACTATCTCATTGAGGTGCTGCGATTGGAGAGCCCATTTTATATTTTGGAGGATGGGACTTATGAAATTGAGCTTTTCAAAGATTTTTTTGTGAATACCGATAGCTTATCAACCTTAAAGACAAACAATAAGATTCTAAATGTGGTCGGTAGTATTTTCGCGCAAGAAAACGGCTATCAAAACTGTCTGTTGTTGAACACCAAAAAACAGGTCGTCGAGGCATTGAACGGAAATGTTTTTTTGGTGAATGGAAATACCATCAAAACGCCCCCTTTAAACGATGGTTGCTTGAATGGAATAATTCGAAAGAAACTGATGGGTATACTGAATAAACTGGATGGGTACACTCTTGAAGAAGCTTCCATCTCACCTTTTGAGTTGCAAAAGGCAGACGAACTTTTTGTAACGAATAGTATAGTGGGAATTAGACCAGTAACTAAATATCGAAAAAAGGAATATGGAAGTAAAGTGGCAAAAGACCTGATCGGGAAACTAAACGCTGCGGCAAGACTGGGTTAGTGCGCCTGTTAACTAAATTCTAATTTAAACTCGGATTTTCGGGCGAATTCGACCAAAGTAGATAGTTACCGCCCAATTCGACCATTTTTTCCTTCCAAAAGGCATCTGAAGACTTTTGTATTATGGCACTTTCATAGTCGTTTTTTACGACAACCCATGATTTTGAAGAGAGCTCTTGATCCAACTGCAGCGACGACCAACCCGAATAGCCCAAGAAGAAACGAATATCCTCTTCGGAAATCTCTTCTTTATTGATGAGGTCTATCGTCTTTTCGAAGTCACCCCCCCAAAAGATACCGTCTGATATTTCTATACTTTTGGCAATGAGATGTGGCACCTTATGGATGAAGTAAAGATTATCTTGTTCCACGGGTCCTCCATTATAAACCTGAAAAGGAATTTTTATCTCGGTAATCAAATCGCTTATGGTGTACTCAAGCGGCTTGTTCAGAATAAAACCTACTGACCCTTCTTCGTTGTGTTCAGCTAGAAGCACTACAGAACGATTGAACGACACATCTCCGGTTAAAGTAGGCTCAGCTATCAAGAGTTTTCCCTTTTTAGGCTTAAGGTCGACCATAGGTAAATACTATCAATATTGTCTCTGTTTGTAAGACAATACAATCTAAAATAAGACAATTCTTATAAAAAGCAAATAGGTTCAATTAAAAAAAGCACTCCAATGAAATCGGAGCGCTTTTCAATATTTCTAAAAAGTCGACTAGTTTACCGATTTTGCCAAATCAGAACCTGCTTTGAACTTCACTACGTTCTTTGCTGCGATTTTGATGGTTTTTCCAGTTGAAGGGTTTCTGCCTTCTCTTGCATTTCTTCTAGATACTGACCAAGAACCGAAACCTACTAGAGATACACGATTTCCTTTTTTGAGTGACCCTTCGACGTTACCTAAGAAAGATTCCAATGCTTTTTTTGCCGCTGCTTTTGTGATGCCGGCGTCTGCTGCCATCGCATCGATTAATTCTGTTTTGTTCATAATGTAATTAAATTAATTGTTGTTATTATAATTTAAATCGTGTAGCAAATTTATACGGATTTGTTGTCAACGCAAGTAAAACGGGGGTAAATCGGGCTTTTTGTTGATAACTCGGGGTGTTTGTTAATAAAGTAGGGCTTTTTTTACGCTTCTCGCAGCCCAATGATAACGGGGCTTTACGACATATGTCCGTTTTTCGCTAGTGTCAGGCCATTCAAGAGGTCTTGTGTTTTCATTTTCCGTTTACCCTGTAATTGCATTTCCAAAAGCTTTATATAACCATTTTCGACTGCGACCTTGAATTCCTTTTTTGTGCTCGACACTTTTCCTTTTTCAAGATTGTGTTTAGCAATTTCGACCGAAGAATCATAAATCTTTACCAGAATTTTTTCATCTCCATTGATCAATGTTGACCACGCGGCAGGGTAGGGGCTTAGTCCTCTAATATGGTTTTGGATGGTTTCCATAGATTTGTTCCAATCAATTTCACAGGTCTCTTTTTGTATTTTAGGTGCCTCTTTTAATGCGGCTTTGTCCGTCTGTTTTGTGGTCGTAACCGAACCGGTTTCAATGGTAACTACCGTTTTTACCACTAGATTGGCACCTAAGTGCATTAACTTGTCATGTAGTTTCCCGGCATTATCGCTTTTTTCGATAGCAATTTTTTCTTGAAGTATAATTTCCCCGGTGTCGATTTTATCATCGATAAAAAAGGTAGTAGCCCCGGTTTCGGTCTCCCCGTTCATAATGGCCCAATTAATAGGTGCAGCACCACGATAATCTGGAAGCAAGGATGCATGAAGGTTGAAAGTGCCATACTTAGGCATCGCCCAAACTACTTTAGGAAGCATTCGAAAGGCTACAACGATAAATAGATTGGCTTTAAGCGACTCCAACACTTTTAAAAACTTTTCATCTTTTAAATTGGTCGGCTGCAGCACATGTAGTCCGTTTGCAATAGCGAATTTTTTTACATCGGATTGTTGTAGTTTTCTACCTCTTCCCGCTTGTCGGTCAGGGGCTGTGATAACCCCTACTACGTTATATTTCTCTTGCACTAGGCGCGCCAGCGTAGCCGTAGCAAATTCTGGAGTTCCCATAAAGACAATTCGTAAATCTTTCACTTAGTTTTTGTTTATTGTTTGTTTTCAGTTGTTAATGATGCTATGGTTCGGTTCGCAATCCGATGGCCTTTACTTCAGATTTTGTCTTCAGAACTGCTCTGTATTGAACGAAAGGTAACATTTTAATGGTTCTAAGCGCTCCGAGGCCATTGGTCAATATAGTTTCTTTTCCATCTCGCTGCAATCATATAGTGTAACTGTTCACGGGTCACTGAATCTCGTATTCGTTCTTGTCGTTGACCTTAATTATACCGTTTTCGAGCATTTTTCGTAATGCCCCCAATACAATTTTGTCGTCAATGTCGAGAATCTGTATCAACGCTCTTGAGGTTTTGGGTTTAATTTTCAAAATGCCCGATATCTTGCGACCAAGAATATTCGAATCTACCGTATTGAAACTTTTCCTTTGAAGGCACACATCGCAAATACCGCAATCTTGAAGCTTGTCTTCCCCGAAGTATTTCAGTATCTGTTTACTTCTACAGCTATTTTCCGAATGAATATACTTCAGCATTTGGCTTACTTTATCGACCTTGATTTTATTTAATGCCTCCACTTCTCTTGCGAATACATTTATGGTTCGATTATCTTCCCTGGGTACCAGAAACGTAAGGTCCATATCGCTATTTTGCGACTGGTAAGCTATGATTTCATCTTTTTGTAGCCGCTCTAGAAGGTCCAGTACCTTTGATTCGGTAACGTTTGCCTTTTTAGAAATCAGTAATGTATTTATTTTCGTTTCAAAATCGAAAATACCTCCATAAGTTCGAAGTATAGTTTGCACTGTAGGCGCAAAAGGCACATTGTTTTCTAGGTAACCGAATAACTGTTGTTTTGAGCAAACGAAATGCACGGTTGTCTTTTCGGAGAAAGACTCTGAAAGGGCAATGACCGAATGTTGGTCTAAAATGCGTAAGGCATTGTATGCCAGAAATGAATTAAGGCCATACACCGAAATAAAATTATTAAAGTTAAATTGGTAGTTTTCATCGGTGCCTTCGCCGTAGGCAATTTGAAAGTAATTATTGAGTTTATGATATATTTTCTTTAAAAATGCGGTATTGGGTAAGACCCCTAGAAATCTATTTTTCAGTTGACCCTCGTCCGATTTGTTTGTCAATAGCACGGCTTGCGCTGGTTCCCCATCTCTGCCGGCCCTACCGGCTTCCTGAAAATAGTTTTCCAGACAATCGGGTATTTGATAGTGTACGATCAATCGTACGTCAGGTTTGTCGACCCCCATACCGAAGGCATTGGTAGCAATCATAATTTTTACCTTATCACTAAGCCAACGATTTAACTTTTCCTGTTTTTCCTTTTTAGATATTCCTCCGTGAAAATAATCCGCGGTAAAGCTATTCGCATTTAGAAATTGAGCCAACTCTTGGGTCAATCTACGGGTGCGTACATATATAATAATACTTTTATCTGTTTTGGCGCAAAGTTGTTTCAATCGGTACCGCTTATCCTCCCCCCAAACTACTTTGAATGCGATGTTTGGTCTAGAAAAAGAGTCTTTGACGACCAACGCATTCGTGAAATGTAAATTAGTTACGATATCTTGGGCTACCCTTTTGGTTGCCGTGGCCGTGAGAGCGATTATCGGCGTATCCGGTAAAAGCGTTCGCAATCTTACGCATTCTAAATAGGCAGGCCTGAAATCATGGCCCCATTGTGAAATGCAGTGCGCCTCATCGATTGCGATAAGGTTTACGTTCATTTCTTGTATTTTTTGTTGTACCAGTTCTTGTTGTAGCCGTTCTGGGGATAGGTATAGGAACTTGTAATTACCGTAGCAGCAGTTATCGAGTAAATTAATTACTTCTCCAAAACGGATACCACCTGTGAGGGCGATAGCTTTAATTCCCTTTTCTTTCAAATTGTTTACCTGATCGTGTATTAGGGCAAGAAGAGGAGAAACCACAATGCAAATGCCTTCTTGGGCCAATGCAGGAATCTGAAAACATGCAGATTTTCCGCCACCTGTTGGCAGTAAAGCCAAAGTATCTCGTTGTTCTAAAACTGCATGAATGATTTTTTCTTGGGAGCCTCTGAAGTTCGAAAAGCCCCAATATTTTTTTAAGATGGATATTGGGTTTTTACACATCACTTCAGGTTCAGGAAATCTAAGATATATTGGGCTCGTTTCTCAATGCTTTCTTTCGGAACTAAGCAAACTTCATAACCAAAATTGGTATATGTTTCTTTCAGGTATTCATAGATTCGTACCGATTCTTCAAAAGTTTCAAAACGTTCATTGTCAGATGAGTAGATGTCTTTCCATGGTGGCATTAGAAAAATTTCATCATATCTGAAGGTGTAGCAGGGTTGTTCAAATTCTTCGTCATAGCCTTGCCCGAAACAATGCATGTAAGCGTGTACATCGGGTATCCCGCGATCAAAGAAGATTGATTGTTTCAAAGAGTCCTTTGCCTTTTTGTATTGATCAATTCGTCCATCGAGAAGTTGTTGGTTAAATTTTTCAGGGTTTCTTACAGATACAATTGGATTCGTAAACAGGTCTGAACTATTTTTCTCAGTAGCCGTCATGCTACGTATTAACTCTTGTACACAAGCGTAACCCTTTTCTTCGAGGTACTTTATGACAGCGGTTTTCCCGGTACTCGGACCGCCCGTTATGACTACTTTTTTGGAGCTCAATAAAGAATTATTAACACTACAAAAGTAATCATTCCCGAAGGATTTTAAAATATCCTACGAACCATTACCTTTGTACAAAAATGGGCTTATGGATAAAGAAAACTCCGAAGAATTTTACAGCCGTCTAAAGGAACAATTGAAAGATAGCACTTCTTGGCCTTCTGACTATCTGTATAAGTTTATCGTATTGAGCGATCCCTATAAAATTGACCAAATCCACAGGATTTTTGATAATACCGGAGCTGTAATCGAATCGAAACAGTCGAAAAAAGGGAAATATACCAGTGTTTCGGTCACGGTGAACCTAAAAAACCCTGAGGCCGTTATTTCAAAATATAAAGAAGTCGCGAGTGTAGATGGCGTTATTTCTCTATAGATTTCAAAGTAAAGGGTATATTTTTTATTGGGGTGTACTGAAAACGTAATTCACGTACCTCATCCATAGTAGAATATCAGCGCTATTCTTCAGCTCTGCTAAATTTCGTGGCTCTATGCCTTCCAGAAACGATAAAATAGTTTTTGAGTTATAATTTTCTTAATTTGCAGCCGGTATCTTGACACAGAGACACTTCCTTATATACTTTTAAACAAAACTTTTCGATTTGAATTTAGTAGAAAACCTAGAATATAATACCGAGCGATCAAAACTAATAATTCCGGAGTACGGTCGACATTTTCAAAAGATGGTAGACCATGCGATTACCATTGAAGACGATAAAGAGCGTAATCGCATAGCGCAAGCTATTATTAGCGTTATGGGCAATATTCAGCCTCATTTACGAGATGTGCCCGATTTTCAGCACAAGCTTTGGGATCAGTTGTTCATTATGTCTGATTTTAAATTGGATGTTGAATCCCCTTTTCCCATTACAAGTAAAGAAGTCTTGCAACAGCGACCGGAACCTCTAGAGTATCCACAGAACCACCCGAAATATAGGTTCTACGGCAATAATATTAAGCGTATGATCGATGTCGCCGTGAAATGGGAAAAAGGTGATATGCGTGATGGACTCGAATATGCGATTGCCAACCACATGAAAAAGTGTTATCTCAACTGGAACAAGGATACGGTCGACGACAAAATTATTTTCAAACATCTATACGAACTGAGCGATGGTCAAATCGATCTTAGCGGAGAGAACCTTACCGATAGCGGGCAATTTTTGAAAAACAGGGTAGCGAAATCGTCTCGAAACAACTCTGGCAAAAAAAATCAACGAAATAACAATCGCGGAAAAAAGCGATATTAATATTTTCCATCTTACATGGGTACCTTTAAAATTGAAGGCGGTCACCAACTTTCGGGTGAAATAACGCCGCAGGGCGCAAAAAATGAAGCCTTACAAATTCTTTGCGCAGTTCTTCTAACTGCCGAAAAAGTAACGATACATAACATTCCGGACATCGTAGACGTCAATAAGTTGATAAATCTTTTAGAGGATCTCGGTGTTAAAATTCAAAAGAAAAAAAAGGGGTCGTATACCTTCAAAGCTGACGACGTAAATTTAGATTATTTACAATCTGATCAATTTAAACAAGATGGCCGTGGGCTAAGAGGCTCCATTATGTTAGTTGGTCCTTTGTTGGCCCGTTTTGGTAAGGGCTATATTCCGAAGCCCGGCGGGGACAAAATTGGCCGTCGCAGATTGGACACACATTTTGAGGGATTCATTAAGCTTGGCGCCAAATTCAGATACAATAAAGAGGAATATTTTTACGGAGTGGAAGCCAAGAAACTCAAGGGCACTTATATGTTGCTTGATGAGGCCTCAGTGACCGGTACTGCAAACATTCTAATGGCCGCAGTGCTTGCGGAAGGAAAAACCACAATCTACAACGCTGCTTGCGAACCCTATTTACAGCAACTTTGTAAGATGCTTAACCGTATGGGCGCTAAAATTTCAGGGGTCGGTTCGAATCTTTTGGAAATTGAAGGTGTCGATGAACTTTCTGGAACTGAACATACCATGTTGCCCGATATGATTGAAATCGGTAGTTGGATCGGCTTGGCTGCGATGACAAGAAGCGAACTGACCATAAAGGATGTAAGCTGGGATGATTTAGGGCAGATTCCCGCGACTTTTCAAAAATTAGGGGTACAGTTAGAACGGCGGGGCGATGATATTTATATTCCTGAACACAAGAAAGGGTATGAAGTTCAGAACTATATCGACGGCTCTATATTGACTATTGCCGATGCGCCTTGGCCGGGCTTAACGCCCGACCTGCTTAGTATAATCTTAGTTATGGCCACTCAGGCGAAGGGCGAAGTGGTCATTCATCAGAAGATGTTCGAAAGCCGCTTGTTCTTTGTCGATAAATTGTTGGATATGGGTGCGAAAATCATATTATGCGATCCACATAGGGCTACCGTAATCGGACATGATTTTAAATCAACCCTCAAGGCGA
>Ga0114952_1002372_pt1 | contig 14526 bp, 13 predicted proteins | sample SidtaG_2_FD_87303 | JGI IMG/M metagenome (GOLD analysis project Ga0114952, IMG submission 87303) | Marine algal microbial communities from Sidmouth, United Kingdom - Sidmouth_Asex2 metaG | ecosystem: Host-associated > Algae > Red algae > Unclassified | place: Sidmouth, United Kingdom | collected...
AAACCCGGAACTGGTTGCTGCAGCGCGTGTAAAGCTAAGTAACCTGGAGGTGACTGACGAGCAAATTGCTCAGCTGGAAGAAAGCGGTGAGGTCATCAGCAACTTCCCGATTTATGCTGATCGTAGCGGTACGATTCTGGAAACTAAAGCCGAAGTCGGCGAGTACGTAAAGGCCGGCGGTGCGCTGTATACCTATACTAATCTGAGTAATCTCTGGGCCCTATTCGACGCCTACGAAGCGGACCTGGCGAAAATCGACGTTGGCGATAAGGTGTCGTTTACCGTTGCTTCCCGGCCGGGAGAGACTTACAACGCGCGGGTGACCTTCATCGATCCGGTGATTGATCCAACAACGCGGACGGCGGCGGTGCGGGCGGAGGTTAGTAACCGGCGGGGGCGGTTGAAACCGGAGATGTTTGTGGAGGGAACCGTTTCCCTCTCCCCCGGCCCCTCTCCTCGGGAGAGGGGAGACGTGGCAGGTGGCGATGAACTGATTGTTCCTCGTTCCTCCGTGCTTTGGACGGGCGAGCGCTCCGTCGCTTATGTGGAGTTGCCAGACATGGAAGTACCTACCTATGAGTTTCGGGAGATTACGGTGGGCGAAAGGGTAGGGGACGGCTACCGAATCACTCAGGGGCTGGCCGCTGGCGACCGGGTGGTCGTTAACGGAGCCTTTCAGATTGATGCTTCGGCCCAGCTCAATAATAAGGCTAGCATGATGAACCGGGATGTGCTGATCCAGGGACGGGAAGCCGAGGAAGCCACTGCCATGGTTATTCCGGATTATCGGGAGGATACGCCGGAAGCGTTTCGGGAACAATTGGGAAAAATCGTTGAGGCTTACCTACCGCTCAAAGACCGGATGGTCGCTACCGAACTGGCGGACGAAACGCTACTGGTATCACTGAGAAAAATGTTGGCCAAGGTCGACATGATGAAAGTAAAAGGCGATGCACATGTTTACTGGATGCAGCAAATGGAAGCGATGGAAGCCCATGCAAATACGCTGCTGAAGAAAGACGATGTGGAGGCTCAGCGGGAGCAGTTTGGCTTTTTGTCCCAGGCGCTGATTAATGCCCTGACGGCCTTCGGGGTGGACGGTACCTACTACGTGCAGTATTGCCCGATGGCCTTCGATAATGCCGGGGCGAACTGGCTGAGTGACGATGAACAAATACGGAATCCTTACTTCGGCGATCTGATGCTGAAGTGTGGAATGGTAACCGACGAACTATAGATAATCAATCACCCGGCCATTCATGAGAGTGGCCATAATGTAATTCAACATGCGTTTTCTCAAATTACTGACCGCCCTGCTGCTGGTCCTCTCTTTCACCTTTGCCTTTACTGCTTGCGGTGATTCCGCTGCGACCACCGACACTACTACCGAAACCACGACCGTTGCTCCGCACGGAGAGGGGAAGGAGTTCACTTCGGCGTACGTCTGCCCGATGCACTGCGATGGCAGCGGCAGCGACGCGGTGGGCGAGTGTCCGGTTTGCGGTATGGATTACGTCGCCAAGGCGGACCATATGGAGAACGGGCATAAGCACTAACACTCCCCTTTTGATCTACCGCTAACCGGCTACGCTGAGTGGCTGGTTAGCGGTTATTTACCCTAATCAGGTGTGCATCAGCTATAACTGCTAAATAAGGAAGACATATCCGAGCTATAGATCAAGAACACTTCTGACTTCGGTCGGCTGCTTATCTAAAGAAGTAGGCGAGGCAACAAAAATATTTAAACAATGGAAGAGAAAACACTCCACATAGATAATATGGTTTGCGATCGGTGCAAGCTGGTGGTTCGGGGGATACTGGAGGAACTCGGTTGGGTAGTCAGCAGTGTTACGCTTGGAGAAATCAGGGGTAGTGCTCCATCAGGATTTGATGTAAATAATGATCTGGCCCCACGACTACGAAAAGTAGGTTTTGCCTTGGCGACGGAAGGGTCGTTGAGTGCCCGGATTAAAGGGGTAATCATTGACTACGTACACGACGAATCAAAATGGGACAACCTGGTACTTTCGGAGGTGCTTGCCGAAGCGTTGAGTCGTAGTTATGGTTACCTGAGTCGTAGTTTCAGTGATGAAGTAGGGAGGACGATTGAGGATTTTTATCAGGCGCACCGGATCGAGCGGGCTAGTCAACTGCTCCACCAGACGGATTTGCCGGTATCGGAAATTGCACCGCTACTGCGCTACGGTACGGCGGCTCATTTCTCGAATTCCTTTCGGCGGCATACCGGGCAATCTCCATCGGCTTTTAGGAAGGCGGGGAATTATGTGCCGAAGGATTTAACGACTATTTAGGGTAAGTCGTAATGTCGCAAATGTTAGCAGGAAGGTGTAAAGCAAGTAGACTGCGCTTTTTGTTATCCTAACAAACAAGCGACAATGAAATACGAATTAGAAGGAATGACGTGCGGCGGATGCGTGAGTAGCGTCCGAAAAGGACTGGAAAGCGTTTCAGGACTAGAGGACCTTGAAGTACAACTGGCGCGGCCACAGGTGCAGTTCACGTCAAAAAGAGCGGTGCCAGTTGACGAGCTGCAGTCGGCGGTGGGGCACTATAAGATTAGTCCGATTGAGGAAGAGGTGATCGAGCAGCCGGCAGTTATCCCCATGGTTTCCGAGTCAGTACCGGAGCCGAGTTTGACTACTTACCGGCCGTTGCTGCTGATTGTGGGATTCATTATGGGGGTAAGTCTGCTCGCGCAATACCCGTTTGATGATTTTAGTGGTGGCCTTTGGATGCGCCACTTTATGGCAGGCTTCTTCATTGTTTTTGCCTTCTTCAAACTCCTGAACATCCAAGGTTTTGCGGACAGCTACGGAATGTACGACATCGTGGCGGCGAAGTGGTCGGGGTGGGGGTACGTTTACCCCTTCGTCGAACTCGGTCTGGGGGTGCTTTACCTGATCAATATTTTTCCGTTTTGGACGAACCTGGCAACCATTGTCGTGCTGGGCGTGAGTAGCGTCGGTGTGATTCAGAGTAACCTGAACAAGCGGAAGATCAAGTGTGCCTGTCTGGGTGATGTTTTCAACCTGCCGATGTCAACCGTGACGATAGTGGAAGACGTGAGTATGGTAGCGATGGCGGGCTTGATGCTGGCCTACGGGGGGTAGATCACAATACCGCAAGAATTGACATAATCCCGTAAAGCATGCCGGGAGTCACTCCGGTTGTAATAAGCAAAATCAGTTTTGCTTTACTGGCGACGCTCCCCCCTGCACTGCTCCTCATCCGCGCCCTTTGCACCTGCGTTCGCGCCCACCGACATAGCTAAATCCGACTACCCATGAAAAACCATAAAAAAGGGATGAATCCCTACCTCAAATTTGCCATCATGATGGCGACCTCCTTTGTGATCATGTACGCGGTGATGTACCTGAACGTCGACGTATTCGACCACATCTATCTTGCGCCGACCCGTACGTACATGACGATGCTAATGATCGCGCCGATGGCCTTTACGATGCTCTTGTTCATGTGGGGGATGTACGAAAAGAAAGCCTGGAACTACGGTATTCTGGCCGTGGCCGTGCTGACGTTCGGCTTGTGCTACGCGGGGCTCCGTCAGCAGACACTCGTTTGCGACGTTCAGTGGATGAAGGCGATGATTCCGCACCACAGTTCGGCGATCATGGTGAGTCAAAGCGCTCATTTAAAGGATCCGGAGGCGATCAAATTGGCAGAAGAAATCATCGAGGCGCAGGAGCGGGAGATCGCGCAGATGAAGAAGATGATATACCGGTTGGAGAATCAGGATTGACGGGGAACATTACTTTGTGTCTCTCAACACTACGATTATGAGTCTGCAGATTGTACTGACTGGAGTGGCAGCAGCCGGCCTCATTATTGGAGCGGTTGAACTGTTGAAGCTTGATCGACGAACTGCGGGCAGCTTGATCCTGACGGCGATCGGGTTTATCTACGTAGGGTTTGCGGGGGATGATAGTACAATGCTGCTCATTAATTGTACTCAGGCGGCCGTCGTTTGGCTGCTAGCTTACGGAGGGTTGCAGAAGAATCCGCTATTGATTCCTTTGGGGCTTATGTTACATGCTGCCTGGGACCTTGGGTACCTGTACCTGGTGGACGGGGTGGTGATTCCAGAGGGGTATGAGCTGTTTTGTGTGGTGGTGGATTTGGGGTTGGCGGGGTGGTTGTACTGGAGTCTAAAGAGTATGGAGCCACTTAGGTCTTGATCAAGGCATCTTCATTCTATTAACCCTTCGTAGAACTCCTGATATGTTTTCCTTCTCAGTTCAGGAAGAGATAATAAAGGGAGAGGCGTTTTTCGCATTGTCATAAACTGAATTGAGAGAGGTTCATACGTAAGAAAAAGAGAGATCACCATGTAGCCACTAGTATTGACCTGGTAAACCTTCCCTACTTTTTCTAAGTTGTTTTTCAACCATTTATCTCGACGTATATGCTTACTAAAATATCCTTTCTCTGATTTTCCACCAAAGTAAGTCTTCACTTCATTTACCATTTCCTGAGTATTGCCAGCAGGATGGGTTCTCTTACATTCGATGGAGAAAATAACCTGACGGGTTTGATCAATGAGCAGAACATCGCAGTCTCCGATATCTTCAGTGTGTTTCAATTTACCTTTTGGCTTAATCCATACATCAGTATCGACTATGATATTATCCTCAGTCTTTATCCATTCTTTAACGCCTAATATGACAGTGGCAGCACGTGATTTTGCCCTTTTCGATAAAATACTGTGCAGTGGGCCTTCTTCGGTACTTTTATAACGGTCTGATAAGAGAAGGGAATTCAAGAACTCCCATGCTCTAGCAAGATGCCGAGGTGTCCACATCAAGAGCGGATCATTATCAGTCTCCCATGCTATGATAGGACGCTGTAAGTAGCTAAGCCTACGGTTGAAGCCCCAGGGAAGAATATCGGCGTATTCAAAACCTGGAGGTTTCGACATTGCTTCTCCTCTACACGTAAGCGTTAAAAAATCCAGGCCAGATAAAATTTCTTCTTTGGTTATTGACGACTCAGGATTTGTCAAAAAGAGTTGTAGGATATCTTCCTTTTTCATCTCAGCGAGCAACTCGTTTTTAGAGAGGGAATACTCAGCTAAAGAAAGCATTAACCCGCCTAATTTATCAAGAGGTATTCCTGCCTCTTCAGCAAAAGCCTTATTTAGATTAGCAGGGACCGGCTTTGCGCTTGCAGGTTCTATCTCTCCAAAATAGTTGGGATAGTCTTCATCCGTTTGCTCCATGAAGCCAGTGATTTTTGCTCCTTTATAGAGTCTAAAAAAACTCTCCGCTATTTGCTCCGTATTTGTTCCAATTCTTCCAGATTCAAGGATTGAAAGCTCTATATCGAATAATTTATGGAAGACCTGGTCTCCAGTAGAGCCCCATAGAATGATGAGTGACATCATTGCTAATGCATCATCGACTACTTGAATGCTAACTTCTCTCTTCCCTCCTTTTTTCTGTTCCGCAGCTATGAATTCTATCAAACACCTTGTTGTCAAGCTCGTACTATCGGACCGATTGACTTCTTTGAGCAGGGACGATACGGTATCCTCTATCCCTTCAAAGCAAGCTAACCGGGAGGGGAGTTGTAACTGTATAACTGCGGCCTTATGTAGTAATGAGTCGTAGTTGTCCATTAGATATGACAAAAGTGCCTTAGTATCATATGAACTTATTAATTCTTTAAGAGGACTGACGAATGCCCTGCTTAAATTTGCGGCTAGCTCTCTCTTTTCCTTTACCGGACCAATTGGCGGTCGGGTGCTATCGTTAAGATAACTTAGTTGTTTGTCTAGCTGAATTTGTTCTCTACATTCTTGCAGATACCTAACTTTTGACTTTACGCCTATCGGGTTTAATGCATAGTTGTCAAAAGTGTAACTAGCGATAATCATTTTCTTTTTACCCAGTGGTAATGACCGATCAACAATGGTTGCTACTCTTTCAGAAGAAAGGGTATTTACACTACCATTTTCAGTGATCAATTGTCCAATGGCCATTAATAGTAACCGAAGAATTTCTCTTTCTGCCGAGTTATCCGCTGAAGTTAGAGCGCCGGAAACCTTCCCCGAGATGACCATTAGTACACTTTCTGGAGTAACCTGAAACTTTACTATGTCCGAAATTTCAGGAGAAGGCGATAGCCTTGTATCCTCATCCATAAATAATGGGATATCTTCCAAATCGAAATCGATTGAAATTGTGGGCCTGGTGATTACGCTTAGGTCTTTTTTCAATTCGCTTTGGACCACCCACATCCAGTAGCAGATTGCCTCCGAAAACTGCCAGAATGTTTGTTTGGCTGACCCCATGTCTTCTGATAGCCTGTTGCAGCAAATCCACAGGTCAACTGGATAGTCTGCCAGAAAAAAGTACAAGCCTCTCTTCAAAAGGTCCATCGAAAAATATCGTGGAATTATATTTCCTTCTTTCTTGACCGTGAGGATGACAGGATCAGGGTGTTCTGGAATCAACTTGTGGGCCGCTCGTTCGTCCGTGTTTAGAATTGCGTCTCTAACCACTTCAAGTGTGCCTGTTATTAGAAAAATTGATTCAGGCCTTGCTCCATCACCAAAATAGAACGATTTTAACTCTCTGTATTGGTCATAAAAATCTGTTACACTAGCAAGTGGTTGTAATTGAGTTGTAGACTGTAGAAGATTCCATGCCTCTAAAAAATACCAAAATGACAACTGCTCGTGATCCTCACTGTTTGAAATGGCAAATAAGTCCCGAGGAGAGATCATCGCTTCTATTCCAGCTGTTTTTTCGTAACTAACGCTAAGCATCCGGCCAATACCAGAGGTTATATATATGACTGCAACATCATCAGAGGGGAGTTTCTCACTAGCAATTTTTAACAGGTTTAGAGCTCCAGAGGCAGCTTCCTTCATCATGCCTTCTGGAGCAAAATGCCCTATATGTGTTTCGTCATACGAAGTACCAATGTCTGGTAGAAGTACAGCAATCACTATTTTATCAACATCTGCTCTAAATAATCCGGTAGGCGATGTGAAGTCCGGACAGTTCCATTCTTCCGGTATTGACTCTGGTAGAAGGCCCATTTTGAACAGTGAAACATTTACGGTTTTCCAGACTTCAATATGATACAGTTGTACAAGTGCCGTGAGGCACCCAACATGTTTAGCTTTAGACCAAATAAAATGGGTTAAGGCTGATAGAATAGATCCTGGTGACGCTAAAAAAATCCATCTGTTCACAACAACCAAAGGCCTTAAGTACAAAGGGTTTTTTTGATCTCCTAGAGTTATACTTTTCTCTAAGTCTTCTGGCCGAGTCAAAAAAACAGTAAGGACTTCGGAGGGTACACTCAATTCCTCCATCACACTTTCAATTCTTTCTCTACTAAAAAACAAGCTCTCTTTGAGCTCATCTATGTTTTTCGGAAAAAATATCGAATTATCACTTTCATAGTAGCCTCCAAAATGGTTTGCCTCTTGGTTAGCTTTACTAGCTACGATGTTAGATAGCGCGAGCATCAGGCGGTAAGAAGCACTTGCTATTTCGACAAACTCTACAGGAAGGCCACCACCCAAGTAATCAACGGCCCTTACCAGATGGGACACTACGAACCCTCCGTTAATGAAATTTCCGTTATAGACTGTGGTGTTTCCAAGGCTTGAAACAATATTTTCTGTAAATAGAGAGTCGGGAGGATCTTCTAAACTGCATGATGGATAATGCTTTGCGGTAAACTCGCGTAGCATTGTAACATCGCCTTTTGAATGCTCAGCACTTCCATGTTTCAATGCTTGGTACACTAAATAATCAAGTCTTACTTCTTTACCGTGGTTAGCTGGGGCAAGCGCTGCTGCTGAGATGGTAAGAGCAGTATCGATGCTAGAATATTTCCTAAAGAAAGATGATAGTATGTCTTCTACGTTGTTGTCCTCGTGAGCTTCACCACTCCGCTCAAACTTAATGCCTTTCTTTAAGCAGCAATATTTATATTTTTGTCCACTGCCACAAGGACATTTTGAGTTTCTACCTAGTTTGTTTGACATGAAAATATGTATCAGGGAGGAGATTCAAGGGCGCCTAAGATTTACTCATCTCCTAGTAGCTTAAGTAATGTGATGAGGGCGATTCCACCCAGAACCCAAGGAGCAGCTTCTTCAACTGCTGTTTTATCTCTTTTTGCAGGCTCCATATTAAGTCGAACACGACTAATAGCAGGGTGGGGGTTGGCTGAATTATAACGGAGGACGTTGGGGTGATTCTCTAACTTAGGATCGTACGCTGGCAGTCGGTCATCAATGAGTAGTACTGCGGGGATTCTGGCTTTCAGAGCAACGCCCCACTCTTGGTAGACCTCACCATTTTGGGTGCCATGCAGGGTTAGTATCCCGATAAATAAGTTAGAGGTACGTATTTGTTCAGAGGTGTATTTGTCATATACCCCCGTTGCCAAGTAGTAGCTGCCGACGACGGTAAAACCTTTTTGCTGCAGTACACTGGTGATTAGCGGAACTACAAATTCCTTGGCATCATTGAGTGAGTATGATAGGAAGACTTTCATATGTTATACTTCCGTTTTTTCTGGTCTAAAAACAACTGGTAGCTTGGAAAATACTGCTCTATCAGATCGGGCATCATGCGTAAATTTTGCACAAAGACTGAGCTATCCCAAATCATGTACGAATAACGAAATTTGCACCTTTGCCCTAAATTCTCAAACATATTGGTTACCCCTGAAGTAGGAGTAATATTGGTGATAAGCAAGTAACCATCAGCACCGTATTCGTGGATCAACGTTGGAATATTGACTGTAGATAACACCGATTTAGTCACTGGCTTATTGTAAAATTTACACTGCACGACCCACTTACGTTCAAAAGAATAGATAGAGTCGTGAAGACGGAACTTTAAGAGAATATCTCGTCCTCCATCAGGACCTAGTCCAGATGGTTCTACAATTACTTCAGAGAGCTGATTGTCGTTCCGCTGGCTTACTTCACGAAAGTAAGCCGCTGACAAATCTTCAAATTCTGCCCAATTTGATATTTCGCTTAAATCTAGTTTCATGCCGGGGTGTTAATCGGTATGAGATTGAACGGGGAGAGAGCTTAGAAGTTGAGACTTTGACTATAAGTGAGACGATTAGATCCATAAACCCAACATGAGTGTTGTCGACAAAATGCTACGATGGTATGTAGAATAAAATACAGAAGACTATTTTGGCTTTTTCCCAAAAGCCACAAAAACATCCCCTCCCTTAAACGAGTCATCTAACTGAAACCCCTCCACCCGTTCCGCCAAATACTGATAAAGCGGCCGGTCCACCTCCCCGCCGCCGATCCATTTAACGAACTCGGCGCGCAGGCCAGGCTTAGTGATGTACCAGTCCATGATTACAAACCTTCCGCCGGGCTTTAGGAGGGAGAGCAGGTTATCGATGACATTCTGCCATTCGGGGAATCCAGAAAGGCCGAGATCGCAGAAAATGGCATCAAACCTTACTTCCTGGCCGAGATGAGTCTTGACCCAGCTTTCGTCGACTGCCGTAGCATCGTCTTTGAAAAGTCTGATGTTACTCCAGCCTTTAGCGTTGATTTTATTTTGTGCTTTTTGAAGCATCCCGGAGGATAGGTCTATGCCGATTACTTTCCCAGAACCGTTCAGATAGTCCTGAAGGTAGCGGAAGTTTTGGCCGGTGCCGCAAGGGAGATTGAGGACGGTTTGTCCTTCTTTCAGCGCTAATTTCTGAATGGCGAATTTACGCGGCTTACGATAGTACCAATCGGGGGAAAGGAGGTCGTAGACACGAGAGAACTTGTCGTAGTAGGCTTCGGCTACGTTCATGCTTAATCTTATAAAGATGGTGAGTAGGGACGTAACATCTCCCGTAAATCTTCCGGAATATCCATGGGTAGTAACGGTGGCACATCCGCTCCGCCGGTATTTCCAGTAGGCACCTTACCGACAAAGGATTTCACGCCGCCAAAAACGAGACGCAAGATCTGCCCCCGAACCTCTTTCCCACTTTTGATGGCGAAACCAAACCGAAGCATAAGCCAATGCACTTCCGAATGTTCGACGGCCCAAGGCTGACCAAGGATATGAGCCCTTTCTAGGTGTTGCCAAGCGCGGGGGAGGTTCCCTGCTGAGAAAGCACTTTGGTAATCCTCCAGTTCCCGTTGGTAGTGCGGTTGCAGACCTTGGGGCATTTTCCAGTAGAATTTCATGATTGAATAATTTTTAGACGTTCGGCGGTTGGATTTGTAATTATACGGATGGTTCTTCTTTGCAGTGTTCTGAACGCTCACCGTATTCTACCTCAATGGTGAGATGTTCCAGGTTAAAATCATCGTGGGTTAGCTTACGGGCGGCTGATTTGATACGTTCGACTTCTTGGGGATCAGCGGAATCCGCGACGACGAGGTGAGCCGAGCCAAGGTGATACTGCCCGTCCAGGGTCCAGAGATGGAGGTGGTGGGCGTCTTTAACACCAGTGATATTATTGAGGGCTTTTTGTACTTCCCCGTACTCCATCCCGTCCGGTTTAGCCTGAAGAATGATTTTGCCAGCACTCCATAGGTTCTTGGTCACGCCATAAAGGATATACAGCGTAATGCCGATCGACATAGCGGGGTCCAACCACGGTACGTCGTAAAAGTACATAACTATACTACCGATCAACACAGCAACCCAACCGAGCACGTCCTCCAACAAGTGCATAGTAATGACCCGCTCATTCAGACTATCGCCTCCCTTTTTGAGCCTGAAGACTGCAGCGCCGTTGACAACGACACCAAGGATGGCCAGACCAATCATTCCCTTTGCGTTGGGCTCGCCAGGATTCCAGAGGGCGGGAATAGCCTCGGTCAGAATGAAGACCGAACCTGCGACTAAAACTAAACCGGTGATGATGGCACCAAGGGTGTTGAAACGTTTGTAGCCGAAGGTATACTGCTCTGTGCGGCCCTTCTTTGATACCTTTTGTAAATACCATGCCAGGCCGATGGATAGCGTATCGCCCAAGTCGTGTAGTGCGTCGGAAAGGATGGCGATGGAGCCGGTCCAGAAACCGCCGATGATCTCGATTATGGTGAAGGCAAAGTTGAGGAAAAATGCGGTGCCGATGTTGCTGCCGTCGCCGTGATGATGGTGGTGGTGATGAGAATGGTCGTGGTCCATAGCATGAAACTTTTCACAAAGTTCGGATTGATTGAGTGCAATGCCATTGCAAAAGTCAACTGGTACATCCTTGACAAACCCCTTCTACGATTAAATTTATTTTAGTTGGTTCGAACCCACTGGGCAGATTCAGCCGGGGAAGCGGTACGGCGCTCAGGCATTGTACCGTACCGCACTTGACGCAGCTAAAATGTGGATGAGCATCCAGATGGTTGGCTTCTTCGCATGCTTCCTGACAGCGTCCATATATGGTTACCCCGTCCTGCTCGATGGGGTGTAATACCCCTTTACTCACGAAAGTCTTTACTGTTCGAAAAAGGGTTACTCGGTCAGCATTGGGTAAACAAGTCTCCAGGTCCTTTAGCGATAGTGCGCTGGACTGTTCTTCGAAGGCACGTAAGACTAAGATTCTCATGGCCGTTGGTCGTATGCCCTTGGCTTGTAGGGTTGTTTCGGTACTATTCATAGGTGGCTTAATGTTCGTGTTCCAATTCTCCGGCCTGGCTCTGCGCGTAGACGAAAAACGCTCCTTCCGTAACCACGCGCATTCCTGCAGGTAGCGGTTCGATGAGCGTTACTGCTGTATATCCGTTATCGGTAATACCGGCACGAACCGGCAGGCGTTCGAATTCCACTTCATCGCCGGTGCTCTTGGTAGGGGCGATAAAGACGTAGGCCATTTCTCCATCACGCAAAACGGCATCCTCAGGAAGCGCCCGTACGGTTTGGTCCGTTAGGAATATCCGAGCTTCCACGAAGCGGCCCCGCACGAAGGGCGGTTGTGCACCGGTAGGGTGGGCGTGGACACGGACGGTCTTGTTTTCCTCGTTGAACTCCTTACCGATCACGTGGACCTCGGCGGTGTAGCGGCCCGGGCCGAGGGAGGGAACGGTGTAGGTGAGTTGCTGCCCTTTGCTGATTTTGGCTACGTCGCGCTCGAAGACATCGAGTTCGAGGTGGAAATGATCCTGGTCGATGAGTTCCATCAGTTTGGTGGCGGGTTCCACGTACATCCCGTCGTGCATCGCGATGGTGGTGATGTAGCCAGAGCGGGGGGCGAAGAGGGTGATGCGGTTAGTGATGTTGTCGGTCGTCAGGTTGGCGGTGCGGATGCCGAGATATTCCAATTGTTGGCGGGTGCCAGCTAATTGGGCTGTTTTTGCGGCTACGTCGGAGCGGAGGCGTTGGACGTTCTTCAGGATGCCGGCATCTGCGGCCAGCAGCGTTTCCTGGCGATCAAGATCCTCGCGCAGGTAAGTGAGCTCGGCCGAGAGTTCGAGGTAGCGCTGCTGGTGATCGATGAACTCGGGATTTTCGAGGTAGCCGAGGGTGGCGCCGCGCTTGACGTAGTCGCCCTCGACGTAGTTTCGGGAGTTGCGAACGAAGCCGGTGGCACGGGCGCTCACGTCCGCGTAGCCGTTGGGCGGCAGGTCGAGGGTTCCGGTGGCGGAGACGTAGTCGTTGATCTTCAGTTCGGTGAAATCGCCGAAGCCGATGTCCATGGTTTCCATCTGAATCTTTGTGAGATGTACTCCTTCCTCTTCTTCGTGTTCTCCGTCATGGTCTTCGTGTTCATCATCGCCGTGCTTATCGTCGACCATTTTCTCGGTGGCGGGTGCGTCGTGGTCGTGGCCGTCGCCCTCTTCGTGTTGTTGGGCACGTTCGACAGGCTCAGTGGAGCCGCGGTCGCAGGTGCAGAGGAGGAGGATAAGGAGCAGTGCGGGAAGGGCAGTGCTTAGTTGTTTTATGGTTTTCATCGGGACGATGGAATTATTGGTGGAGAAATTGTAGCCGGGCTACGGTTTGGTTGTGGACCAGCAGAGCGTTGAGGTAGCCGAGCTGGTTGTCGGCCAGGAGGTCAAGTGCGCTAAGGAGTTCGAGGTAGGAGACTTCACCGGCCCGATAGTTGAGGCGGGAAATGCGCACGATTTCGGGGTTGACGGCGGACAACTGGTCGCGGTAGTAAGCCAGGCTCGCTTCGGCCTGGCGTAGTTGAGCGCGGGCAGCAAGCTTCTGGCTACGGCGGCGTAGTCGGGTGGATTCGAGTTGGGCCTCCGCTAGGGTTACCCCAAGTTGCTGGGCTTCGATGCGCCGCTTGGTGGCCTTATTGAACAACGGAAGACTGACGCCAGCCTCGATACCGCTGAGGTTGCCGCCCTCGAAGTATCGCTGGGCGGAGTATCCGAGGCGGAAACCGGGTTTGAGCTCAGCCCGGGTTCGTTCGATCCCGGTACGAGCAATAGTGATGTCCTGCTCAGCGAGTTGGACGGCCAGGGACATGGTGGAAGTATATAGTTTAGGCGGTAGCGGGGTCGGCTTCAGGGTGTCGGAAGCGGTCACTTCGCCGTCGGCTCCGATGAGCGTCCCGAGTTGCTGTTGAAGGGAAGCGATGGCTATTTCGGTCCGTTCGGTCATTAGCTGCTGCTTCCGGAGGCGGGCGTTAAGCTGGAGGGCTTCTAGCCGACTGGCTTCCCCTGTCTCGGCGCGGACGAGGGCGATGCGGTAGTATTCGGCGTAGGTTGTCGTCAATCGCCGGTAGAGGCGGGCGAGGGCTTCGCGTTGCTGTAGCTCGTAGTAGCGGTTACGTACTTCCAGTGTCAGTTCCGCCGCCGTGAGCTGGCCACGGAGTTCGTTGGTCCGGACCACCGCATCCTGAACAGCGTTGGTTGCCCGGATGCCGGCGGGATGGGCGAACTGCTGTACGATAGAAAGCTGGTTGACCAGTTGCTCATTCTCCCGGAACAGGGCGTCACCGTTGTAACTAATGTCGGTGTTACCGGGGGAGTAAGGGAGGTTTTGGAGGCTTCGGCTTTGCTCCGTAAGTTGGTTCGCGGCGGTAACGGTTGGGTTATGGGTGATCGCCACGTTAACCGCTTCGTCCAGGGTGATCGGGGTAGGGTCGCCCTGCTCCTCCAACTCACCTTGCACCTGCGCCCGCGCCCCGAAAGAATAAAGGAGAAAGGGAAGAAGGAGTAAAGGGAGGGGCGCTTTACGAATAGAGCGACGATCCTGCCATTTTTCCAACCAGCTATAAAGGATGGGTAGCACGATGAGGGTAAGGAAAGTAGCGGTAATGAGACCGCCGATGACAACGGTGGCTAGTGGCCGCTGCACCTCCGCGCCGCCCGAGGTGGACAGTGCCATGGGGAGGAAACCGAGGGAGGCGACCGAGGCGGTCATGATGACGGGCCGCAGGCGGACTTTAGTGCCCTCGATGATGCGGGCGCGGACGTCATCCCAGCCTTCTGCTTTAAGCTCATTGAAGTAGCCGATCAGGACGATGCCGTTGAGCACGGCCACCCCGAAGAGCGCAATGAAACCAATGCCGGCGGAGATACTGAAGGGCATGCCG
>Ga0114952_1002373_pt1 | contig 14524 bp, 13 predicted proteins | sample SidtaG_2_FD_87303 | JGI IMG/M metagenome (GOLD analysis project Ga0114952, IMG submission 87303) | Marine algal microbial communities from Sidmouth, United Kingdom - Sidmouth_Asex2 metaG | ecosystem: Host-associated > Algae > Red algae > Unclassified | place: Sidmouth, United Kingdom | collected...
TGAGTATGTAGGTGTTATTCAAATCCATAAAAAAAAGAATTTTGCTTTTGTTGTTATGGATAGTAATAAAATGTATACCGATATCTTTGTTCCTATAAACAAATTGCTGCCAAATTAGGAGTTAATGATGCTAGTAGCCGTAACCAAATAATTAAAACATTAGCAAAGCTTACAGCTCAAAAAGAGATAGAAGAAGTAGACCGTGGTAAGTTTAAAGCCGTTGTAAATACCGAATACCATATTGGTAAGTTAGATTTAGCTGCAAAAGGAAATGGTTATATTATTTGCGACGATTTTGATGATGATGTATTTATAGCATCAAACAATATAAATAAAGCATTACACGGCGATGAAGTAGAATTTTATGCTTACAAACGTAGAAAACGTGGTAAAGCAGAAGGAGAAATAACAAATATCATAAAACGTGCAAAATCAGAGTATGTTGGTGTGATTCAAATTCACGAGAAAAAGAATTTTGCATTCGTAGTAGTAGATAGCAACAAAATGTACACCGATATTTTTGTACCTATTAATAAAATTAACAAAGCAGAAGATGGTGATAAAGTATTGGTTTCATTAGAAGAATGGCCAGAAAAAGCAGATTCTCCAAACGGGAAAGTGCTTCAAGTTCTTGGGAAACCAGGAGAGCATAATACCGAAATTCATGCCATTTTAGCAGAATACGGTTTACCACATGAATTTCCTCATGAAGTTGAAGAATTTGCAAACAGCATAGATACTTCAATTACAGAAGCAGAAATAAATAAGCGACGTGATATGCGTAAAGATTTAACCTTTACCATAGATCCAAAAGATGCAAAAGATTTTGATGATGCTTTATCATTCGAAGTTTTAGATAACGGTTTATACGAAATAGGCATTCACATTGCAGATGTGTCGCATTATTTACAAGAAGGTACTATTTTAGATGATGAAGCTTACGAGCGTGCTACATCCGTTTATTTAGTAGATCGTGTAGTTCCTATGCTTCCAGAAGTATTATCGAACAACGCATGCTCATTACGCCCGCACGAAGAGAAATATACTTTTTCAGCAGTGTTTCAAATAAATGATAAAGCCGACATTAAAAACCAGTGGTTTGGTCGTACAGTAACCTACAGCGATGCACGTTATGCTTACGAAGAAGCTCAAGCTATTATAGAATCTAAAACCAATACCATTCCTGCCGAAGTATCCTTAACAGGAAATACATATAAAACCGATCAAAAATTAGCAGATGCCATCCTAAAAATGGACGATCTTGCTAAAATTATGCGTAATCAACGCATGCGCGATGGTGCTATATCTTTTGATAAAGTTGAAGTAAAATTCAATTTGGACGAAGCCGCAAATCCAGTTGGCGTATTCTTTAAAACCAGTAAAGATGCTAATAAACTGATTGAAGAATTCATGTTATTAGCAAATAGAAAAGTTTCAGAGTTTATTGGAAAACAAGATCCAAAAAAAACATTTGTATATCGTGTGCATGACGAGCCTGACGAAAGCAAATTAGCTTCACTTCAAAATGTAGTTGGTCGTTTTGGTTACAAGCTAAATTTTAAAGATAGAAAGAGTACAACCGCTTCGTTAAACAATTTATTACAAGAAGCTGCAGGAAAAAAAGAGCAAAATTTAGTTGATACGTTAACGATTCGAAGTATGAGTAAAGCCGAATATACCACACGAAACATAGGGCATTACGGCTTAGCCTTCAATCATTACAGTCACTTTACATCACCTATTCGTCGTTATCCAGATGTGATGGCGCACCGTTTATTACAACATTACTTAGACGGCGGAAAATCTGCCAACGAGGATCTTTACGAAGAAAAATGCAACCACTCCAGTAACATGGAAGGTTTAGCCACTCGTGCCGAACGCGATTCTATAAAATACATGCAAATTCGTTTTATGGAAGACCATAAAAACGAAGAATTCATTGGTGTCATCACAGGCGTAACCGATTGGGGTATTTACGTAGAAATCGTTTCCAATAAATGCGAAGGTATGGTAAGCGTCCGGGATATGAAAGACGACCATTATAGTTTCGATCAAGATCAATACGCTATGGTTGGTAAAAGCAACGGTATGGTATATCAACTCGGAGACGAAGTTATCGTAAAAGTTAAAAACACCGATTTAGTAAAGAAACACCTAGACTTCAATTTACTAGGGAAACCTCAAGAATAATACAACAATAATGTTTTGGGCGTTACCACAAAGGTCGGGCTTTCACTACTTGCTCCCTTCTAATAATTTTGATAGCTATTGGGAGGGGAGCTCAAACAGAACGTTCAATCCCTAACGTGGGCAAATCTGCAATAGGCAGTAACTTTGCAGTCTGTTTAACATATTTAAATACGTTTAAGTTTTCTCTACTTGGAGGGTTTAAGAGGTTGGTAAAATGTGTATTAAACTATTTTAATATTTACCTAGCCATTACCCTTATTTAAAATAAAATAAAACAAAAAACTATAATATTAATAACCACACATTCCACCAAAAGTTATAAAATTCAAGATTATTTAGGTATAGTAACAGACGTTTTAAAGAACACAAAAAATCTCCTTTTTTTTAATAATTAAAAGAATAAGAATTTGTTTTCAGAAGTTTTTAATAAAGTAAAATAACAAGTATTTCAAAACCTAAACGATAATGCCACAAAACTAAGTGGCAGTATTGTTGTAGGCATTCAATTGGCATGAAGATATAAGCTAGCTCATATTTATTTATTTCCGTTACAGGAACAGCTGTAAAAGTTTGGGTTTAAATAAGGTTATAATGATAAACTTTTCTTAAAGTAAATTAACAAAGGAACAATTATTGATAGTTTTACATGAAATAAAAAAAATTATGAAAACCCTCATTAAAGCCTTTGTACTTTTCATCACAACAGTATGTATAGCCCAAAATCCAATCAAAAAAACTATTGGAGAATTTAGCGAACTAAAAGTTTACGATTTAATTGAAGTAGAGCTTGTTAAATCTGATGTTGATAAAATAGCAATAACGGGAAGAAATGCAGCAGACGTTTTAGTAAACAACAAAAACGGTACACTAAAAATAAAAATGAATTTGGAAGAAGCTTTTGATGGCAACAAAACCAAAGTAAAATTATACTACACAAATCTAGATGTTATCGATGCAAACGAAGGCGCATACATTTATTCAGAAGATATTATTGAGCAATTTGAAATCGATTTAAACGCGCAAGAAGGCGGAAAAATAAATGTTAAGTTGGATGTAAAATATGCTAACCTAAGAGCTGTTACAGGAGCAGGTATTGTAGCTTCGGGCTCTGCTAAACAACAAGATGTATCTATTTATACAGGAGGTGATTATAATGGAAAAGAATTAAAAACAGAACATACTGAAGTTTCTATCAAAGCAGCGGGAAAAGCTCATGTAAACGCTACTAAAAAAGTAATAGCAAAAGTAAGAGTAGGAGGCGATATTTATATATATGGAAATCCAGAACAGATTGATGAAAGTAAAGTATTAGGAGGACGAATTAAAAAAATGAAAGAGTAATTGAAAAATCTAGTTTATAAAAATAGTTCAATAAATAAAGCACTAAACCATTAATTGTTCTGGTTTTTTTTTATTCAAGCAATTGATTTAACCTTTTTAAATCCACTAGGTAAGAAAACCAAAAGTTTTAAAATATTTCTTTACTTTGTGTAAAAGCAATTTGTTTTTATGTTTGATGATATTTTAACAGCCATTCCTTTTGGTATTATACTAGCCTTTACTATTGGCCCAGTTTTTTTTGTGCTTTTAGAAACTAGTGCAACAAAAGGTTTTAGGAGCGCTTTAATATTCGATTTAGGCGTTATTTTAGCAGATATTATTTTTATCGTTATAGCATTTTACAGCACCAATAATTTAAGAGGAAAAATTGGCAACGACCCTAGTTTTTTAATATTTGGAGGAGCTTTATTAATGGTTTATGGTTTTATTTCATTTTTGAAAACATCAAAATCCTTTAGGTCAATTGTAAAAGAATATCATAAAGTTGAAATAAAAAAGGGTTATGGTAAGCTATTTATAAAAGGTTTTCTGCTCAATTTTATAAATATTGGTGTATTATTAGGCTGGCTTGGATTTATCGTTTTAGGAGATTCATTAACAACTTCAGAACATGGAGATGTTGTATTTATTGCATCTATGCTAACCGCCTATTTTGTATCAGATCTAGTAAAAATTGTTATAGCAAAACGGCTTAAAGCAAAATTGACACCACGGCTCATTTTTAAAACTAAAAAAGTTATAGCTATAGTTATACTAGGCTTTGGTATTTTATTATTTGTTCAAGGTATATTCCCAGAAGTATATGAGAAAAATAAAGAAAAGTTGGAAAACATTAGGCCGATAAAAGAAAACATTCCAGAATAATTTTTTTGGGGTTACCCGAAAAGGGTTGGGCTATACATTATAAAAACCTCGCTCCATTGTCGCTGTGGGTTTTCTTCTTCTATCCGTAACGTAAATAGAACTTAAGCTTCTTAGTAAACTATCAGATTTTAAAATGAGGTTTAAGGCACTTATAAACTCTAAAATTAAATTTATAGCTAAAAGATTAAATTATATTTACATCTTTTTTTTTATAGAAAAACCATTTAAATTTATTACAATTAAAAGACCTTGCACAATTACTTTACTTAATAAACTTTGTATCCGTCGAGTAGATTCGTTTTTATAAATAGAAGAATTTTGCTTTTTAATTAAAATTTTATAAAAATTTCCAATAAAAAAACCTTCAACATTTGTTGAAGGTTCCTTGAGGCGTCGAGCGGATTCGAACCGCTGTAGATGGTTTTGCAGACCACTGCCTAGCCACTCGGCCACGACGCCATAATTTTCAAATAAATCAAAAAGGTTTTTTAAAACCTTCAAAAACTAATATTTCAATCACTGTGGAAAATCTATTGCAAATGTATAAAAATTTGTGACTTTTTCTTATAAAAAATCACTTTTTACGTTTATCGGTCATTTTTATAGTAACTCTTTCAACATCACCTCCAATTGGTGGATTTAATTTACTAACCCAAACCGTTGCTTTTTTAACTAATTTATCCTCATTAAAAATCCTATTTAATATACGTTTTGCTACCGTTTCCAGCAAATGAGAAGCCATATGCATTTCTTCTTTAATAATGCGATTTAAAAAAACATAATCTACAGTATCACCGAGTTTATCTGTAAGCGCTGAAGTTTTTAAATCTGCCTTAACTTCTAAATCTACACGATAATCACTACCAATTTTTGTTTCTTCCTTTAAACAGCCATGATACGCAAAAACACGAATATTTTCAACTTTAATAATTCCCATATCTAGTATATATTAGTACAAAAGTACCTAAAAGTAATTTCTAAACTAATAATTTTTAATGTGATAAACCTTTCAACTAAAAATTAACTAATTTTACAACCTATTTTTTAAGATGAGTTCAATAGAAAATAATCAATAAAAATTAGATAATATCTATGTCTGAAGAAAGAAAATCACTCAATTTTATTGAGCAAATTATAGAAGAAGATTTAGCAAACGGGATGTCTAAAAGCGATTTGCGTTTTCGTTTTCCACCAGAACCAAACGGCTATTTACATATTGGGCATACAAAAGCTATTGGAATTAGTTTTGGTTTGGGCGAGAATTATAATGCACCAGTTAATCTTCGTTTCGATGATACTAATCCGGCAAAAGAAGAACAAGAGTATGTTGATGCTATAAAAGAAGATGTTGCTTGGTTAGGTTATAAATGGGATAAAGAGTTATTTTCTTCTGATTATTTTCAGCAACTATACGATTGGGCTATTCATTTAATTAAAAATGGAAAAGCTTATGTAGATTCACAATCTAGTGAAGCTATGGCAGAACAAAAAGGAACACCAACACAGCCAGGAGTTGATGGCCCATTTAGAAATAGAAGCATAGAAGAAAATCTAGATTTATTCGAGCGCATGAAAGCGGGAGAATTTAATGAAGGCGAGCATATTTTACGAGCTAAAATAGATATGCAGCATGTTAACATGCTTATGCGCGACCCTATTATGTATCGTGTTTTGAAAAAGCATCATCACAGAACGGCAAATGATTGGTGTATTTATCCGATGTATGATTGGACACATGGTGAAAGTGATTATTTAGAGCAAATATCACATTCATTATGTTCGCTTGAATTTAAGCCTCATAGAGAGCTTTATGATTGGTTTCTAGACCAAATTGTAGACCAAGATAAATTAAGACCAAAACAACGCGAATTTGCCCGTTTAAACTTAAGCTATACTATTATGAGTAAACGTAAGTTGCTTAAATTGGTTGAAGAAGGTATTGTTAATGGTTGGGATGATCCAAGAATGCCAACTATTTCTGGCTTACGCCGAAGAGGGTATACACCAAACGCCATTAGAAAATTTGTAGAAACTGTTGGTGTTGCAAAACGAGATAATATTATAGATGTATCTCTTTTAGAATTTTGTATCCGCGAAGATTTAAACAAAATAGCACCTCGTGTTATGGCTGTTTTAAATCCTGTAAAATTGGTTATTACAAACTATCCAGAAGGTAAAGTTGAATGGTTGGAAGCTGAAAATAACCAAGAAGATGAAAGTGCTGGTTTTAGAAAAGTTCCTTTTTCTCGTGAGTTATACATTGAAAAAGAAGATTTTAAAGAAGAAGCGAGTAATAAATTTTTTAGATTAAAATTAGGAGGAGAAGTGAGGTTGAAAAATGCCTACATTATAAAAGCTGAAAAGGTTTTAAAAGATGTTAATGGAAATATCGCAGAAATTCAATGTACTTATTCTGAAGATACAGAACGAAGTATAAAAGGCACATTACATTGGGTCTCTATTCCGCACGCTGTAAGAGCAGAAGTAAGAGAATATGATAGGTTATTTACTGATGAAGCACCAGATAGTTATCCAGACAAAGATTTTATGGAATTTATTAATCCAAATGCTTTAAAAACTATTGAAGCTTTTGTTGAGCCAAGTTTAAAAGAAGCTAATGTAGGAGACAGGTTTCAGTTTCAACGTTTAGGGTATTTTAATGTAGATGATGATTCCTCTCCAGAAAAATTAATATTCAATAAAACAGTTGGTTTGCGTGATACTTGGGCTAAAGTCAAGCCACAACAAAACGCGAATCAAAACCAACAAAAACAAAACCAACAAAATAATAGACCTGCTATTGAGCAAATAAAATCGTATGGTAAAAAGTACGATAAAATGCCAGAAGATAAGCGCATAGAAGCAAAAGCAGATATTCAAGAATTAGCTAAAAATGTTAATTATGATGAGGTTGAACCTTTATTTAATACATCAATAAAAAAATCTGGAACACGTATAATTACTATCGTTACATTAGCAGTTTTACTTAAAAATGGGTTAAAAAGAAATGATGCTATTAATAATTTTATTGCAAAAGCCTTGGAAGATAAAAATGCATTATTGGTTGATGAAGCTAAAGCAATTTCTTAAACAATTTTAATGTTTTTCTATTTGTAAAATAGACGTGTTTGTTATTTTATGTTAATACACTATTCCCCTATATGGATAGGGTAGTGGCTAATTTTACCTTTTCGGTATTTGAATAAAACATTTATTTCTATTTTTTGACACTCAGACCACATATTTATTTTTAAAAATTTGACTATAAACCAAAATATTATAGAGAATTAACTTTATTGCCGTTTTGTTAAACCTCTATTTTTTGGATTTATACGGTATCATCCTAAATTTTAGTAATAGTCTGATGTGTGAAATGGTTTAAATGAATGAAAAACTACAACCTAGCCCTTATTTTCGAAAATACTTTTGTAAAGTTTTAACATATTTAAAGACTGATAATTGTAATTTTCAGTTTTTTACCAACTATTGAAAACGTTTCAAATTTATTCGACTTCTAAAGAGCTTCCCAATACTTGGGACAGCTTTTTAAATCATGATGTTTTTTTACAATCTAGCTATTTAAAAGCTTTAGAAAAAGGTGCGCCAAGCAATATTCAGCTATTTTATGTCGGCGTATTTGATAATGAAACCCTTGTTGGAATTGCAATATTACAACGAGTTCAGCTGTATTTGCATGATATGTTCAGGAAAACTGAAGTATCTTGTTTTAAAGCATTTTTCAAAAATATAATTTCTAAAGTTTTGAAAGGCAATATTCTGGTCGTTGGAAATCTAACTCAAACAGGGCAACATGGGATTTATTATGATAAAAATAGAATACATTCTGATGCGTATTTTTCATTGCTTTTTAATGCATTGGAAACTTTAAAAAACAATATAAAAACAACGCAAAACAAAACGATAAGAGCTATAATGTTAAAGGATTTTTTTCTTGATGATAATATTTACATTAATAAATCTGCTTTTAATTCCTATAATTTGAATCGCGTATCAGTGCAGCCTAATATGATTTTAACTATTCAATCAAATTGGTTAAAAATAGATGATTATGTTAACGACTTGCATAAAAAATATAGAGACCGTTATAAACGCGCAAAAAAGAAACTAGGCAATATAAAACGGATTGAATTAGATTTAGAGTCTATTAAAGCGAATTCTGAAAAACTTCATAAACTTTATTTAAATGTGTCAAATAACGCCCAGTTTAATACTTTTATTTTACCAGAAAATCATTTTTACAGTTATAAGCTTCAGCTAAAGGGAGATTTTAAAGTTTTTGGCTATTATCTTGAGAATAAATTAATTGGTTTTTACACATTAATTTTGAGTAACGATATATTGGAAACCTATTTTTTAGGGTATGATATTGAGCAACAATATAATAATCAATTATATTTAAATATGCTTTATGATATGTTAGCATTTGGTATAGAAAACAGATACACTTCAATTATTTATGCTAGAACAGCTATGGAAATAAAGAGTTCAGTAGGTGCCAAGCCAAAAGCGATGGTGCTATACATGAAACATACCAATCGTTTTTTTAATGCACTTTTAAAACCTGTTTTTAAGCTAATGAATCCGTCTCAAAATTGGCAAGAAAGGCATCCATTTAAGGAACAAAAACCCTTTAGTTTTTAAAGCTAAAGGGTTTTTGTTTTTAATATTTGGAGAAATAATTATTCTTCCATTTTCTTTCTTTGGTTTTTCATAGCCTCACCAATTTGATTACTAGCTGTAAAGCTCGCCACCATATCATTTAGCATAGTACTTCCTGCTTGTGGTGAATTAGGTAATAAAATTAAATTACTATTTGTTTCGCTGCCAATAGCTTGTAACGTATCATAATGTTGTGTTACAACAATAAGCGCAGAGGCTTCTTGGGAGTTTATTCCAACTCTATTTAAAACATCAACAGATTCTTCTAAACCACGCGCAATTTCACGGCGTTGGTCTGCAATACCCTGTCCTTGTAAACGCTTGCTTTCTGCTTCTGCTTTCGCTTTTTCTACTATTAAAATACGTGCAGCATCACCTTCATATTGTGCCGCTGTTTTTTCTCTATCTGCTGCATTAATTCTATTCATAGCTTCCTTTACTTGCGCATCAGGATCAATATCTGTAACAAGCGTTTTAATAATATCATAACCATATTCCATCATAGCATCATTAAGTTCAGATTTTACAGCAATAGCAATATCATCTTTCTTTAAGAAAACATCATCTAAAATCATTTTTGGAACTTCGGCACGAACCACATCAAATACATAAGATGTAATTTGGTCATGAGGATAATCTAGTTTATAAAAAGCATCTTCAACTTTGTCTCTTATAACTTTATATTGAACCGAAACTTTAAGTTTTACAAATACATCATCTTTAGTCTTAGTTTCAATAATAACATCTAATTGTTGAATTTTTAAACTTAAACGTCCAGCAACTTTATCCACCAAAGGAATTTTCATCTGTAAACCAGATTGACGAATACTTGTAAAACGACCAAAACGTTCAATAATAGCTGCTGTTTGTTGCTTAACAACAAAAAAGGCGGAGATTAAAATAAATAATCCAATAACTAAAAATGGGATAAAAATGAAGTTCATAATTGTTTAATTAAAATGGTTAAAAAATAATAATTACTAAATTAAGTTATATTTGGGCACTATAACCCTAAAATGGCATGAAAAAAATACAACACTACTTGTTAGTCGCTTTATTATTATGTTTTGTTACAAAAAGTTTTTCTCAGAAAGGGCAATATGATATTATAAATGGTATTGGAATTTTTGGAGGTGTTACTAAAGCAAACCTTATTACTGATAATTTTACAACTAAAATAGGTGATGGTTTTGTAGGTGGTCTTAGTGCTACGGTTGAAATCCCAAACACATGGTATAATATGAGTTATGGTTTGCATTTATCTGAAAGTGAAATTAGTATTTTGGGAAGAGAGACTGCTAACAGCAATTCAAATGAGTATATAGATTATAAATTATTTGCTGCGCAATTGGCATTGATGGGGCATATAAAATTGGCTGGAAGTTACGTTACTTTGGATGTTGGACCGATGTTACAATATAATAGCCGATTAGAGTTTGAAGACAAAGCTCAAGAGGGTTATTTTATTAATAATTACGATAATTTATTGGCTGAAGATATTAGTAATATTTCTCAATTTAATTTGAATGGGGTAGTAGGTATCACAGCTGGTTTTAAGTTTGTGAAGCTAAGAGCGCATTATATTTATGGGGCGACTAATATTTTGAAAAAGCTTGAAAGTGAAGATATAGATACTTCTGGTGGCGATTCTCGTTTTAAAGGGAATATGTCTATGTTGGTTTTTGGGGCTATGGTTTCGTTTTAGGTTTTTACATGGGCTCAACAGGTTCAATAATAGGATTCCAAATATAAAAAAGCGTAAAAAACATTGCGATGATTAGTATTGGAACAACAATACTAATTATCAATCGAATTAAATATTGTTTTATTGTTGTATCAGTATATCCTTTTCGGATATGTCTTTTAGCCAAATATAACCAAGTCAACATAGTGCCTATTACTAAAATAAAAAAACTCATTATAATTAGAACAAAAAATGCTCCAATAGCAGCTTGTAAGGGAATAATATTCATAAAAATAATTCCTTCTTTTTAATTTCCTGTTATTTTAATTTATCAGGGTTTTTCAAAACTTTTCTTAACTCTTGTGATTGCGCACTTAGGCTTGATGCAGCAGCCATAACTAAGAAAACAGATAATAAACGAGTAAAATTATTCATTTTTTAAAATTTTATATCCCCAATTTTTTCATCCTTGTAAAGTAATTCATAATCTAAATTTGTGTTTTCTTCAAGAATAGCAAAAAATAATTCAGCTGTAAATCTTTTATAAAAAGTTTCTCCAAAATATACGACGCTTAATTTAGGGTCTTTTTTGGTGCCGAAATTAATAGGCATTTCAAAATTTGTATAGCCATCAATGTCATAATCGTTAAAATAATCTTTTTCTAATACATTAAAGGTTGGCCCATATTGAATGGGTTTACCTTTTTTATCAAATAATTCTGTTTTGAGAAATGGTATTAACTCTGGAAAGCCTACAACACCTGTATATCCTTTATAATCTGCTAGCCTATAGCGTATTTTGTTTTTTGTGTCTAACAGCGAAAAAGCACTAAGTTTCGTTTTCTCATCAGGTGTAGATTTTATTTTTGTTTTAATCATAATCTTCCTGAATTTATCACTTGTCACTTTGAGTTGCCTAACACCAAAAACACTAACATTATCAACTAATTTAGATTTTTTAACTCTAATTTCAATATCATCTTCAGTTATAGTTTGGGAATAACAGATTGAAGACATCAAAAAAGCTATTAGTATTATTTTTTTCATTAGATGTATTATTTTATAAAGAATTCATTGAATTTTGAATCCGCTTAACAGTCTCCGCTTTCCCAATCATAAACATAATATCAAACACATCAGGGCCTTGTAAAGCACCAACAAGCGCTAAACGCAAAGGCATCATCACTTTCCCGAAACCAATTTCGTTTTTGGTTATCCAACCTTTAATATCAGTTTGAAGTGCTATAACCGTGAATTCGTCAATACGTAAAATAATATCTTTCAATTCGCTCATTAATGCAGGCGTTTCCTCTTTAACAGCCTTTTTAAAAGCTTTTTCATCATAAGAAGTAGGCGCAGTAAAGAAGAAGTGACTCAACTCCCAAAAATCTGAAACAAACGTGGCGCGTTCTTTAATTAGAGCAACAACCATTTCTATATAATTGATGTCGGTTTCAACTAAATCAGAATGGTGTTTTTTAAAAGATTCAGCTAATTCATAGTCATTCTGCTCTTGCATGTAATGGTGATTAAACCATTTAATTTTATCAGGATCAAAACGCGCACCAGATTTATTTACTTTCTTTAAATCGAAATCTTCAATTAACTCTTCTAAAGTAAAAATTTCTTTTTCCGTTCCAGGATTCCAACCTAAAAAGGCTAAGAAATTAACCATAGCGTCTGGGAAATAACCATCTTCTTTATAACCTCTTGAAACGTCGTTTGTTTTTGGGTCTGTCCACTCTAAAGGAAATACAGGAAAGCCTAATTTATCGCCGTCACGTTTGCTTAATTTTCCTTTTCCTGTAGGTTTTAAAATTAATGGTAAGTGTGCAAATTTTGGAGTTTCCCAACCAAAAGCTTTATATAATTGATAGTGTAAAGCTAATGAGGGTAACCATTCTTCGCCACGAATAACATGCGATATTTCCATTAAATGGTCATCTACTATATTGGCTAAATGATAGGTTGGCATACCATCACTTTTAAACAACACTTTATCGTCTAAAATATTGGTGTCAATTTTAATGTCTCCACGAATAATATCTTGTAAATGCAAGATTTCATCTTTAGGCGATTTAAAACGAATTACGTAATCATGGCCAGCATCAATTTTTGTTTTTACATCTTCCGCGCTAAGCGATAAGGAATTACTTAATTTTAATCGGTTATGCCAATTGTAAATAAATGTTTTCCCTTTTGCTTCGTGGTCTTTTCTATGAAAATTTAAATCCTCAGATGTGTCAAAAGCATAATATGCGTTGCCAGAAGCAAGCAATTCTTCGGCGTATGTTTTATATAAATGTTTACGTTCGCTTTGTCTATAAGACTCTTTTTTCATTCCCTCGGAGGAGGGAATCTGTGGGCCTTCGTCGAACTCTAAGCCGCACCAATTCAATGCATTAATAATATATTGTTCTGCGCCTTCAATATAACGGTTTTGGTCGGTATCTTCAATTCTTAATATGAAAGTTCCGCTATGCTTTTTAGCAAATAAGTAATTAAATAAAGCAGTACGAACGCCACCAATATGTAATGGTCCAGTTGGGCTAGGTGCAAAACGCACACGAACATTTTTGGTCATGATTTGTAAATTTTTGGTAAATATATGTATTAAGGGATAAGACCAAAGCTAGAAGACCGAAGTTTTTTGATTTTTATTAACTGAATAACTAATTAACACTTAATTATAAAATGCATAAAAAATAAAATTGTAGTTTAGTAAGTTGAAACGCTAATAATCAAGATGTTTTTCCCAAATCATGAGCAACTTTAACACCATACAACATAAATTAGAAGCATTCATTAGGCGCTATTATACTAACGAATTGCTTAAAGGCACCATTCTATTTTTTGCTATAGGGTTGCTTTATTTTTTGCTTACCCTTTTTATCGAACATATTTTATGGTTAAATACAACATCAAGAACCGTAATGTTTTGGTTGTTTATTGTTGTTGAATTAGGTTTATTAATCAAGTTTATTTTTATTCCTTTAGCTAAGTTATTAAAGTTATATAAGGGTATTAACTACAAAATAGCTTCAAAAATTATCGGGACACATTTTCCTGAAGTTAATGATAAATTGTTGAATATTTTACAGCTGAATGAAAATGATTCCAAATCTGAATTATTAATAGCGGGTATCGAGCAGAAGTCTTCAGAATTACAACCAGTGCCGTTTAAATTAGCTATAAATTTTAAAAAGAATATTGGATATTTAAAATATGCTGCGATTCCTATTCTTATTTTACTCTTAACTTTTTTTACAGGAAATTTTGATGGTTTTAATGATAGTTATAAACGCGTTGTAGATTATAAAACAGCATACGAACCACCAGCTCCATTTCAGTTTTTTGTTGTGAATGAGAATTTGAACGCAATAGAAAATAAAGATTTTAAATTGATTGTAAAAACAGCAGGCGAGCTCACTCCAGAAAATGTTCAAATTACATATAATGACGAAACGTATTTTCTTTCGCAAATAGGTCCTGGTGAATTTGAATATCTATTCTCACAGCCTAAAGAAACGATTGTTTTTCAACTAACAGCTAATAATGTTGATTCAAAACCGTATACGATAAATATTGTTGAAACACCATCGCTATTAAGTTTTGAAATGGTTTTGGATTACCCAAGTTATACTAAAAAGCGAGACGAAACTTTAAAAAGCACAGGAAACGCTTTAGTTCCAGAAGGCACACAAATTAAGTGGCAACTTAAAACGAAGTCTACAGATGAAGTAAATCTCTATTCAAAAGATACCA
>Ga0114952_1002387_pt1 | contig 14450 bp, 11 predicted proteins | sample SidtaG_2_FD_87303 | JGI IMG/M metagenome (GOLD analysis project Ga0114952, IMG submission 87303) | Marine algal microbial communities from Sidmouth, United Kingdom - Sidmouth_Asex2 metaG | ecosystem: Host-associated > Algae > Red algae > Unclassified | place: Sidmouth, United Kingdom | collected...
ATACGGCTCCACGGGCCGCCGTCCGCGCCGCGCATTTCAAGGAAACTTTTCAGGCGCACCTCGGGAAAGGCAGTGGACAGATGGTCCCACCAATCGTCCTGCGTTGGCAACTCGCCCGGCATCGCTGGTAGTTCGCCGCGCATGAAGGCTTTGAAATCCATGCCTGCGCAATCAATATATTTGCCATCGCGCACAATGAAATACATCGGCACATTCAAAATATAGTCGGTCCAGCGTTCATAGCCAAAGCCGTCTTCGAACACGAAAGGCAGCATGCCCGTGCGGTGAGGATCGGTATCGGACCAGATATGGCTGCGATAGGATAGATACCCGTTCGGTTTGCTATCGGTGAAGGGTGAATTGGCGAACAGCGCAGTGGCCAACGGTTGCAGCGCAAGGCCGACGCGGAATTTTTTGGCCATATCGGCTTCGCTCTCATAATCGAGATTGACCTGTATTGTGCAGGTGCGCATCATCATATCGAGGCCCAGTTTGCCGACGGTGGGCATATGTTTGCGCATGATGGCATAACGGCCCTTTGGCATCATCGACAAATCTTCGCGCGATTTATCGGGCCACATGCCCATGCCCAGAAATCCTTTGCCCGTCGCTTCGCCAATCGCCTTTACCTGTTCAAGATGACGCCCCGTTTCAGCGCATGTCTGATGCAGATTTTCAAGCGGCGCGCCCGATAATTCCAACTGGCCCGTGGGTTCCAGCGAAACCGCGCCATCATCCCCTTTAAGCGCGATAACATTTTCGCCCTCATATACGGGTTCCCAGCCGAATTTGCGCATAGCCATCAGCAGATCGCGAATACCCGATGGCTCTTCATACGAAGGCGCGTGATGATCGGAAACGCAATAGACGAATTTTTCATGCTCGGTGCCGATGCGCCAGTCCGCCTCTGGCTTTTCCCCGGCAATCATGGGGGCCAGCAGTTGATCCCGCGATTCGATAATGGGGGAATTGCTGGCTGAAATATCTCGCGTGCTCATCAGCGCAGCACTACGCCGCAACCGGGGCTGTGCCTAGAGCAAAATAACGCGGATCAATCGACAGTGACGGTAAAGATCATCGCCATCGTGCCGGCGGGCGCCAGTGCGCTTGCCGTCCCGGTCACACTGCCAGCCGCAAACGACATTCCGAAAGGATCGCTCTCATCGCCGCCGACAGCGTTGTCATCCTCTGCAGTGGTGGCGCCGGAGCAGCTCGTGCTCGTCAACATTGATCCGGGAATAAAGGTGGTGCCAGCGGGCAGATTATCCTGCGCGGATATATCGGTAACTGTCGCGCTTCCAGGATTGGATACCAGAATGCAGTAACGCACTGTCGCGCCCGGAATGGCTTTGGGATTGGTGCCGCTTACACCGTCAGACACGACGTTGGAAATTTTGGTAACATTCAACGATGCGACCGGGCGACAAAAGCTGATATCAAACCACGCTGCGGCCTGACCGTCCGGGTTGGCCGGCGCAGTGGCCGCGTTGCCGTAAACGATGGTTATAGTGTCAACCGGCGACTGGAAGGTCACAACCACGTTACCCGCCCCGGCTGTTCCACCAGAAGACGCATCGCCAACCGCGGTATTGCCGACGACGTAATTTGCCGTGCCGTTGGTGAGCGTTGGGATGACAGTGGCACCGTTGAACGATCCTGTTACAGTCACTTCATCCGCGAAATCATTTGCAGCAAAATCGACATCGAAGATGGTAAATTGGACGCCCGGAACTGCAGTAGGCAAATCGATCTCCATCGTCGATGTGCTGCTGCGGTTAAGGAAATCAATATACTGATGAAGCGACAGCTGCGTTCCGGCAAAGCCGCCATTATTGGCGTTTGCCAGAGCAGGGGACTGGCCGCCAAAAGTGGGGTCGCTTACCCAAGTGCCGCCGTTCAGAGAAAGATTGATGTCCATATTGCCGATGCCGGGAATATTGTACGTGTTGCTGAGCGATCCCGCCGGCCATGCGTTGGTATCCCAATCGAATATAATCTGATTGGCGGGCGAGCATGTCGCAGACAGCGACGGCGCGGTTCCTGCCGTTCGCGTGCCCGTTACCGTGAACACCGCGGTATCGTCATCATCTTCGGTGCTGCTGTCGTTGCCGGGCGTGCTATCAGTATCGAAATTGGTTTGCGAGATAACCTCGGCGTAATTGGTGATCGACACGCCATTGGGCGCAGTGACGGTCACATTCAACGTTATCGAACGCGTCTGTCCGGGCGCAATTGCCGGAACGGTCCATATACCAGTGCTGGCGTTATAAGTGCCATATCCTGATGCAGAATTAAAGCTGACACCAGTTGGCAATAAATCGCGCACCCGAACGTTGCTGTCGGGCAGTGACACGGTGCTGTTTGTCAGGCTTAGCGTATAGCTTATCACGTTGCCGGATGCAGGCGATGCGTTGCTTACTGTTTTGGCAAGCGACATATCGGAAACTGAAACCCCTGCTACCTCGAAGGTGAAATCCGATAACCCGATATATTGCACGTTGCCGGCAGGGTCGCCCGGTTGATTCTGCCCAAAATGATACGTAATTCGAACTTGCGTTACAGGAGCGACCCCAAGATTGACGGCGATATTGCCGGTGGTGCTAGTCGTGGCTCCTGCCTGGCTTAGGCCGTGAAAGCCCTGAACCCCCGACAGTGTGGTTGTTCCCACAACTGGCCCAAGCGTGTATGTCGTCGGATTGCTGCGGATATTCAGCCATGCGCCAGTGCCGTTGCGATATTCAATCGTCACGCCATCATGCATCGGGGATGTCGCGCGATCGACATGCGCCACAGCGAATTGCAGATTGGTAACCGGGCCATCAAAGGTATAAATCGAACGGAAACGATCGTTGGGATCAAAGGTATCATTGTCCATCGAATACAGCAGCGAGCCCGTTTGCGAACCCAAAGTGCCGTTCCAGTAATTTAGCATCTCGGTGCCGTAAAAATTGGTGAACGGTCCGCCGTTGGTGATCTGGCTATGCGTTATCGTTATGGTGCGCGGTCCGGCAGTGACCGACGATCCCGATGGCACGCCCTGAATGCTGCCCACGTTCAAATTGGTCCAGTCCGCGGTAAAGGTCTGGCCATGAACGGCTGATGGCATAAGACACGCCAGAACCAACGCCAAAAGCGTGGCCGTCAATCGCGCCGGCACTTGCCCCATTTCACGTAAAACTACCATCATCTGCACATTAGGGGCCCAATAGTTGATTAACTGTAAACATGACACTCTTTCGCGAATGATGCATGTAAATTCAGGTATACGCATTAGGATATTTAACGCCAGTCGGATGTGGTGGCTGCCGCCATCCAGACGGATATTGCGCAAACAGCGGCTGTATCGGCGCGTAATATCCGCGGGCCGAGCGAGACCGGACATGCGGCGCAGTGCGCGCGTATCATGGCATTCTCCTCGTCCGTGAACCCGCCTTCCGGGCCGATCAACACGGCAGCGGGGCCGGGATGCGCAGCGATGGCTTCGGTAAAATCACCGCCTCCGCGCTCATCGCAGAAAAACAGCGTCCGGCCTTCGGGCCACGTCTCCAGCATGTCGCCCAGCTTCGTCAGCGGTGCAATCTGCGGCAGCGCGGTGCGTTCGCATTGTTCGGCGGCCTCTATCATATGGCTGCGCAGCCGCGCCTCCTTTACTTTATCGGCGATACAGCGGCGCGTAAGCACTGGCCAGAATTGCGCTATGCCAAGTTCGCAGGCTTTTTCTGCAATCCAATCGAACCGGTCACGTTTAATCGGCGCCTGACACAGCCATAAATCCGGCGCAGCCTCGCGCTCTGCCAACCGCGCCTTCACATTCAATACGATGTCCCGCTTGCCGACGCTTTCGGTAATGGCGAGATATTCGCCCGTCACGTCATCAAATAGTTTCACGGCATCACCAGCCTGCGCCCGCATCACCTTAATCAAATAATGCGCCTGCGCTCCGTCAATATATACAGCAGCGCCCTCTGCCAACGGCTGTTCGATGAACAGGCGCGGTGTGCTTTTCGGCGGCCAGGCGGGTGTTGCGGGCATGACGATGCCTTAGCGTAAAGGGCGCGCGATGTGCCAGCTTTCTCTGGCATGGCCGCTGCAGTTTGGGTACATACCCGCGCATGCCAACGCAGCCCGCCCTTCCGGATAGCGAATATAGCGGCCTTCTCGGCCTGATCCCCGCTGGCCTGCGTCCATTTGCTGTGCTCGCGCGGTTTGATCGGCCGATCGGGTGGTGGCTGCTGCTTTGGCCATGCCTGTTCGGGATGGCACTGGGCGGCGGTATGATCAGCCATTGGCCGTTGATATTCTGGCTGATGCTGGGCGCGATTGCGATGCGCGGCGCGGGATGTGTTTACAATGATATTCTGGACCGCAACCTTGACGCGCAAGTCGCCCGCACGGCAGCCCGCCCGCTGGCCAGTGGGCAGGTGAGCGTCAGGGCCGCGTGGATATGGCTGGCGCTATTGTGCGGCGTAGGGCTGATCGTGCTGCTGCAATTGCCGTCGGCGGCGCAGATAGCCGCGTTATGCAGCCTTGCACTGGTGGCGGCCTATCCGTTGATGAAGCGCATTACCTGGTGGCCGCAGGCGTGGCTTGGGCTGGTGTTCAGTTGGGGCGTTCTGGTCGGCTGGCTCGCGGTAGGGCGCGGCTTTGATCCCGCAATGGCGTGGCTGTATGCGGGCACGGTGTTCTGGGTCATCGGCTATGATACGATCTATGCAATGCAGGATCGGAAAGATGACGTGCTGGTCGGTATCCGGTCGAGCGCGCTGCGCCTTGGCGGACGGGTAAAGCTGGGCGTTGCGATATTCTATGCGCTCGCGATTGCAGGCTGGACGATGGCGATCTGGTCGCTCAGGCCGCAGGGACAGGCAATAGTCGCGATGGCGCCCATGGCGCTGCATCTAGCATGGCAGGCGATCAGGCTGCGTCACAACGGCAGCAATGCACTCGCGCTGTTCTGGTCAAACCGCGCTGCCGGAATTTTGGCGCTGGCCGGATTTTTCGTCGTGGGCGCAGCGGGGTAATTCACTCCGCCGCCAGCAATTCTTCCGCTGCATTCAGATCGACGCTCACCAGACGGGATACCCCCTGTTCGATCATCGTTACGCCGAACAGCCGGTGCATCCGGCTCATGGTAAAGGCATTATGCGTCACGATCAGATAGCGGGTGTCGGTTTCGCGCTGCATGGTATCGAGCAGATTGCAAAACCGTTCGATATTTGCATCATCCAGCGGCGCGTCCACCTCATCCAGCACGCAGATCGGCGCGGGATTTGTAAGGAACAGCGCGAAAATCAGCGCAACCGCCGTCAACGCCTGTTCCCCGCCCGACAATAACGTCAGCGATTGCAGCTTTTTGCCCGGCGGCTGCGCAAAGATTTCCAGCCCGGCCTCCAACGGATCATCGCTGTCGATCAGCGCGAGATGCGCCTGTCCGCCGTTGAACAATGTGGCGAATAAACGGCGGAAATGCTGGTCCACCGCCTCGAATGCCTCGGTCAGCCGCTGGCGCCCTTCGCGGTTCAGCGATCCGATTGATCCGCGCAGCTGGTTGATAGCCAGCGTCAATTCCTCGCTCTCCGCTGCACTGCGGGCCTGTTCTTCCTCCAACTCGGTCAGCTCGTCGGCGGCAATCAGGTTTACCGGGCCTATCGCTTCGCGCTGCGATTTTAACTGGTCGAGCCGCGATGATTCGGTATCGGGCGGGTCCAGCGTGTCTTCATCAAATTGCATTTTCGCAGGCAGCACCGGCGGCGGACATTCAAAACGCTCGCCCGATATCCGCCCCATTTCAATCCGGCGCGATTCTTCATTTTCTGCCCGTGCCGCGGCGCCTGCTCGTGCCTCGCGCGCTGACGACAATTCCTCCGCTGCCTTTGCCAGCAGCTGTTCCAGATTTTTCAGCTTCGCCTCGCTCGCCTGTTCAGCCGCCTGCATTGCTGACAGCTTTTCTGCAAGACCGGCCTTGCGCTGCTCCAACTCGGCCAGCTGCGTTGCGGCGGCGGCAGGCTTGCCTTCGATCTCCGCTTGTTCAGCGGCAATCTGCGCGCGGCGCTTTTTCATTTCTGAAATGCGTTTTTCCGCCTCGCCGGCGCGCTCGTTCCAACTGCGAATTTCCGATTGCACCACGGCACGGCGCTCGCGCTGCTGCGTGGCTGTTTGCGTCGCGGCGGAAAAATCGCTTTGCGCGCGTATGGCTGATTGTTGCAACATATCCGCCTCGCGCTCCAGCTTCCCGGCCAGCGCGTCATGCGTGCCAGCGGTGGGCAGCACATCAACAATTGCGTGCGCGTCTTTATGTGCAGACACGGCAATTTCGCGCTCCGCTGCAATCTGTGTGCGGCGTTCCTCGATAGCGTTGCTGGCCGACACAAACCGGTCCAGCGCGTCGTTTGCCCGGTCTGTTTCGCGCAGCGCAGCCCGCAAGTCGGCATCTGCCTTTTGCCGTTGGCTTTCCATCGCGGATTGCTGTTCGCGCAGAGATTTAAGCGCGGCCTCTGCCTGCTCTCGCTCGTCATGTTTTTGCTGCGTTGCCGCCTGTGCCGATGGCAGCAGCGTGGTTATTTCGCGCAGCCGATTTGCGCGCAGAAGCGCCTCGGCATGGGTCGCGCCGTCGTCTTCGGACATGAAGCCATCCCAGCGCCGCAATTTCCCGTCCATGGTGACAAGCCGTTCGCCTGCCGCCAGATTTCGGCCATCATCACGCTGCGCCACCCGCACCATCGAAAGCCGCTTGGCCAGCGCAATGGGCGCATCGACATGGGCGAGCAGAAAACCGTCGTCGCTCGGCGGCATCGGGAGGTCACTCTTAACCCATCGCCGTCCATGCTCTCCGCCAATCGCGGCATCGGCATCTTCGCCCAACGCCGCGGCGAGCGCATGTTCGTAGCCGGGGGTAACGGTAATCTGGCTGATCGCCGTTTCCGCGCTGTTTTGCGAAAGCGTTTTTTCAAGCGCGCGGGCTTCGCTTTGCACGGCAGATAGCTGGGCTTCTGCCTCGGCAGCGGCATCCTGCGCTTCGCTGCGCGCTGTGACCAATGATTGCCGCCGGTCCTCCATTTTGCGCAGTGCCTGTTCGCTGGCTGCGCTCTTTTGCTGCGCTTCGTCACGCGCAGCCTTTGCGTTTGATGCAGCGGCGCGGTGATCGGCTTCATGTCCCAGCTGCGCCTTGTCCTGCGCCAGCCGCGCCAGTTCATCATCGGTATGCTTCAGTCGCTCGCTTGCTTGCTGCAACGCGGCTTCGGCCACGCGGCGGTCGGCTTCCGCCTTGGCTTGGCTGGCATGTGCGCGGGCCAGTTGCAGCTCGTTTTCGCGCGATGTGCTTTGCGCTTTTGCGGCCGCGCGTTCCAGTGTCAGCAGTTCGGCATCGCTGGCCGTGATCTTCTCTGCAAGTGCCGCATTTTCGGCTTTCAATTGCGCCAGCGCATCGGCAGCGCCGTGGGTCAGCTGGCTTTCCCGTGCGCTGTCCTCGGCAAGCTGCTCGCTCTGATTCTTGATATCGGACAGCCGCTGTATCGCGCGGTCCCGTTCACCGGTTAACGCGATAATCTTACCGTTCAGATCGCCTGCCGCATCGCGTGTTGCCATGGCGGCCGCGCGGTCCCTGGCCAGCATGTCGGTCGCTTGCCGCTGCGCGCCGGTTAACTCGGCTTGCTTGGCACTCGCGGTTTCCACCTCGGCGGCTGCGGATAGTGCGAGCGCCGTCGCCGCATCGGCAGCCGCCTTGGCTGTGCGCCATTTGACAAATATCAACCGCGCTTCGCCTTGCTGTATTGCACTGGATAATTCGCGGTATTTTTCGGCCTGCCGCGCTTGCCGTTTCAGCTGGTTTGCCCGGCTGTGCATATCGGCCAGAATGATCGACAGCTTTTCCAGATTGTTTTCGGCCGCACGCAATTTCTGTTCGGCATCCTTGCGGCGCACATGCAGTCCGGAAATGCCGGCAGCCTCCTCCAGCATCTGCCGGCGTTCCTGCGGTTTTGCAGAAATGATCGCGCCGATGCGGCCCTGACTGACCAATGCGGGGGAATGCGCGCCGGTCGCGGCATCGGCAAAGATCAGCGCAATATCCTTTGCCCGGACATCCGTGCCATTGGCGCGGTAGGCGCTGCCTGCTCCGCGTTCGATCCGCCGCGTCACCTCCAATTCATGATCGTCGTCATTGGCGATGCTGCCGGGCCGGGGTTCTTGCGGATCGCGTTCGACCAGCAGGCTGACCTCTGCAAATTGGCGGGCGGGGCGGCTTTCGGTGCCAGCGAAGATAACATCTTCCATCCCGCTTCCGCGCACCGATTTCGCGCTGCTTTCCCCCATCACCCAGCGCAGCGCCTCCAGCAGGTTTGATTTTCCGCAACCATTTGGACCAACCACCCCGGTCAGCCCGGGGCGTATTTTCAACTCGGTCGGTTCAATGAAGCTTTTGAAGCCTGCAAGTTTTAACCGCTTTATCCGCATTGGACACTGGCCCGGCCATGCGAAATGCGCGCAGCGACGGGCGGCTTGCTACCGGAAGAGCAGCGGCGTTCCAACTACCGCGCGCCAGCCTCTTGCAAATCACTTTCCAACGCTGGCCAACCTGAAAATTCGGTTTTTTGCCCGTTGATCAGGAAGAAAGGCGTGCCGGACACACCGACTTCATTTTTACCCTTTTCCGTTTGCGCGATCAAGGCGTCTGCTTTTGCTTTGTCTGTCAGGCATGCCTTCGCCTGATCCTGCGATACGCCCCGTGCGGCGAAGAAATCCAGAATACCCATGGCCTGCGCCAATGCCAAAAACCGCTCGTCCTCCGGCTTATCGATGGCCGCTTGCATCACCGCCTGATCGGCTGTCTGCAGCTTGCCGAGAATATCGCCCTGATTTTTAAACACCTCTTTGGTCAGCGCGAGAAACGCATCCTCACCCGAACATTGCGTCAGCAACGTGATCGGAATGTCGTATGGGTTCAGCAGGAAATTGCGAATTTCCAGACTGACTTTGCCGGTGCTTACATATTCTTCGAACAGTTCGGGGAAGGCTTCTTCTTCAAATTGGGCGCAATGCGAACAGGTGACCGAGGCATATTCCACCAATCTGATCGGTGCGGCAGGATTGCCGATGACAAAGCCGCCTTCATCAGTTTTTTTCACAATATCCTGCCAGCTTTGGCCATCAGGCGCTTGCATTTCGGCGACGGGATCGCCGGAAACGTCGCTGCTGCCGCTATCGCCGCATGCTGCAAGCGAAAGCGCCAATGCACCGGTCAGCGCGAATGTTACGGGGAGGCGGCGTGTCAATTTACGAATGTTACGCATTGGGAGGGGGATCCTTATTCTTTGAGGAGGAGCGGCTTCAAACCGGCGTAATTATGAACGCCTTTCAATGGTTCGCCGTTTAACAGAAACGAAGGTGTGCCCGTCAGGCCGTGCTTGTCATAGGCGCCTGCACCCATATCCTTGATGGTGGCAAGCATCGCCGGATCGGCAAGGCACGATGCGGCATCGGCACCGGTTAAACCCGCCTTGGCAGCGAAGCCCTGCAACTTCATGTCATTGTAAATGCCCAGCATCATCGCGGCTTCATCATCGGTTTGCGCAAATGCTTTGGTCTGCGCAGTAACGCTGCCAGCCGCCTTTATCCATTCAGCGCGCGTGTTCAGCCAGTAGCTGTGGCGATCAAAGAAGGACCGCGTATCACCGCAGCGCGCGAGCATCGCAACCGTCAGGTCGATGGCATTCAGCGGCAAATTGCGAAGTTCATAATTCGCTGTGCCTTTGGCAATAAAATCAGCTTTCAACTGCGGCACGTCGTTGATCTCAAAAGTCGAACAGTGGCTGCAGGTGTAGCTCATATATTCGACGACGCTGTCGGGCGCGCCGGGATTGCCCATGATATGCCCGCCCTCATCGCTGACGTTTATGGAGGACAGCCAGTTGGTTTGGGCGCTTGCGGTCGGCGGCGGAGCTGTTTCTGCTGTGCATCCGGCAATGGCGAGCAAGGCCAAGCCTGTCAGCAATTTTGCGCGATGTATAAATTTCATGTTCGGTCCTTGTATATGATGGCCATCATCTGCAGTCACTCATCGTCATTGGCAAGTTTTTCTGCGCTGCCAAGGCTGGCCGCCAGCGATTCAAGCACGGTCTGCAATTCGGGATCGGCAATACCGCGCAGGCTATCGCCAAATTCCATCGGTGCGGTTTTCAATATGGGCGCGGCCACGGGATCGGCACGCTGGGTATCGCTGCGCGGTGTATTCCCGCGCTGCGGCTTTGGCGGGGGCGGGATATAGCCCTGACGGATTTTCACCTTGGCAACGGCGGCATAGCCGAAAAACCGGTTCACCCGTTCGATAATTTCTGGTGTGACATGCTGCATCATCGGGGCCATTGCGCCGGCAACGGTCAGTTCCAATGTGCCGTCCGATTTCTTACCGACCGGAAAACGGATCATTTCGGGTGCAGACATCGCAGCGTAGCGTTCGCCCACAATCTCGCTCCACCGGCTGACCACGCTGCTTTGCACAAAGCCGAACCGGCGAAACGCCGCGCGGCCAACCTCTGGCATTAGATCCGATATCGCCCGCGCTTCGCCGCCGCGTGGCCGCCGATAGGGTTTGGGCTTTTTCGCGCGCGTCTTGTTCGCCCCGCCTCCGCTGTTCGCAGCTGCGCCGCTGTTCGCCCCCGATGATGACTTGCCTTTGGTCATGCATCCATCCATGCCAGATGCGATGAGCAAGGTCCAATCGCAAGGTCACAAAGCTGGGGAAATATCGGCAAAGCTGTTGCGCCATTACGATGCGCATGCCCGCGATCTTCCATGGCGCGTGCCGCCGTCCACGCACAGCAATCGTCATCCCGATCCCTATCATGTCTGGCTGTCCGAAATCATGTTGCAGCAGACTACGGTGGCAGCGGTAAAACCGTATTTTGCAAAATTCACTACGCTATGGCCCAATGTCAGCGCGCTCGCCGCTGCTGATGAGGAAGATGTGATGGCCGCGTGGGCGGGGCTGGGATATTATGCGCGGGCGCGCAACTTGCTGAAATGCGCACGGACAATCAACGACGATCTGAACGCAGTGTTTCCCGGTAGCGAGGCGGCGCTGCTCGCGCTTCCCGGTATTGGTCCATATACTGCAGCTGCCATTGCAGCGATAGCATTTGGGCAGCGTGCCGTGGTTGTTGATGCGAATGTCGAACGGGTGGTGTCGCGCCTGTTCTGTATCGCTGCGCCTCTGCCCGCAGCCAAGCCGGAAATCCGCGCCGCCACCGATGCGATTACGCCTGCCGCGCGTGCCGGGGATTTCGCGCAGGCGATGATGGATTTGGGTGCGGGGCTGTGTTCGGTGAAATCGCCTGCATGTCTGGCCTGTCCGCTTAACGGCAACTGCGCGGCATATGCGGCAGGGGAGCCGGCACGATACCCGGTGAAGCCTGCCAAAAAGCCGAAGCCTGTGCGCAGCGGCAACGCTTACTGGATCGAACAAGACGCGAAGGTCTGGCTGATCAAACGGCCTGATAAAGGCATGCTGGGCGCGATGCGCGCGCTACCCGATGATGGATGGAGGGCGGGGGAAGATGGCGACGGCCAGCGGCCTTTTCCGGGAAACTGGCAGGAGGCACCAGACACGGCAGCGCATGCTTTCACGCATTTCTCGCTTCGGCTGTCGGTGCATCTGTTGCGGGCTGATGCGCAGCCGGCCGGTTTGCCGCCGGGCGAATGGTGGCCGATCGCGGAGATCGACGCGGCCGGATTGCCCACGCTGTTTGCAAAGGCGGCGCGCATCGCTATGGCGCATAGCAGCATTGCCGAAGAGGAGAGGCGCTAGATGAAACCCGGCTTTACCGGATCGCGGCTGGACCGTGTCGACCATATTCGTACTGATGAAAATGCTTATGGCGAATTGCTGTCCGATTGGCGCGGGCGCGTTCTGGCGCTTGACGGAATGAACCCGCAGGTGGGCGATGATGGCGCGCTGGCATGGCAATCTATGGCCGATTTGCAGGCGGATGCCGAACTGATCCTGCTGGGCGTTGCAGATGGCAAGCCGCATTTCGTGGCGGTGTCCGATGCGCGCGGCGATGCGTTCCGATCGCCTTCTTTATGGCGCGCGCTATCGATGCTGCCGGGGGAGGATGCCGCCACCTACGGCACAGCGCGCAGCCTGATTGATTGGCACAATGCGCACGGATATTGCGCGCAATGCGGCGGATCGACAAAGCTGTTTCGCGCAGGTTGGGGCCGCAAATGCACGGCATGCGAAAAAGAACATTATCCGCGCACCGATCCCGTCGTCATCATGCTCGCCGAATATAAAGGCAAAGTGCTGATCGGGCGCCAGCCTAATTTTCCGCCGGGCAGCTATTCCGCGCTGGCCGGATTTCTGGAACCGGGTGAAAGCATCGAAGAAGCAGTGCGGCGCGAGATAAAAGAGGAGGCCGGTGTCGATACCGATGGCGTGCGCTACATAACCAGCCAGCCATGGCCCTTTGGCGGATCGCAGCTGATGATCGCCTGTGTGGCGCAGGCGCGCGATGATACGCTGACGCTGGATACCAATGAATTGGAGGACGCCATCTGGGTGTCGTATAACGATGTGAAGGACGCGTTCGATGATGCGCCCGGCAAACGTTTCAGCGCGCCGCCGCCGTTCGCCATCGCGCACAGCCTGTTGCGAAGCTGGTTTGACGAGCAGAGCGTATGAGCGGCAAATTGCGCATTGATATTGTGTCAGACGTGATGTGCCCATGGTGCGTCATTGGATACAAGCAGGTGGAAAAGGCGCTGGCCAAATTGGACGCGCAGGCCGACGCCGAATTCTGGTGGCATCCATTTGAACTGAACCCTGACTGCCCGGCGCAGGGCAAGAGCATCGCCGATCATATGGCGCAGCGATATGGCGCATCGGCAGCGCAAGGCAAATCAGCGCGGGCGCGCATTAGCGATGCCGGGGCCGAACTGGACTTCAAATTCAGCTATAGCGAAGATGCGCGCATGTATAACACATTCAAAGCGCATAAGCTGCTGAGCATATTTGGCCGCGAATTGGGGAGCGCCGCGCAAACGGCATTGAAACTGGCGCTGTTCAAAGCGTATTTCCAGCAGCAACACGATGTCAGTGATGACGATGTGCTTGCGGAAATTGCAGCCGAAAATGGTATGGCGCAGGCGGATGCCCGCCGGTGGCTGGCGGATGATGCGCTGGAAATGATGGTGCGCGAGCAACAGGCGCAGTGGCGTGACCGCAATATCAGCGGCGTGCCAGCGATTATTTTCAATGAGGCATTCATGGTCCCCGGCGCGCAATCGGCGGAAACCTTTGCCAATGTCATCCGTAAAGTGCAGGCATTAAGCGCGGGCGCATAGCCTTGTGCGATGAAGGTTCGGGCCTGCGCAGCCATACCGGCGGTTAGTTAGAAAATGGCGTTCCAAAGTAGGGCGCTGCCTGCCAATGCGTCGGCCTGCTGCGCGTCTTCCAGTGGCTGCAATATCAGTGCCGCCGCATTGTTTACGACATGCAGCAATATCGTAAGCCGCAATGATCCGGTGTAGTGATAGATAATCCCGAATGCCGCGCCCAGAGCCATTAATGGCCCGATTGCCTCAGGCTGCATATGAATGACCGCGAATATAAATGCAGCCACCAAAATCGCCGCCCATGATGGCATCCATCCGGCAAAGGCTTTTTGTAGCATCCCGCGAAATACAACTTCTTCGACCAGCGGGGCCACCACTGCGATTGTCATGAACAGCAGGATCTGATTCTGCACAGTTTTGGGGATCGACGCGATCATATCTTTCATCAGCGCCTGCATTTCCAGATCGGGAAACAGATATTCCGCATAGATAAAGTTAAACGCCAACGCCCCCGCAATACAGGCAACTGCCACGCCCAGCGTGGGCTGCCAGCCATGCCTGCTCCAATTATACCAGCCCATATGCCGCAGCCTGTCACCGCGCCTCAGATACAGCCACAGCATGGCCATTACGAACAGATTTGAAATTAACACGCTCCAGATCGTGGGCAACGCGATTATGGTGGGGTCTTCCAGCCCGGCCATAATGTCCGCTTGGCCCACGCCCAAATCATCGCCTGTCATGGCCACCCACATGATCGACAGGAAGCCAAAGACAAATTGCGAAAACAGGAAAAACACAACCGCCAGAAACGCGATAATGGTCCCCAACACATTATCGCTTTTTGTCTTTGCGGCCACGTCTGTCATTCAAATCAATCCCAGCTTGCTTAATTCATTCAGCATCCTTGGCGGCATTTGCGATCTCGCGTCAACCTCGCCAGTGGCCAGATCGCGCGGGGCATCTTTTTCCTCCAGATACCGCCACCCCTGATGCGCCCGTTTTGCCTTTGCACGCACGGGTATTAAAACCGGCTTAAGCAGCATCGAATGTTTGCCGCGCCCGTCTTCTTCGAACCGGCTAATCGGGCTGCGTCCCACGATGGGATGCTGGATGATCCA